>Ga0065701_1013062_pt1 | contig 11049 bp, 12 predicted proteins | sample Biomet1_FD_59088 | JGI IMG/M metagenome (GOLD analysis project Ga0065701, IMG submission 59088) | Microbial communities from bioreactor (seeded with anoxic lake sediment) at LBNL, California, USA - Biofuel metagenome 1 version 3... | ecosystem: Engineered > Bioreactor > Anaerobic > Unclassified ...
GTCGGGATGGAGACGGCGGTATAAGAAAAGAGATTCCCCCGTCGACTTTTTAGCCGGTGGGGGAAATTTTTTAGAGCCGTACCTGCTTTATATCAAGCAATTTTATGTTGCTTAATTCCATGCTATCATATTCGTGCAATGTCCCATGCGCACTTTGCCGCCCGCGTATATTGCAGTTTAGTCGTATTTCTATAGGAGGTTGAAAATCGGAGCCTGAAATTTTGGCATTTGCACTTATGATAACTTCCGATGGATAGTTCTTAAATAGCGTGGGCGAGACATAATTTATTGGTATTTCGTATGGGACCACGTCCAGTAATAGTAAAGAATCTGGAATTACATTATAGTTCAGCAAGTTTAACAGCTTCAACTCGTCCTTAGAAGACAATGAAAACTTGGCTCTTCCGACATATTCTCTCGTCGGGGTTGCAAATACGTCTAAAGTCGTGTTTGTAATTTTGTCATACACGGTACAACACCCCCAGTATTAGTGTATGCTAAGGGCATTGGTAGAGATTTAAAAGTTCTGTAACAGTCTGCGCTTTTCTGGTTAACATATTATCAGTATCATCATACTTGCAAGAGACAAGATTCTTTTTCATGTTATCCTCTTTTCTTTTATTCTCCTAAAGGGCAAACCGGGCGTCATATGGCGTCCGGCTTGTTCTATTTTCAAGGTGCCTATATCAACGTTGCGGCGCTTTCCCACGCAACCGACGGAGAGAACCGTAAAAGCACCAATTGAATATAATGTATTGCAGCGGCTTTCACATAGGGCACATATCTCAATGAAAGGAGGTGTACCTTATGTGGTGTAGATGCTGTTGCCGTTGCTGGCGCTGCGGCTGGGTCTGGGAAGGAAATTCCTGGCATTGTTGCTGCGGACCTATCAGAGGATAACTTACAAAAGCAATCCCCCGTGGGAGCCAGTACGGTTCTCACGGGGGTAGGGTACAAACACACCCCCAGGGAGCATGTTGCTCGCCGGGTGTGTGTTTGTGCCTTTATTATGCGTTAAAAAGTTATACTCTGGCCAACGATAAAGGTTTGCGAGAAATTACAAACTTTTTGTTTTTGGCACTGAGGAGCAATGTTTCAGCCATTTTATTTGAGTCGGCTTCTTCAAGGTTTCCACAAGATGGACAATAGTAGCATCCGAAATAAGAGTTATAACTAATTAACTCCCCACATTTCTTGCAAACCTTCATAATAACTCCTCCATTAAATTTATTACAGTATTATTTCATTAAAAACTCGAAAATAAGCATTAAAAGTTATTCCTTCAAACATCTCCTGACTTACTTTTGCACTTATAAGTGTTTGTTTGGCTTCTTCAACGGGATATGGTTCGTAATATACAACTTTTTTTATTCCTACTTGCGCAATTTTATTTGCACATAAATTGCACGGATAAGTAGTTGTGTATAGAGTAGCATCTTTTAGCGCCGCTGCGCTCCCAAAACGCGCCACATTCAAAATTGCATTCTCTTCAGCGTGGAGTGCTCTGCATTTTTCCAACAATTTAACTTTTGCCATTATTTTGCTCTTTAAATCCGGTTGATCTTTTCCAAACAGCTTCTCAATTTCCCCTTTGTTTACGGATCGGTAGCAACCACCATATTCACTCAAACAAGGTTTTTCAAGAAACGGTACTTCGTTATAACCGGAGCTAAACACATTTCCATTGCAGTCAACAATAACAGCGCCTACTTTTCGTTTTAAACAGCTTGATCGCAGACTATTCGAATATGCCATTGTCATTATTGCCTCAACTTCAGTTGGCAATTTGTTTGATGCTGTATTTTTAAAAAGCTTTATGTATTTTTCAACCTTTGCTTTTAGTTTTAAAAAAGCTTCATTTTCACCAACTATTCGGTGATCGTTAAGTATAATGGCATCAGACGTTAAAAAAGCGTCTGTCACTCTTTGCCCATAAGCTACTTTTTCGCCCTTATCTCGTCCCTCATCATCATTAAATGCTGCTTGGTCTTCGTGGTATCCGTCCTTGATACGTTCCCACCTAATCTCCTTTTCAGCAAAAATCCCAAAAACAAAAAAGTTCACTATCCTAGCTTTAAAAAAGGCAACTTCATCTGGGTTTCTAATGCTATCAACAACAAAATTTTCATGTTCATTTTTAAGAGAAATATATTTCTCATACGCAATATTGGACAGATAGCTGTTCCCATTGTCTTTTCTTAAACTATCGCCAAAGTCCTGAAGGGCATTGCGCTTAATATCTCCCGTTTCTTCTGGATGAGCTTTCTTATATTCTTCACGTAAGATTTCAGAAAGAGATATATAATAATATCCAAGGTCGTGCTCTAATATTGTGCGGCCAACGTATGTACAACCGCTTCCAAATGGCCCAACTAAACCAATAATAGGCATAGAACCACCTCAAAATAAAATATACGTTTCTGAATATTAAAAATGAGCAAAACATTATAGCACAATGCTGGATAGCCGTCAATTCCATTTATTCTATATTTGTATTATACGACAATTCATTTTGATACGTCAAGAACCGTCGTTAAATTTTGGCATTTTGCTTAATTTGAAGTACCAATTTAGATGTGTCCGGATTGGACACAAAAAGGCCCGGTAGGCGCAAGGCTCATCAGGTAAAGTTTTGATCGCTATTTATAGAATGGTGACATGGGCGCTTCTGTGGTCGTAACTGAAAATAAATAGGAGCAAATAGTGGGACAAAAAGTATTGCAAACAGGCGATTATTCAGTGATATTTACATGCATTTATTGCATAAACTGCTTGACGTGCAGGGGGTCACAGGTTCGAGTCCTGTATCGTCCACCAAAAAATCCTTAGAGCCGCAATGGTTCTAAGGATTTTTATTTTTTCCAATTTTTTAGTTTGTTGACAATATGTTGACAACCAGCCTACTTTAGTTTTTTCATTTCCTTCTTCAGCATATCAACATCATCTTGAATATAGAAGTCTGTTGTAGTGTCATACTTTGCATGACCCATAAGTTTTTGCAAGGCTTCCTGAGATACGCCGGATTTAGCTCCACGAGTCGCAAAGGTATATCTGCAAGTATGGGGTTTCATCGGTCGATCTTCGGATCTGATTCCCAGGCGTTCTAGTGTTGGATAATACTCTCGGCTTCTGAAATTGTGATCATCCTTATTGCCTGCGTACCCACTCAGAAATAAATCTTCTTTTGCTTCTCTCATGAATTCCTGCACATAAGCAAGTATCTCCGGATGAATCGGGACGATGCGGTTTTTACCAGCCTCGGTCTTTTCTCCTCCAGTAAAAATTCCTTTTTCAAGATTGACTCCAGCTTTGGGGAGTTGCAACAACTCATTAATCCGAAAGCCAGTATAAATAAGCATCAGAATAATCTTTGATGTATCGTTTGTTTTGGCATCAACCTTAAGCATTTTTATTTCTTTTTCCGTAAAGACAAGGCGATCCGGACGTTTACTTTTTGGAAGCCGTAGAAATAGCGCGTAGTTTTTATCAAGAATATCTTCACGCATTGCTACTTTGCACAGTTGACTATATAGGCCTCTTATTTTTTCACACTGAGATCTGGAACGCCCTTTACTAACCTGCTCATCCACGAGCTTTTGAACGTCCTCGGTGCGAATATCCCGCATTTTATTTTCTTTTATCGGTTCAAATAATGACCATGCTAGATCATAAGACTCTCTTCCCTTTTCGGATAACACCGGATAGTGTTCCTTTTTCCAGAGTTCCCGCAACTCTTCTAACGTAAAGTTATAGGATTCTGAAACGGGTTTCTTTTGTAGCTTTTCCAAGGTTTCGATGGCTAACGCTTTTGTTGGATAGGCACCAAGAAAGATTCCATTCTTTTTAATGCCCCAAGGCTTCACTCGGTTTCCACCAAGTTTATAGATGCAGCCAGTACCGTTTGGGCGCTTCTTAGCCTTACGCTCTCGCATAATAAGGCGTTTTCCGCAAAAGCAGCAAAATACAGCGTTATCTGGAACAATCTTATTGCATTTAGGACATTGCATAGCCTTCATCCTTTAATAAATGATAAGCGGTGTCATTCAGACACCGCTTTTTTAGATTGAAATAACGTTGGCTACTCCCTATTCAAGCAAACTAAAAAATTCTATAATATTGGGGGTACCTAATTTCATACGAGGATCCTCGAGAACGGAGTACGCCCGTATGGATGATGCTTTAGAAACCGCTCTGGAATTGTTCCGTGGACTCCCCAAGGAAAGGCAGCCAGAAATCATTTGTCTGGTTGCATACCTTGCATCGCAGCAATAATCAGTTTTTGGTTCTCCGGCGTCAACTTAACAAAGAGCTTTGCAAACTCTTCAGACAAACCGCTGCCCTTTGGGGTGGCGGTTTGTCTATTTTTTTCTCCCTCACCGGTTAAAAGCCACTGAACGTTAGTCCCAAGGACTTCAGAAATTCGAGGAAGATATTTAACATACGACGATGATGTACTTTTCTTCCAAGCAGTAACTATTTGTTGTGTTGCTCCAATACGTTCAGCAAATGTTTTTTGCTGCATACCTTTTTCCTGAAGCAATTCAAAAATTCTTTCGATTACATCCATACACATCACCATAAAAATAAATAAAATATGAATTATAATTAGTGCATTATTAACATAATTCAGATAATATGAATTAATTCCCTTGACACTTCATTTTTTGTGAATTATAGTTATAGTTACAAACTAAAAATATCCAAAATCAGAAATATAGTTACAGACTATATTACCACGTTGGATTTTGGGATGCAACCTTGAAAGGGGGATTACGTCTTGAAAATTAAAGAATTACGAGAACATTGCGGAATTACTCAAACTGAATTAGCCCGTGCGATGGAAGTAAAGCAATCGTCCGTTGCACAGTGGGAAAACGAAGAAGCTCTACCTGCAGCAGCTAAACTACCTCGTTTGGCTGAAGTCTTAAAATGTTCCATTGATGCACTTTTTGATTATGTGTCAGCCTAAATATTCAGAGAGGAGTCACATATGCCACGAATAGAAACAATGACATTAAATGAACTTGCCGAGTCCATGCGTAATCTGGGCTTGACTATCAACAATGAAGCATTGGCGTGCGCAATTGAATCTGGCCTTTACCCATTTGCAATCTGCTATCGGTCAAAAGAGGCAAACTCTCACCGGCATTTTGAAATCTATCGAAAACTATTTAACCAATGGGTCGCTGAGCGCGCCTCAGATGGTGGCGTCGCATAGTTGCCCCATTTGCACCTTGAAAAGTCCACACAGGTACGCATACATAACACGTAGCTATTGAAGATATTACCAGATAATCAGCAAAAATGAAAGTCTGGATGATGAAAGTTTACAAGAGGGGAAAGAGGTGATACGGCATGGGATGCAATGATTCTATTATTGAAGAAATTATTCGAAGCTATCCGACGCTGGTTGAGAAAATTCAGAGCCTCAAATATTCCATAAGCAGCAGCCACGGCAAAGACCCAACGGCAAGCGCGGCCTCGGTGGAACTGTCAGCGGAAGATCGGCGGTGTTATGATGCAATCCTTTCAGCCATTCGCCACACGGCGCATACATACCACGATGCGCCGAGTCGCCTTTTGGTAATACAAGCGGCCTATTGGGGCGGCTCGTCAGATAAAACGCAGCGGCTGGGAAGCATTTCCTGGCTGGATGCGCAGGAGTACCGGAAGGACTTTATTGAAGCTGTATCACAGCGGCTTGGACTCAACGACTGCGCAGGATGTATCTATTATCGTGAGCTGTTTGGAAAAAGCAGAGCGGATATTTCAGCCTGTCTCTATTGTTACGATACCGGCAGAACCCGCAGCCATGATGAGTCAAGATGCTTTTCCAAATGCTTAGCACTGAAACCTGCGCAGGACTTTGACGCAGACCAGCGTACCGTTCGGAAATGGGAGGTGTTAGCATAGACCAGGTATGCAACATGGATTGTCTTCATTGCTTGTATGAAGATTGCATTCTGGACGAATTTTCAAATACAGCCCAAGAATCACAGGACATTCAAAATAGTGTTCAAAAGGTTCTGCCCATTATGAAGCAGAATCAGCAGGCGTAGCGTCCATCATCCATGCGGAGCCGACACCGGCTGCAGCTGGGAAAGGCCGTCCCAAATCCGACCAGGAGACGAAGCAGCGCATCAGTCTGGCCATCCTGCCAAGCCTTTACGAGAGCGTCAAGAAAATGGCCTTTGTGGAGCGCCGCAGCGTCAGTGAGCTGGTGGCGCAGCTGCTGGAGCAGTACATCCGGGAGAATCAAAAAAAACTGGAGGACTATGAGAAGATGAAGCGAGATCCGTAGAAAACAAACGGGGTATACCAGTCAAACGTCTGGTACACCCCGTTTTCCTATTTCAATTATATAACTTAAATAACAGAAATAACATATTTACATTATATAACGTAAATAACAAAATGCAGGAGAGAAGAACCATGTACATAGGACACCGGGCAGAGCCTTCCTTCCGCTTTCCGCAGCGGTTGGCCAAGGATACCAGGGGCAAGAAAATAACCTCCTACGCAAAGCAGCTTGCCCTTACCATGTTCAGCTATGCGAGCCAGCGCACCGGCAAAGTGAATAAGACGCAGCGGGAGTTGGCCAAGCTGTCCGGCATGACGTTGGACACAGTGAGCCGCAAGCTGAAGGAGCTGGAGAAAGCCGGGTATATCACCGTGAAGCGTCACCGGGCCAAGCGCGATCCGGAGACAGGCAGAATGACCCGCAGCGCGTCTGAGTACACCTGTATTGTCCCGCAGAAGGGCTTTATCATGATTCCCTACCGTTATGTGCGTAAGCTGGAGGAAGAGAACCTGCACGGTGCAACCGTGGCCGTGTTCCTCTACATCTACCGTCAGATACGGAAAGATCACGCCTATCCCAGCTTTTCCAAAATCCGCAAGGAAACCGGTCTGGCAGACAGTACCGTCCGTGCCGCAGTGCAGGAGCTGGACTATGCTGGCCTACTCTACATACAGCGCTGTAAGAAATGTAACGGTGCGTTCTCCAGCAATTCCTATCTCCCGCTGCGTGACACCGGGGCTGCACGTCGGCCAGCACTGGATGCCGCGCTGGAGGATACCGCGCAGCTACCCTGTCTCTTTGACCGGGTGTACGCCGATATTCAGAACAACGAAGATAGACCTAAGATAACGAGGGTTCTTACAAGAGAAGAAAAAAGATATACAGCTCCCATATTCTGGAATATCAGTATGCCAGGACAAATAGCAGGCGGCACCAGCTCGGCACCGCCTTGTAAAACCATACCCCGGCCAGCTTTTTTTGAGAGAGAAAGTCGGAGTGGTGAGAGAGGGGACCCGCCGCTCACCACTCCCCTCTGAACCGAGCCATGGGGGATGAACCAAGAAGCTGTTCGTTGTAAAGCGTTGGATAATCTCAATAGAAGCCAACGCTACAAAGAAAAATTTATGAATAAATTGAAAACAACAAAAAACATGGTATAATAAGGCAATAACCTAAGAGCATATAAAAAGAGAGGACAGATTATTTTGGAACATTCAAAGATTACTATAAGCGGCAATATAATTTCCGAATTATCAGAGAAGATTCCGTCTAATATTATTGCTCTTAATGAGTTACTCAAAAACTCATATGATGCTGGAGCACCTTCTGTAACAGTAACTTTAAATTCAACTGAAAAAAAGCTCATAGTCAAAGATGATGGAGCTGGAATGGATAAAGCTGATATAGATACTCTATTTCATATTTCAAATAGCGAGAAAAAATATGGCACACTAAATAAATTTGGAAGAATTACCCAAGGCTCAAAGGGCTTGGGCTTTTTATCTGTTTTTAAATTCGGTAAAAAGGTAAAATGGGAGACCAGGAAAAGTAATGGTCTAAGATTCAATGTAGACTTCGATATGCTAGTAGCATCGAGGGATATTTCAAATTTTGAAATTGAAATAGAGGAAGATAATACTATAGAAAAAGGAACCACAATAACAATTGAGTTAGACGAATATAACCTGCGCTCACTTGAAACTTATTTATCCGAAGAAAAGAATTACAAAAAGATACTATATTCTTTTAATGATTCAAAATTTGCTATAACTTTAAATTTAAACACTCAGACATATAATAACAAGCAAATTATTGATATCAAAAAAATTGAAGCAGATAGCCAATTATTTTATATTACTTATAACAGCAGCGATCAGAAAATTATATTTTATTATAATGGATATGAATTAATGAATGAAGAATTCAAATTTTTCTCTCATGACTACAGTCTATCTATTGAGCTTGCAATTTATCAATTAGCGCCTTACGGAAAGAGCAAGATAGACCCTCTATTTTACAATGGCAATAATGAGCTTACGCCTCTTAATTATGTGAACGGAAATTTGTTTAACAATTATGATATTTTTGACCCAAACATTATGAAAAACATTAAAACAACATTAGTATTAAATCAAATGATTGGGTATATATGTATAAATAGCAGTAATAAAGACATGAACTTCAACTCTGATAGATCTCAATTTTTGCAAAACGAATTAACGGATTCTATTAAGAACTTCTTATACGATGTAAACAGACATATTCAGGTGAACGGATCTTCAATAAAAAAGCACTTGGCGGATTTCGACATCCTTACTACTACTATTATTCCCGCTGAATACACCAGCATTACTGACGTTGAAAAATTTAGAAAATTTATCAAAGACGATTTTTATTTTAAAAGCATAGTTAATATAGTTAGGGTTTCAGACAAAGTGGAATTTAGCTTATTTGGAAAAAGTAAAACTGCCATATTCAGGCAAGTAAAACCAAAGCCAGCCACAATCAAACTAAGCGTATCTAAATTGAGTGTTTCTGTCCCTTCTAATCAGATCGATTTAAAAGAATATATTGAATCAGCCTACAATAGTGCTGGGTCTTCCATTAGTAAGGACGATATATTGGTATTTTACAATGGAGAAAAACTTGAAAATGGAATTCTGAATAGCATTGAGGAACCCTCGGAAATTAAAGTGGAATACCAATATAATGATAGTGTAACTGGATTGCTAATTCAGCCATTAGCTATTAGCTTTTATAGGCCTAGTTCTCATGTAACTGGGAAAGGAACCGGAGTACAGGTAATTACGTTGCCTTCTAAAGAAAGCTACAATATTACATATAATGGTTATGTGGGAAACTTAATAAATCAAATAAATAGCCTAAATATTCCTGATTACGTCGAGTTAATCGCGTGTTCCATTAGATCAATTTTCGAAATAAGTGTTGATTGTATATCAAAATCTGCAAAATTCAGTAGTTTCTATGCGCCGAAGATTAGCCTGGATGAAAAAGTAATACAGGTAATTGAATATATAAAGAATAATAAAAAGTATATGCAATATATTGCTCAGAGTACAAAAATTGAATATACTACAATAGATAATTTTCTTGATGCCGAAAAGTATAAATCCGGAATATCGAGTGCACATCTTGGAGCCCATAAATCTGGAACTTACATTGGTGTTAGTGATGTAGAGCATCTGGCGAAATTGGTGGGGTTCTTTGTTGTAATGATCAACGAAATGCTTAACAATTCTCAAATATGTTAGGGGTTTGATAAGATGATTGGAGATATTTCATTTAACGATTATAAAAAAAGCAGTGATATTCATGGTACAATTTTATATCCTGCTGTCATGGTGCCCCCAGTACAAAAGGCAGTGCTTTCTGATATTATCAATCAAAATGATATAATATCTGTGTTTGATCCATTTCACGGTTCAGGCACAGCGTTATACGAGGCGATGGAGATTAAGCCAAGCCTTCGATTGGTCGGTTGTGATATTAATCCTCTGGCTAATTTAATAACAAAAGTAAAACTACAAGGCGTAGGCGAGCATATAGATAAAGATGTGCATAAGTTAAAAGAGCTAATTAAAAATCACAATAATGTCTACGACTTTACTTTCCCCAATAAAAGTAAATGGTTTAGAAATGATATTTTTGAATCCCTTAAAATTGTTAGATCGGCTATTATGGATATAGAAGATAGCCAGGACAGATCCTTTTTTTGGTATGTATTATGTGACATTATAAGGAAATATAGCAACACCAGGAGTTCGACATATAAGTTGCACACAAAAACAGCACAAGCGATTATGAATATGGAAAACAAACTGGTTGAAGATTATTTAATGTCGCTTGATAAAATGTACAAAAAATTTAAAAATCATACCGATAATTTTTCCCTATACAAATGTGATATCAAAAATCAAATAAAGATTTTTGACGACGAAATGTTTGATATTACCATAACTTCTCCACCTTATGGTGAAAATGCGACCACCGTTCCTTATGGGCAATTCTCCATGCTTGCACTTTATGTAATTCCTTCTAAAGATCTTTGCTTAGAAGGATGGGAACTAGATAACTATTCCATTATTGACTCATTAAGCTTGGGAGGAAAAAATAGTGATAATTCTTTAGACCCTTTTCAGATTAGCCTAATTGAACCGTATCTAAGTAAAATTAAAGAATCAAAAAGGAAAAAAGTAACACGATTTTTTAGCGACTATTTTAATGTTCTTAGCGAGTTGTGCAGAGTTACTAATAAATATTTGATTTTAACATTGGGAAACAGGACGGTAGATCGAGTTCAAATAAATCTCACTGATATTACTATAGCTTACTTAGAAAACAACCGTTATAAAAACCTTCAAAAAGTGGAGAGAGATATTCCTTACAAGCGAATACCCAAAATTACTTCGTGCGTAGACTGCAAGCCTGTAAGCTCAATGAATAGTGAGTATATCTTGATAAACAAAAGAGTTGGATAACAATTTTGAATTGGAATAAACCGTGCTTACATAGTAAAACTAGTGACATGCTTATATAAAGAAAAACCACTCGTTTTTCAAAGGACGAGTGGTTTTGGCTTACCCGTTATTGGCGGTTTATCACACAGCCGAAAAGACCGATTACAAAAATAAACCGTATGTGCTCGGATAAGTCTCTTGTTGGTGACCCGGCGGGGATTCGAACCCCGGACCCACTGCTTAAAAGGCAGCTATTCCGGTAATTGTATT
>Ga0065701_1012855_pt1 | contig 11046 bp, 10 predicted proteins | sample Biomet1_FD_59088 | JGI IMG/M metagenome (GOLD analysis project Ga0065701, IMG submission 59088) | Microbial communities from bioreactor (seeded with anoxic lake sediment) at LBNL, California, USA - Biofuel metagenome 1 version 3... | ecosystem: Engineered > Bioreactor > Anaerobic > Unclassified ...
GGAACCAAGCTTATGAATGGTATTGGCGGTTCAGGAGACTATGCACGTAATGGTTACTTAACTGTATTCTTTACTACTTCCTTGGCTAAGGGTGGCGCTATTTCTTCTGTTGTTCCATTCTGTGCGCATGTAGATCATACTGAGCATGATGTTGACGTTATAGTCTCCGAACGTGGAGTAGCTGATTTGCGTGGCCTATCTCCAAAAGAAAGAGCAGTTGTTATAATTGACAAAGTTGCTAATCCTAAATATCAACCTTTACTGAAAGATTATTTTGAAAGAGCTTGTAAGGAATGTGGCAATAGCCAAACTCCTCACATCTTGAGTGAAGCATTCTCTTTCCATGATCGTTTCGTAAAGACTGGAACTATGGAAGTTAAATAATTTACCTTTTGTTTTAACAGCGTAGTGCCGGGGTGGTCTCGGTATACGCTTTAAGACAACCTCAACAAAGAGATAGAGGTTGCCTGTTAAATACATTCGAGCAAGCCATTGTGCTTCTCATAAACTTCGTCTTGTACGAAGAATCTCTCATTTAGCTGACGGTTCGTCCAAAACCGTAGCAAAAACATTTTAAGGAGGATTTTAGAATGGCAAATGACACTTTGAAAGCCGGATTTGACGCCTACATGGCAGCAGTTGAATCAAAATTAGCAAAGAATCCGGAAAGAACAAACTTGGAGCCCAACAGACTCTATACCCCGCTTGATGTTCCTGAATTTGATTACGAGAAGGATCTTGGATTCCCAGGTGAATACCCGTACACTCGTGGCGTACAACCTACTATGTACCGTGGCCGTTTTTGGACTATGCGTATGTATGCTGGTTTCTCCACTGCTGAAGAATCTAACAAACGTTATCGTTATTTATTAGCTAATGGTGGTAGCGGTCTTTCCTGCGCATTTGACCTTCCAACCCAAATCGGTTATGATTCTACCGATCCTATGGCTGAAGGCGAAGTAGGTAAAGTTGGCGTTGCTATTGACTCTCTTGCTGATATGGAAATTCTTTTTGACCAAATTGATTTGGCTAAAGTTTCCACTTCCATGACTATCAATGCTCCTGCTTCTGTACTTCTTTGCATGTACATCGCAGTTGCTGAAAAACAAGGCGTTAGCGCTGATAAACTTCGCGGCACTATCCAAAATGATATTTTGAAAGAGTACTCTGCTCGTGGTACATACATTTTCCCTCCAAAACCGTCTATGCGTTTAATTACTAATATTTTCGAATATTGCGCAAAGAACGTTCCATTGTGGAATACAATTTCTATTTCCGGTTATCACATTCGTGAAGCTGGTTCCACTGCTGCTCAAGAAATCGCTTTTACTATTGCTGATGGTATCGCATATGTAGAAGCAGCTCTTAAAGCTGGCATGGACATTGATGCTTTTGCTGGTCGTCTATCTTTCTTCTGGAATGCACACAACAATGTACTTGAAGAAGTAGCTAAATTCCGTGCTTCTCGTCGCGTATGGGCAAAAGTTATGAAAGAAAGATTTGGAGCTAAAAAAGCTAAATCCATGATGCTTCGCGTACATACTCAAACTGCAGGTTCCATGTTAACTGCTCAACAACCGAATAACAACATTGTTCGTGTTGCTTTGCAAACAGCAGCTGCTGTAATGGGTGGTACTCAATCCTTGCACACTAACTCTAAAGATGAAGCTCTTGCTTTGCCTACAACTGAGTCTGTAACAATCGCTTTGCGTACACAACAAATCGTTGCTTACGAATCCGGTTTGGCTGACACTGTTGATCCATTGGGCGGTTCCTATTATGTAGAAGCTTTGACTAATAAAATCGAAGCTGAATGCTGGGATTACATTAAGAAAATTGATGAAATCGGTGGCGCTCCTGAAGCTATTAGCAAAGGCTACATTCAAAAAGAAATTCAAGATTCTGCTTACAGATGGCAAATGGATGTTGAACAAGGAAGACGCATTATTGTTGGCGTAAACAAATTCCAACAAGAAGAAGCTGCTCCTACAAATTTACTTCGTGTTGACGGTTCCGTTGGCGAATTGCAACGCAAGAAAATTGAAACTTTAAAAGCTAAACGTGATAATGCAAAAGTTGCTGAAACTCTTGCTACATTGAAAATCGCTGCTGGTGAAGATGAGTCCACAAACTTGATTCCTTTAATCTTGGATGCTGTAAAAGCGTATGCAACTGAAGGCGAAATCTGTGGCGTATTGAGAGAAGTATTCGGCGAATTCAAATCTCATGTAGCTCTATAATTTAAAGAGATAATAGGAGGAAAGATAAAATGGCAAAAGTTAGAATTCTAGTGGCAAAACCAGGTCTTGATGGACATGATCGTGGTGCTAAAGTAGTTGCTCGCGCATTGCGCGATGCTGGATTTGAAGTAATTTATACCGGTATTCGTTTAACTCCGGAACAAATTGCTGAGTCTGCACTTCAAGAAGATGTTAACGTTGTTGCTTTGAGCTTGCTTTCTGGCGCTCACAACACTTTGTTCCCTAAGGTTGTAGAATTGTTAAAGGCTAAAGGCATGACAGACGTAATGGTAATCGGCGGTGGCGTTATCCCTGAATCCGATATTCCTGGTCTGAAAGCTGCTGGCATTGAAGCAGTATTTACGCCTGGTACAGCTACCACTGAGATTGTTAAATACATTAACGAACACGTTAAATAAGCGTTTTTAAAAATTACTGCTAACCGGGATTAACCCCGGTTAGCAACTATCTATTAAAAACCTACAAGGCGGTGTACTAAGTGGATATAGCTGAAGGAGTTTTAGGCGGTTCTCGCTTGGCATTATCTAAGGCTATAACAGCCATAGAAAATGAACATGACGATGCCGTTGAAATAATGAGAAAAATTTATCCTCATACCGGCAATGCTTACGTCATTGGTATTACTGGACCACCCGGCGCAGGTAAAAGTACTTTAACGGATAAACTGGCCAAGGAATATCGAAAACGTAATAAAACTGTGGGCATTGTTGCTATTGACCCAACCAGCCCGTATTCCGGCGGAGCGATTCTTGGTGACCGTATAAGAATGCTAGATCTTATTGCCGATGAAGGTATCTTCGTCCGTAGTATGGCTACTAGAGGAAACTTGGGTGGCTTGTCTCAAAAGACGGGTGATGCAGTAAAATTGATGGATGCCTATGGCATGGATATTATTATTGTTGAAACTGTTGGCGTTGGGCAGTCAGAGGTAGATATTATTAAAACTGCTGATACAACAATGGTGGTAGTAGTTCCCGGTCTTGGCGATGATATTCAAGCAATCAAAGCAGGCATATTAGAGATAGGCGATTTGTTCACTATTAATAAGGCTGACCGCGAAGGCGTTGAGAAGCTAAACATTGAGATTGAGATGATGCTTGAACTTAATCAGGAAGATGTGGCTTGGCGTCCACCGATTAATCGTACTATTGCTAGCAAAGACGAAGGAATCGAAGCAGTTGTTGATTCTATTGCAGAACATAGAAAATATCTTGAGGAGACCGGTGAGCTAGAAAAAGTTCGTCAGTCTCGGATTAAGTCAGAAGTCATTGCCATGGTTAATGATCATATTAGCCGACACATTGATGAGAAGATTGTTGCCACAGATGGTTTTGCGCAAACGATTCTCAAATTACAGAACAGGGAAACAGATCCTTATTCCGTAGTAGATAATATTGTTAATAATGTTTTGAAATAAAACATTATATATAGTAATGCAATAATATATTTTATTAAGGAGGAGATTCAAAATGTTTAAAGTAATTTGTATTGATCATGTGGGCATTGCCTGCAAAGACTTGGATAAATCCAAGCAGTTCTATACTGAAGTTCTCGGGCTTTCTTGCACTGGGGAAGAAACAGTAGAAGAGCAACATGTTAAAACAGTTTTTATTCCTTGTGGTGAGACTTTGTTGGAGTTATTGGTTGCTACATCTCCTGAAAGTGCTATTGCCAAGTACATTGAAAAGAACGGCCAAGGTATCCAACATATGGCAGTTCGCGTTGACGACATTACTGCAGCTATTGCTGACGTACAAGCTCGTGGCGGCATTATGATTGATAAGGTTCCACGCGGTGGTGCCGGTGGAATGGACATTGCTTTTGTTCATCCTAAATCTGTTGGTATCTTGCTAGAACTCTGCGCACCAGCTAAGAAATAATCTGCAAGCGTGGAAAAGGTCTCAGTCGAGATTTAACTTATGTCTACACCCATTCGTGGTGTAAATAAATTAGTTCTCCCCAATAATGATGGAGGTGTAAGAATTTGTCTACTCAAGAAAAAATTGAGAAAATGCTCAAAAAATCAGAAGTGATCATTGCTGCAGGCGGCGAGGCTCGTGTAAAAAAACAACACGAATCCGGAAAAATGACTGCTCGCGAAAGAATTGCCTGCCTTCTTGATGAAGGTAGCTTTGTGGAATTGGATCGCTTCGTGCAACATCGTTGCACAAACTTTGGCCAAGAAAAGAAACAACTTCCTGGCGAAGGTGTAACAACCGGTTATGGTACTATTGATGGCCGTTTGGTTTATGTATTCGCACAAGACTTCACCGTTGAAGGTGGTTCTCTTGGTGAAATGCATGCTGGCAAGATTGTTAAAGTTCAACGCTTGGCCTTGAAAATGGGTGCACCATGCATTGGCTTAAACGATTCCGGCGGGGCTCGTATCCAAGAGGCTATTGACGCTCTTGCTGGATATGGCAAAATTTTCTTTGAAAACACTATTGCTTCCGGTGTTGTTCCACAGATTTCTGCAATCATGGGACCTTCTGCTGGTGGAGCTGTGTATTCTCCGGCTATAACTGACTTCATCTACATGGTAAAAAACACTGCAAAAATGTTTATTACCGGACCAGCTGTTGTTAAGTCTGTAACTGGTGAAGAAGTTACACAAGAAGACTTGGGCGGAGCTATGACTCATAACTCTAAATCAGGTGTTGCTCACTTTGCCGCTGAAAACGACGAAGATTGCTTAACTCAAATCCGTTATTTATTAAGCTTCTTACCTTCCAACAATATGGAGTCTGCTCCTGTTGTTGAAACTGGTGATGATCCGATGAGAACTGATGATGCATTAAATACTTTGCTTCCTGATAACTCTAACCAAGCATATGACATGTATGACGTTATTACAAGCATCGTAGATAATGGTGAGTACTATGAGTCTCAGAAGTACTTTGCTACTAATATCATCACTTGTTTTGCACGTATGGATGGTGCTACTGTTGGTATCATTGCTAACCAACCTAAAGTAATGGCAGGTTGCTTAGATATCAATGCTTCCGATAAGTCTGCTCGTTTCATCCGTTTCTGTGATGCTTTCAATATCCCCCTATTAAATCTTGTTGATGTACCTGGGTTCTTACCTGGCACTAACCAAGAATATGGCGGCATTATCCGTCATGGAGCTAAGATGCTTTATGCTTACTCTGAAGCTACAGTTCCTAAAATTACATTAGTTACTCGTAAAGCATATGGTGGTTCTTATTTGGCAATGTGTTCTCAAGATTTAGGCGCAGACCAAGTTATTGCTTGGCCGACTGCTGAAATCGCTGTTATGGGACCTGCCGGTGCTGCTAACGTTATATTCCGTAAGGATCCAAATGTTGCAGAAAAGACTGCTGAGTACATCGAAAACTTTGCAACTCCTTACCAAGCAGCAATTCGTGGTATGGTTGACATCGTTATCGAGCCTAAAAACTCTCGTCCTACCATCATCAATGCTTTGCAAATGCTAGAATCCAAACGTGAATCACGCCCGGCTAAACGTCATGGCAATATTCCGCTATAATTCAAGCATTTAGACAAAGTTTTAAAATTTAGAACAAGAGGTGAATTAAATGACCACTAACCCTTGGCTGATTGCAGTTATCAATATGACAATCGTTTTCGGCGTGTTGATAATTTTGGGCTTAATTATGTCACTTATTAAGATGTGTGACCCCACGGCTAAAAAAAAACCTGCAGCTAATGCGGTAGCTCCTGTAGCTGCGGCTGCTGTTGCAGTAAAGAAAGACAATGCGGAAGTTATTGCAGTTATTGCAGCTGCAGTTGCCGCTTGTGGATGTTCTGCAGATCAGGTTGCCTGTATCCGTCGCATACCTTCTAATGGGTGGACGGTTAATGCTCGCGAAGAAGTTATGAGCGCACGTAAGGAATGTTTCTAATTAAAAAAAATAACAAGAATTAAGGGGGATTTTTATCCATGAAAAAGTTTAACATTACTGTTAATGGTTCTGCTTATGAAGTAGAAGTTGAAGAAGTTGGTGGCGCTGTAAGTTCCGCTCCTAAAGCTGCTCCTAAGGCTGCTCCTGTTGCTGCTGCTCCTAAGGCTGCTCCTGCTGCCGCTACTCCTGCTGCTGCTCCTGTTGCTGCTGGTGCAAAAGTTATTTCTGCTCCAATGCCAGGGAAAGTTATGTCCGTTAATTGCAAAGCTGGAGACGCTGTAAAATCCGGTGACGTTCTAATGATTTTGGAAGCTATGAAAATGCAAAATGAAATTATGGCTCCTGAAGACGGCACTGTTTCAGACGTTCGTATAACTGCTGGTCAAAATGTTGCTACCGGCGACGTAATGATCATAATGTAATTTTTTTACACATAGCGTTACTACCGGTGACGCCATGCTTGTATTTAATTACATAATATAATGAGAGCTTTGCTTGCAAGGCTCTCTCCATATTGAAAACTTAGGAGGCTATTAAATGGATGCATTTGTCGTTGCTTTACTGTCCGTTTGGAATGATAGTGGCTTTGCTGCTTTTAGTATGGGTAATGGCATTATGATGCTCGTTGGCATTATTTTGCTTTATCTTGCTATTGGTAAAGGGTTTGAACCTTTGCTGTTAGCTCCAATCGCTTTTGGCTGTATTTTGGCTAACGTTCCCAAGACAGGGTTTGACACTGACCCTGGTATTATGCAAGTAATTCTTTACGGTATCAATAATGAAATTTTCCCTCCATTGATTTTCATGGGTGTTGGTGCCATGACTGACTTTGGACCGCTAATTGCTAACCCTAAGACATTGCTTTTAGGTGCGGCAGCACAGGCAGGAGTATTCGTTTCCTTAATTGGCGCTTTATTCTTGGGCTTTACTGTACAAGAAGCAGCAGCTATTGGCATCATTGGTGGTGCTGATGGTCCTACTGCTATTTATTTGGCTGCAAAGATGGCTCCGCAATTACTGGGCGCTATTGCCGTTGCGGCTTATTCCTATATGTCTTTAGTTCCTCTGATTCAACCTCCTATTATGAAGTTGTTTACAACTGAGGCGGATCGTAAAATTGTTATGGAGCAGTTGCGTACAGTTTCCCATTTTGAAAAAATGGTGTTTCCTGTTGTAACTACCATATTTATTTCTTTATTGCTACCTCCTGTTTGTTCTCTGATTGGTATGTTAATGTTAGGTAATTTGTTTACCGAAGCTGGGTGTTTGGATCGTCTGTCTGACACAGCACAAAATGCTTTAATGAACATTGTTACCATAATGCTAGCTACTGGTACAGGACTTACTATGAAGGCAGACACTTTCTTGACTTATCAAACGATTTTAATTATCTGCCTAGGGTTAGTTGCTTTTGCTGCAGGTACTGCAGCCGGAGTAATTTTCGGTAAGTTAATGTGTTGGGTAGATGGTGGCAAGACCAATCCTTTAATCGGATCTGCCGGTGTATCCGCAGTTCCTATGGCAGCACGTGTATCTCAGATTGTTGGCCAAAAGGCTAATCCTGGGAACTTCTTACTAATGCATGCTATGGGACCAAACGTTGCCGGGGTAATTGGAACAGCGGTTGCCGCTGGTACAATGCTAGCTATGATTGGGCCTGCAGTTAAGTAATGCAGTCCAAGTAATTTTATGAATGAGGTACTTTTTGGTGAATTATTTCGCCAAAAAGTCCTTATACATTGCTGGGGTCCGTTAGTTGGAGTGGTTTTGTACCTACAAAAAAATATATGCTTTTTATATGCACTAATAGTCGTTGCAGAATCCTCCTGTTAATCTGACCTTATATTTTTGTAAGTCTTTTACAAAAAAAGGAGGAGAATTATATGTCACAAGCAGTTAGATGTTTAATTTTATTAGTTGTCGTTGCTTTGTTATTTGTTACCGAACTCATTCCTTTAGCTATTACCGCAATGGGTGGAGCTATTGCTTGCGGTATTTTGGGATTTATTCCTGCGAAAGCTGTTTTTGCAGGGTTATCTAATTCTACAGTAGTTTTATTTGCAGGTATGTTTGTGGTTGGTGCTGCTATGTTCTATACCGGTCTTGCACAAAAAGTTGGTAATACCGTTGTTAAACTTTCCGGTACCGGTGAAAACAGTTTGATGTTTGGAATTATGCTTGTTGGCGCTGCGCTTTCTTCTGTATTATCGAATACAGGTACTGCTGCTTGCTTGCTTCCTGTTGTATTAGGTATCTGTGCTGCGGCAAAGATACCTGCTTCTCGTCAACTGATGCCGTTGGCTTTTGCTTGCGGTCTTGGTGGTGTTATTACCATGGTTGGTACACCACCAAATATTATTGCTAACGGTGCGTTAGAGGCTGCAGGTATCAAAGATACTTTTGGCTTCTTTGAATATGCTTGGATAGGTATTCCTTTGACAATCGCAGGTATTTTTTACATGATGTTTGTTGGTAAACATTTGTTGCCAAAAGTTGCTCTTGATGCCGATCAAGAGATTGAGCAAGAAGTTGAAGCTAATGAAGCTAGTGTTGCAAAACAATGGATTTCGGGTATTATATTATTGGCAGTTGTAATTGTTATGGCAGTTGGCGATAGTATAGGGCTAAAAGGCATTGTAACTTTAGAAATGTCAGCTATTGTAGGCGCAATGGTTTGTGTATTGTCAGGTTGTTTAACAGAGAAACAAGCCTATTCTTCTATTGATTGGGTTACCATTTTCTTGTTTGCTGGAATGATGCCTGTTTCAACGGCAATGGATAAAACCGGCGCAGGAAAATTGATTGCAACATGGACAGTAAGTTTAATGGGTGGGTCGCCGTCTCCTATGGTTGTAACGGCTATTTTATTCCTTCTATCTTGCGGGTTGACTCAGTTCATGTCTAATACAGCTTCGGCTGCACTATTATGTCCTATTGGAGTTGCTATTGCTAAACAGCTTGGGGCGTCTCCCAAGGCTGTTTTGATGGCTATTGCCGTTGCTGCGTCTTGCGCATTCGCATCTCCTGTAGGCACGCCTCCTAATACTTTGGTACTTGGGCCTGGCGGATATAAATTTATGGACTATGTCAAAGCAGGAACTGGCTTATGCGTAGTATCATTTATAGTATCTTTGATTATTATTCCTATTGTTTGGCCGTTCTTCCCTGGCAAATAATTTCTTGCCTGGAAAAATAAAATTTTTATGAAGACAGAGCGTCGACATAAGGTGTCGACGCTCTGTTATTTTTTGCCTGATTTAGTATAAACGGCTGAGCCCGTAATTAAGAGGAGGATTTATACTCATGACACAAGCAGTAAAATGTCTGATTTTACTTGTAGTAATCGCACTATTATTCGTTACAGAACTTATTCCATTGGCCATCACTGCAATGTCTGGTGCAGTAGCCTGCGGTATTTTGGGCTTTATTCCTGCCAAAGCCGTTTTTTCAGGATTGTCTAATTCTACAGTTGTATTGTTTGCAGGTATGTTTGTTGTTGGCGCAGCCATGTTTTATACTGGACTTGCCCAAAAAATTGGTGCTGGGGTTGTTAAACTTTCTGGTACCGGTGAAAATAGTTTAATGTTTGGAATTATGCTTGTCGGTGCAGCACTTTCAGCAGTATTGTCTAATACTGGGACCGCAGCTTGCTTACTTCCTGTTGTTTTGGGTATATGCGCTGCTGCAAAGATTCCAGCTTCTCGTCAGTTAATGCCACTGGCTTTCGCTTGCGGGCTTGGTGGTATTATTACTATGGTTGGTACTCCACCGAATATTATTGCTAATGGTGCTTTAGAAGCTGCTGGCATAAAAGATACTTTTGGCTTCTTTGAATATGCATGGGTCGGTATCCCAGTAACATTGGCAGGTATGCTTTACATGATGTTTATAGGTAAACATTTGTTGCCTACTACAGTACTTGATGCTGATCAAGAAATTGAACAAGAAGTTGAAGCAGGGGACACAAGTGTTGTTAAACAAATGATTTCTGCTGCTATATTGATTTGTGTTGTACTTGTTATGGCTGTTGGTGATAGTATAGGCCTTAAGGGAATTGTAACGTTAGAAATGGCTGCTATTGCAGGTGCCATGGTTTCTGTATTGTCAGGCTGTTTAACAGAAAAGCAAGCCTATGCATCAATTGACTGGGTTACTATTTTCTTATTTGCAGGCATGATGCCTGTTTCTTCTGCCATGGATAAAACAGGAGCTGGAAAATTAATTGCGGAATGGACTGTTGGCATTATGGGTGGATCTCCTTCGCCAATGGTTGTTACAGCAATTTTATTTATACTTTCGTGCACCTTGACTCAATTTATGTCAAATACTGCTTCTGCGGCATTACTGTGTCCTATTGGTGTTGCAATTTCTAAACAATTAGGGGCATCACCAAAAGCAGTTCTGATGGCCATTGCCGTTGCGGCATCTTGCGCATTTGCCTCTCCTGTAGGTACGCCACCTAATACATTGGTACTTGGACCAGGTGGCTATAAGTTTATGGATTATGTCAAAGCAGGAACTGGTTTGGTTATAGTATCTTTTATAGTATCATTAATTATAATTCCTATAGTGTGGCCTTTTTTCCCAGGTAAATAATATTATATATGCTAAAAAGTTTAGAGTTTTACTGTCGGGCATATTAAATCTTATAGTTTTATCACAAAAGACGTGGCTGCTTTAGTCGCGTCTTTTGTGATTTTTTTTATATGTACTATAAAAAGTACATATAAAAAATGATAAAAGGAAAACAATTGATTCTCATAAACTTCAAAGTTTTCAGATAAAACACAAAAAAGACAAAAAAATGACATTAAAAAAACGCAGTTTTATGTAATAAAAATTACATAAATAAAAAGAAGTATGACAAAATTGAAAATTATATAAGGCAAATATATGAA
>Ga0065701_1040601_pt1 | contig 11040 bp, 10 predicted proteins | sample Biomet1_FD_59088 | JGI IMG/M metagenome (GOLD analysis project Ga0065701, IMG submission 59088) | Microbial communities from bioreactor (seeded with anoxic lake sediment) at LBNL, California, USA - Biofuel metagenome 1 version 3... | ecosystem: Engineered > Bioreactor > Anaerobic > Unclassified ...
CATTGAAGCCGAGGAGTGGGGCAATTCGGCTGATGTCCTGCTCTGCGAAGTGGATCAGACACTCACCCGCGATGCTGGAGCCGACAAAGCCCTGACTCACTACCATGTTCCCCGGCATCTCCAACCACTCTTCGACTTGACGGTGTAGGCGGTGACTGGTGCAGAGTTGTACCTTGGGGATGGGTAAGTGGATAAATAAGTTCAGCAGGTCAGCCAGTTGGCGTGCGGCCTGTCCCATGGCGATATTGACGATCTCTTGCAGGCTTTCCTGATAGCTGACCGGTGCAAAGTCATGGGGTGACGTCAGTGGTGGGGCGATGAGAGCATCCGTGATGGCCGGCATCAGTCCAAACTGTTCTAACAAATGCAGCAGTTGGCTGTTATTTAGCGGCTTCTGCAGGAACGCCAGCGCCCCAAGTTCGAGAATGCGCTGATGGGCCTGAGCCTGAATGTCCCCGGAAACCACAATGACCAGCACGTTCAACCCTTCGTCACGGATGGCCTCCAGAACCTGATAACCATCCAGCCCTGGCATATTCAGATCCAGAAATAGTAATTCGCCCTTACCGGCACGCAGTAGTTGCAACGCTTCCTCGCCTTGGCAGGCGCTTAATACTTCCCGCGCCAGCCCTGCGGGAAGACCGCGGATCAGCTGCTGGCGGGCGAAGCGGGAATCATCACAGACAATGACTGAATACGACATGAGGTTTTGGCAATCCGGTTATGACAAAGTCCATTGTGTCACGCCTGTTCAGTTTTACAACGCAGCGGCTCGAGCGACAATTCAAATTGCGTACCAAGTCGCTAAACCATACTGGTTCAGCTCGCGTCAGGCGGTCTTCAGCATTAATTTCAGCAAATTTCAGCTAATACCTCGGCCAGAATAGCGATCCCGCTCTGTACCTTGTCGGCATCCTGGGCATAGTTCAGTCGCAGACATTCATATTGATGCTGCCAAGTAGCATCGGTAATGCCAGGAAAGAAGTAGTGACCGGGAACGACGATCAAGCCACGCTGTTTCAGGCGTTGATACAGCTCCTGACTATGAATAGGAAGCCCCTCAAACCACAGCCAGAGAAAGAGTGCGCCCTCTGGCTTGTGGATACGCAGCTTGGGATGGGGAATCGCTTCCTGAAGCCACTGTACCGCCTGCTGGGCTTTCGCCTCGTAGAAGGGACGGATGTGTTGTTCACTCAAGCGAATGATATCGCCGTTCTCAACCCAGCGTTGCACCATGGTCGGGCCGACACCACCGGGTGCCAGATTGATAATGCCGGACAAATTTCCGATGGCCTGGATTAAGGTCTCGGGACCGATGACGATGCCACAGCGAGTTCCTGGCAACCCCAACTTGGACAGGCTCATACAGAGTATGGTGTTGCTGTTCCAGAAGGGTTTGACCTCGGTGAAGATGATGTTCGGAAAGGGCGTGCCATAGGCGTTGTCGATGAGCAGCGGTATCCCGTTGGCGCGAGCCAGCTCATCCAGATGGCGGATCTCTTCATCGGTCAGCACATTTCCCGTCGGGTTGGTCGGCCGTGACACACAGATTAGACCGATGTCATCGCCAATCTCTAGGGCTTCAAAATTGACGTTGTACTTGAACAGACCATTATCCAGTAATGTAATGGCCGGTTTGCAGGCGACGAACATCTCCTCGCTTAATGCAGAGTCGGCGTAGCCGATATATTCGGGCGCCAGCGGGAATAGCACTTTTTTCTTGCGGCCGTCACTGAACTCACCCGCCAGCAGGTTGAACAAATAAAAGAATGCATTCTGGCTACCGTTGGTCAGTGCAATATTTTTGGCGCTGATGTCCCAACCATATTCCTGGCGCAGCAATGCAGCCAATGCGGCGGTGAATTTATCTTTGCCCTGCGGCCCATCGTAATTGATCATCGATTTCAGCAGCTCGCCGGAGTTTAGCTGTTGGCTGGCTTCGTCATGAAAGGCTTGCAGCATCGCTGGAATAGCGGCTGGATTGCCACCACCGAGCATGATGGCCTGCGGATCCAGTAAGCCCTGATTCAAATCATCCATTAATTGGGTGATACCGGCGTGACGAGTAAATTTACGGCCAAACAACGAGAAGTCCATGGTGGTATCCAAACAGCAAAAAGGGGCAGTTGCCTAATCATTCCAGAAGAGGGGATCTGTTTTAACGCGCTGGGGTGATTAGTCAAGCCTGCCTTGGCAAATAAGCTGTTTCACGTGAAACGTAGCGATTGAGTGTGAATAGTCGATTTGTCTGGTGAATGCGCGTTGACTGGAATGTTGAATCAGTACTAATAAAAAAGCCCGGAATATCCGGGCTTTTGGCGTGGCTGTGGTGGTGATTACTTCTGTAGTACAGAGATATCCGCCACTTCGAGAAACAGGTTGCGCAGACGAGAGAGCAGGGTCAGACGATTGAGCTTCAACGCCTCATCGTCAGCCATGACCATCACATCATTGAAGAAGGTATCCACTACTTCACGCAAGCTAGCCAGGCGAGTCAGAGCCTGCTGGTAATCACCGGCGGCAAAGACGGGCGCAAGTTGCTGTTCCAGTTCGGCAACCTGGCGAGCCAACGCTTGCTCGGCCGCGTCTTGCAACAAGGCCTCATTGACGGCTGGATTGAGCGTGCCATCGAACTTGGCCAGAATGTTGGAAACCCGCTTGTTGGCGGCAGCCAGCGCATCGGCGGCATCCAGAGTCCGGAAGTGGCTCACGGCCTTCACCCGTTGATCAAAATCGGCAGGACGGGTTGGACGGCGAGCCAGGACGGCTTGCACCACATCCACGTCAATCCCTTCTTCCTGATAGGCGGCGCGGAAGCGAGCCAGCATGAAGTCGATGACTTCGTCGGTGACCTTGGCGTTAGACAGCTTGTCGCCATACAGTGCGGCGGCCTTGGCGACCAAGTCAGCCAGATCCAGATCCAGCTGCTTTTCAACGGCAATACGCAGGGTACCAATCGCCGCGCGACGCAAGGCAAACGGATCCTTATCGCCCTTGGGTGCCTGACCGATCCCGAAAATCCCGACCAGAGAATCGAGCTTATCGGCAATGGCTACGGCACAGGCCACCAGACCACCCGGCAGAGCATCACCGGCGAAGCGCGGCATGTATTGCTCATTCAGTGCCACGGCTACGTCTTCGGCTTCTCCATCGTGGCGAGCATAGTGCATGCCCATGACGCCCTGGGTGTCGGTAAACTCCATCACCATGTTGGTCATCAGATCGCACTTGGAAAGCAGACCCGCACGGGTTGCGTGTTCTACATCCGCACCAATCCGGGGGGCGATGAAAGCCGCCAGTTCCGCGATGCGTACTGACTTGTCTTTCAGGGTACCGAGCTGTTGCTGGAACAGCACAGTAGCCAGACTTTCCAGACGAGCGGCTAGTGGTTGCTTCTTGTCGGTCTTGAAGAAGAATTCCGCATCAGACAGACGAGGGCGAACCACGCGTTCGTTACCGCCGATGATTTGGCTCGGATCCTTGGACTCGATATTGGTGACGAAAATGAAGTTCGGCATCAGTTTGCCGGCCGCGTCATAGACCGGGAAGTACTTCTGATCGCCCTTCATGGTGTAGACCAGAGCTTCGGCAGGGACTTCCAAGAATTTCTCTTCGAAGGCTGCGGTCAGCACCACGGGCCATTCGACTAGGGAGGTCACTTCCTCTAGCAAGGATTCTTCTAGATCGGCGACACCACCCAGAGAGGCGGCCGCCTGCTCGGCACCCGCCTTGATCAGCGCCTTGCGGCGCGCGAAATCGGCAATCACCTTGCCGCGAGTCTCCAGCAAACCTGGGTATTGATCCGCATGCTCGATCTCGAACTCGGCTTCGCCCATGAAACGATGGCCCCGGATGATGCGTGCCGATTGCAAGCCGAGGACTTCACCGGGCACCAAATCACCACCGAAGAGCAGACACAGGGTGTGAACCGGACGGACAAATTGGGTGCGCGAGGCTCCCCAGCGCATCAGTTTCGGAATTGGCAGACCAGCCAAAGCGGTGGCAGTCATGGTGGCGATCAGACTGGTCGTCGGTTGACCGGTCACGGTGGCGCGGAATACCAGCCACTCGCCCTTGTCGGTGACCAGGCGATCGGCTTGCTCGACTTCGATACCATTGGAGCGGGCCCAGCCGACAGCCGCCTGGGTTGGCTTGCCATCAACAAAGGCAGCACTGACGGCCGGACCACGTTTTTCGACCTGCTTGTCTTGCTGGGTTGCAGCTAGCTTATGCACCTTGAGTGCCAGACGGCGTGGCGCTGCAAACCATTCGACGCGCTCGAAGGCCAGTTCGGCCTTGGTCAATTCTTGGGTAAAGTTCTCGGCAAAGGCTTCCGCCAGCTTGCGAAGTGCCTTCGGTGGCAGCTCTTCGGTGCCGAGTTCAATCAACAGGTTCTCAGTTACCATGCTCACACCTTTTCCTTACACATCGGGAAGCCCAGCGCTTCGCGGGCTGCGTAGTAGGCTTCGGCCACCGCCTTGGAGAGGGTACGAATGCGCAAAATGTAGCGCTGGCGTTCGGTGACGGAGATGGCGTGTCGGGCATCGAGCATATTGAAGGCGTGTGCGGCCTTCAGGATACGTTCGTAGGCCGGTAACGGCAGGGGCGTTTCCAGTGTCAGCAGGTGCTGGCACTCTTTCTCGCACTGATCGAACATCTGGAACAGAAAGGGAACATCGGCGTGTTCGAAGTTGTAAGTGGATTGCTCCACTTCGTTCTGATGGAACACGTCGCGATAGGTGATCTTGCCCAGCGGACCATCGGCCCAGACCAGATCATACAGGCTATTGACGCCCTGGATGTACATGGCCAGACGCTCGAGCCCGTAGGTGATTTCACCCGTGACCGGTGAGCACTCCAGACCACCCACTTGTTGGAAGTAGGTGAACTGGGTGACTTCCATACCATTCAACCAGACTTCCCAGCCCAGACCCCAGGCGCCCAGCGTCGGGTTTTCCCAGTTGTCTTCGACGAAGCGAATATCGTGCACTTGGGTGTCGAAGCCCAGCTCACGCAGCGAGCCGAGATACAGCTCCTGAATATTGGACGGTGATGGTTTGAGAATGACCTGGAACTGGTAGTAATGCTGCAGGCGATTCGGATTCTCGCCATAACGACCATCGGTCGGACGACGAGAGGGTTGAACATAGGCGCAGTTCATCGGCTCGGGGCCGATGGCGCGCAAGAATGTCATTGGATGTGAAGTACCGGCACCCACCTCCATATCGAGGGGCTGCACGATAACGCAACCTTGCCTGGCCCAATAATCTTGGAGGGTCAGGATCAGTCCCTGAAAGGTCTTGATATCGAATTTTTGCATGATTTTGTTCGCGCGATTAGTTCAGTGCATACTGAGCGGAAATAAACCGCAAGAGTATACCGTCTGCACTGTCGGGAATATAGGCTGAATTGGCTTTGTGACTATATCGCTAGGGAAAAGCGTGAGTTTTCGTAGGGTTTAGTGGTTTCCCGGGCAGTGGTAATCCAAAAGGAGAGCAAGATGCAAGGTCGTTGTCCCTGGGTGACACAGGATGCAGAGTATATCGCCTACCATGATCAGCAGTGGGGGCGTCCGGTTAATGACAGCTTGGAGTTGTTTGAGAAGTTGTGTCTCGATGGCCAGCAGGCCGGGCTTTCCTGGATCACTATTCTCAAGCGGACCGCCAGTTACCGGCGAGCGTTTGCGGACTTTGATCCGGTGCGGATTGCGGCGTTCAGCGACGCCGATGTCGAGCGCCTGCTACAGGATACCGGCATCATCCGCAATCGTCTCAAGGTGCAGTCGATCATCAAAAATGCCCGTGCTTATTTGGCTCTGCAGGCTGAAGGCGTCGATTTTGCCGAATTTTTGTGGGCATTTGTTGGCGGCAAGAGCCAGATCAATCACTGGCAAAGCATGCGCGATGCGCCTACCAGTACCCCTGAGTCGGATGCCATGTCCAAGGCGTTGAAGAAGCGCGGGTTTAACTTTGTTGGCTCCACCATTTGTTATGCCTTCATGCAAGCGGTCGGCATGGTGAATGACCATGAGATCGGATGTCCTTGCCATGCCGAATGTGTGCATCTGGCCCGTGAGCGAGGTCGCGCATGAGCCATCATGTTCCTTTGGCTGCGGTCCTGGCTCTACGGCTCGATGGTGAGGGTGGCGCGGATCCCCTGCTGCCGGGTGCCGAATTACCGGAGCAGGATGTCTGGATGCATCTGGACTACTCCTCACCCCATGCCTACGAATGGATAAAAACCTCCACCCTGTTACCGGATGGAGTGCGGGAGTCGTTGCAAGGGGACAGTAGTCGTCCCAAGCTGGTCAAAGCCAATGGTGGCATGTTACTGACCCTGCGCTGCATCAATGCCAACGAGGGGCAGCGGCCGGACCATATGGTTGCGGTGCGCTTTTACATCAATGATCGCATCATCGTCTCGACCCGGCGGCGCCGGGTGCATGCGGTGGAAGAAATCGTCCAAGATCTGGCCAAGCGTATGGGGCCGTTGAATACCGCCGACTGGTTGGTCGATCTGTGCGAGCACATCACCGAGCAGGCGGGGGATTTCATCGACGAGTTACAGGAGAAAATTGCCCTGCTGGAGGAGCATCTGCTCAACGAACGTACCATCGATCGGGTGGATCTGGCGGATATCCGGCGCCAGCTGATCGTCTCCCGCCGTTATCTGGCTCCGCAGCGGGATCTGTTCAGTCGTCTGGCGAATGAAAAAATAGGCTGGCTGGAGGCCGATGATCTGCGGCGCTTGCAGGAGATTGCCGACCGGTTGGGACGCTGGCTGGAAGATCTGGACTCCAGTATCGCTCGCACCTCGCTGCTGGCCGATGAGATCAACGCCCGTCTGACCGAGGCGATGACGCGGCGCACCTACATCATGTCGATCATGGCCATGGTGTTCTTACCCGCTACCTTCTTGACCGGTTTGTTCGGCGTCAATCTGGGCGGTATTCCGGGCGGAAATTCGGCGATTGGCTTCTTGGTGTTTGTGTCGATCCTGGCCAGTTTGATTACCGGATTGGCAATCTGGTTACGCTTGCACCGTTGGTTGTAAGCACCCTGATGAATCAGAGCCCTTTGCGGATCAGATAGCGATAGGGCTTCTGCTCGGTGTCACTGGCCAGCAGGGTATGGTCCATATGCAGGCAGAAGCTGGGGATGTCGCGGGTGGTGGCGGGATCATCGGCCAGGATCAGCAAGGTTTCGCCCATCTCCATGCCGCGCACCGTCTTGCGGATCATCATCACGGGCTCCGGGCAACGTAGGCCTAACGCATCAAGCTGGTGTTGTGCTTGGGTGAACAATTCATTCATGGGCAATCCTCCGCGGGCGAGCTGCGGATAATACCCGCTGATGGTCATGAAGCAAGGATTTGACCTCTGGTTAGCCCGTGGTTTTGGGCTTCCACAGCGCGGCATCAATAATGGACCACAGATGAATGATCCAGCCGAGCAGGATGATCCACAGCACGGCCGCGAACACAAAGTGTATGGCTGCCATCAGCAGGCGTCCTTGAACCAGTTGTCCCAGCCCTGGAATAAAAAAACTGCACAGTGCGGCAATCACGTTGCCTGCAGAGCCTTGTCCTGTCATTTCCACCTCTCATGTTCGTTGATTCGCGAGTCTCCGAGTCTACCATGTCGTTTTACCTGCAATGTGAATCACATTGCAATGAGGAGGTGGCTCGCGTTACAAAGAAATAAGCGCTCCGACAGGATGCCGGGGCGGTATTACGCAGGCCAGGGAGGTCGTATGTTGGGGTATTGGGGACGAATCAAGGTGTATGCGGCCATGGCAGCTTTGGCATTCGCGTTGTTGGTGCTGGAGAGCCCGATTGGCAACAATGGCATCTGGCTGACGGCAATAGTGCTCTGTGGCATAGCATTGTGGTGGGAGTTGAGTGACTACCCGGATGCCGAGTAGTCGCCACTGTTTATTGTTCGGCACTCACCGCGCTGACAGCGCGCGCCAGTTGCCGCGCGGTGGCCACCGCATCGCCCTGGGGATCACTGAAATAGCTGGCTAGCAGATCAAAAATGGCTTGTTGCACGTTGGATGGAATGGCCATGCCTTCTGCCATGCTGGGCACCAGATCGCCATGCTGGGTGGCATGTTGCAATGCTTTGGCTGACGCCTGGCCACAGGGGTCAAACTGGCTCAAGTCCGCATCGGCCAGGGGAGGGATCGAGCCCTTCACCCGGTTGAACTGTTGCTGAAAGTCGGCACTCATCAACAGTTCAGCAAACTGCTGCTGAGCTTGGTCGTGCTCCGCATCCTGCTGCTGGAATAGCGCCAAAGAGTCCAGGTTATAGCTAAACTTACCCGCCGTCCCGGGGGCTGGCAGACATCGAATGGCTTGGTTTCCCGGCTCTGTGAGCTCCCCTTTGACCCAATCACCCATCAGTTGCATGGCGGCCTGTCCATTGACCAGCATCTGGCTAGCCTGATTCCATTTTAAGCCGATATGATTTGCGGGCAGGAAGGAGCGTAGGCTATGAAAGCGCCGTAGCACCTGTTGCATCTGGGTTCCTGACAACACCTCGGGCTCCAGATTGACGAAGGCGCGGCGGAAAAAATCACTGCCACCTTCACCGAGGGCGATGGCCTCGAACAGGATCGCCAGCTGCCAAGGGTCATCCCCCATTGCCAGCGGAGTAATACCGGCCTGTTTGAAGCGGCGAGCGACTTGGATCATCTCTTCCCAATTCCTGGGCGGGTTCAATTCAAGGCGCTGGAACAGGGATTGATTAATCCACAACCAGTTGACGCGATGCAGGCCGACGGGCACCGCCACAAAGTGGCCCTGATGATTCAGGGTCGAGCTGACAAAGGGGTAGAGTCTCAGCTGCCATTGTCCGCGGCGGGCGACATCATCCAGATTGCGCAAAAAACCACGCTTGGCCCATTCATGTAACTCGACCCCTTTCAGATGCGCGGCTTGGGGAGGGTTGTGATTCAGGGCGCGGCTGCGGAGTACCAGCATGGCCGAGTTACCACCGCCACCGACAATGGCGGCATCCACCCAGTGGTGACCCAGCGCTTGCCAGCGCTGACGCAACACATCGGCGGCGCGCGCCTCGCCACCGGCGGTCCACCAGTGCAAAACCTCGATATCACTGGCGGTTGCCGGTGTGCCAAGCAGCGCGATGAGCAGAGCCACGGCCAGGCGCATGGCTAGTGTCTCGGTAACGACAGCACGGCCTGGAGTCCGCCCTGGGGGCGATTTTCCAGCACCAGATCGCCACCATGGGCATGGGCTATGCTGCGCGCAATCCCCAGTCCTAGGCCGGTGCCCGGTGTGTCGTGACTGAGTCGGTAGTAGGGCTCGAAGATTTTCTCCAACTGATCCGGTGGCAGACCTGGGCCTTCATCGATGAAGTAGAGAATCACTACTTCGGCTTCGTCTTGCTCCTCGATATCGTCCATGACGATGATCCGCACCCGTTGTCCATATTTGATGGCATTATCTGCCAGATTGCCGATGCAGCGTTTCAGGGCCAGCGGCTTGCCGCGATAGGGCTTCTTGCAGCGGCCTTCGATCTTCATCAGCGACTTGCCGCCGAGGTTGTAGTCTTCCGCCGTGTGTTCCAACAGCAGATTGATATCGATGAGCTCAACATTCTCGTGAATGTCGGTATCTTTCACCGTCTGCAGTGCGCCCTTGACCATCATCTCCAAATCATTGAGATCCTTGCTGAACTTGACGATTTGCTCTTCATCATCCAGTAGTTCGACCCGCAGCCGCAAACGGGTGATCGGGGTTTTTAAGTCGTGGGAAATGGAGCTGAACAACCGCTCCCGATCATCAATATAGCGACGGATACGGTGTTGCATCACATTGATGGCGCGGGTCACAGCGACAATTTCGCTGGCTCCTTCCTCGGGTAGAGCCGCTTGATCGATGTCCTTACCTAGGGTGACGGCGGCTGAGGCCAGGCGGCGTAATGGCCGGGTCTGCCAGCGGACCAGCAGGAAGGTGAACAGGAACAAAATGGCACTGAGCAGCACGATGAAGCGGAACTGATGGGGAGGTAAGGTGGCCTCTTCCAACGTCATGTAGGGGGCGGGCAGCAGCGCGGCCAGATAGAGCCATTCCCCTTTGGCCAGCTCGATTTGGGTCACCAAGATCGGCGGATTCAGCGGCTCCATCAGCAGGGAGTGACGGGCCCAGGAGGGAGGGATGTCGGCCAGCAGGGTCTGGTTGTCGAAGACATGCAGCTCGCCCGGATAGGAAAAATCCACATGCAGGGTCAGACCATAACCCAGCTTGTGGTGCAGCACATTGCGCACCTCATTGATGACCAGATTCTTGCGATTGGAGTCCGGCAGGGCATCGAGCTGGATCTCTGCCTTGTTCAGCGACACGAAAAAGCGGCTGCCGCCCATGTTGCGTAGCTGGTCGAGTGCAATCTGGCGATATTGCAGTGGCAAAGACTGAAAGAAGGTAATGGTCGAGGCGGCGGAGTTGGCCAGATTGCGGGTGGCACTCATCATGCCGTCCAACTCATGTTTTTGTAGTTGCTGCATCCACAGGCCGGAGATCAGACTCTGCGCCAGGACGATAGCCAACAGCAGTAACCAGAGCATGCGGGAAAGCAGGGAACGCGGAACCAGTTTGAGAAATAGTCTTCTAATCTTCATGGCTGACTTCGGCAATCAGCATGTAGCCACTGCCGCGGATAGTCTTGATGATGCGAGGGCTTTTGCCGTTATCGCCCAGCTTCTGACGCAGGCGGCTGATTTGTACATCGATCCCGCGCTCCATCGGCAGGGTTTCCCGTCCGCGGGTGGCATCGCTGATGCTGTCACGATCCATAACCTGGCCGGGATGTTGCAGAAATAGCGACAGCAGCAAGAAGTCACTGCCGGTCAGATCCATTTCGTTACCATCATCGTTCATCAGATGCTGACTCAGGGTGTCGAGCACCCAATCGGCAAAGCGAATACGGCGACCACTCTCTTTTTCCGGTTGCCGGAATTCGGCGCGACGCAGCAGGGCCTTGATGCGGGCCATCAATTCCCGTGGACTGAAGGGCTTGGC
>Ga0065701_1000537_pt1 | contig 11037 bp, 8 predicted proteins | sample Biomet1_FD_59088 | JGI IMG/M metagenome (GOLD analysis project Ga0065701, IMG submission 59088) | Microbial communities from bioreactor (seeded with anoxic lake sediment) at LBNL, California, USA - Biofuel metagenome 1 version 3... | ecosystem: Engineered > Bioreactor > Anaerobic > Unclassified ...
TTTCGGGTGATAAAGACCACATATGGTCTGAAATGAGACGAAGACGTATCTTCAGTGGAGATGATGAGCGGTGAGATGAGAGGAAGATATTTGAGATAAATATCAAATTTACAGTAAATTAAAAGTTAATCCGTGAATTATCGAAAACTAACAGAAACCGAAATTGCGCGTCTACAACTGCAATTTTGCCGGGCCGACAATTGGACTGATATTGAAGTAGTTGAAAACTTCACCCCCGAATTTTTCAGAAATGTAAAATTTACCGGCCACAACCGCCTAGGCCGGTTTGGCAACGAAATAACGTTGGCTGGAGGCGTTACCACCCACACCGGCATCTACGATGCGTGGATTCACAACTGCACCATAGGCAACAATGTATTGATACACACCATCCGCGACTATGTAGCCAATTACACCATCGAAGACAATGCCATTATCTTTGACGTAAAACTTCTGGCTGTCGACGGAGAGTCTTCTTTCGGTAACGGCATCAGTATCAATGCTATTAGCGAAGCTGGCAACCGTAGCGTGATGATATACGACAAACTGTCGGCTCAACTGGCATATATCCTTTCTCTGTACCGTCATCGTCCACAATTGATTGAAAATATCGAGCAGATGATTAGTGCCTATAGCAACCGGATTAAAAGTTCGCAAGGAACTATCAGTTCGGGGGCACGAATCTATCGTTGCGATACGATTCTGAACGTAAAAATTGGAGAAAAAGCGCATATCGAAGGCGCTCGTCTGATTAAAAACGGCACGGTCAATAGCGAAAGCGCCGATCCAGTTTACATTGGCGACGGATGCCACATGCAAAATTTTATCATTTGCGCAGGCTCCAAAGTCAACAATGCCACGTTGGTAACCAACTGCTTCATCGGTCAAGGATGCATTCTCGACAAGCACTATTCTGCGGACAATTCGCTCTTTTTTGCCAACTGTCAGGGACTGCATGGCGAGGCTTGTTCCATATTCGCCGGTCCTTTCACCGTTACCCATCACAAATCGACACTGCTGATCGCCGGTATGTATTCATTTTTGAATGCCGGTAGCGGGTCGAACCAAAGTAACCATATGTACAAACTGGGTCCTATTCATCAAGGATTTGTAGAACGGGGAAGCAAAACTGCCAGCGATTCGTACATTCTCTGGCCTGCCAAAATTGGTGCCTTTACACTAATCTCCGGGCGTCACTACACTCACTGCGACACATCCGAACTCCCATTTTCCTATCTAATTGAACACAAAGACGTTTCGTATCTCTCTCCTGCAGTAAACCTGCGCAGTATCGGCACTATACGCGACTCACAAAAATGGCCCAAACGCGATGTGCGCAAAAGCAAGGATCTCCTCGACTCAATTAATTACAACCTTTTGAGTCCATTTACTGTGGAACGAATGATACACGGACGGAACCTGCTTCTTACCATGCGCGAAAAAGACGAGACATGCGCCCTGTATAAACACCAGGGAGTAGAGATCGAAGCTCGCATCTTGTCGCGTGGCATCCGGCTATACGAGAATGCCATTTGGAAATTCCTCGGCAACTCGCTTATCACCCAGTTGGGAAAAAGCGACAAAATACTCGACGCAAAAGAGATCCGATCGGTCTTGAAGGCGACCCTTCCGGAAGGCTGCGGGAAATGGGTCGACATTGCTGGAATGATCTGCCCATCTCCGGTGCTGAATATTCTTCTCGTCAATATTGAAAAGGGCGCCGAGAACTCGTTGGAGAATATCAGCTGGGCATTCAAAAAAATTCACGAGAGTTATTACGACTACGAGTGGACATGGGCCTTCAACACACTATCGCAATGGTATGGCAAGCGCCCCGATGAATTTACGCCAGAAGATGTGATAGCCGTGGTTGAAGAGTGGATGACTGCCGTATTGAACATCGACCGTTGGCTATACGAAGATGCCAAGAAAGAATTTACATTGACACAACGCATCGGATTTGGCATCGATGGAGATGAAGAGGCTCAGAAGAAAGATTTTGAAAACGTGCGTGGCTCAATGGAAACAGACGATTCGGTACTGGCTATAAAACAACACATGGCAACCAAAGAGGCACTTGGCAAGCACATCATCGAACGCATAAAAAAAGCGAACAACATCGAGTAAGCGAGGCTAAACAAAGCCTCAATGCTTCAAAACAAAAAAGCGATTGACCACTCTGACCAATCGCTTTTTTATTTTGAAGTATCTCAAAAATTATTTCACACCGTGAACAGTTTTGATGATACGAGCAGCTACTTTGTAAGGATCGGCAGCCGAGTTCGGACGACGATCTTCCAACCAACCTTTCCATCCCTTGTCTACGGTTGCAATAGGAATGCGGATAGAAGCACCACGGTCAGAAATACCAAAGCTAAATTTGTCGATAGACTGTGTTTCGTGTTTACCTGTCAGACGTTTGTCGTTGTCAGCACCGTAAACAGCAATNTGTGCTTTTGATGATATCGTCCGGAGCAAATGCGTTACAAATTTTTTCGTTACATTTCTTTCGAACCGCATGTTCTCAATACACTGTTTGAGAAGTTAGCGTGCATACCNGAACCATTCCAGTCGGTATCACCCAGCGGTTTGCAATGCCATTCAATAATAATGCCGTATTTTTCAGCAGTTCTTTCCAAAAGATAGCGAGCAACCCATGTTTCGTCACCGGCAGCAGCAGCACCTTTTGCAAACACCTGAAATTCCCATTGACCAGCAGCAACTTCAGCATTGATACCTTCAACGTTCAAACCTGCTTCGAGGCAAATATCCAAATGTTCTTCAATAATTTCGCGACCAAATGCATTGCGTGCACCTACGCTACAGTAGTAAGGGCCTTGTGGAGCAGGATAGCCACCAGCAGGGAAACCTAAAGGAAGGTTTGTTGCAGGATCCCACAAGAAATATTCTTGTTCGAAGCCAAACCAGAAATCTGAATCTTCGTCATCGATATGTGCACGACCATTAGTAGGATGCGGAGTTCCATCAGCGTTTAATACTTCTGTCATAACCAACCAGCCATTTTTACGGGCAGGATCTGAAAAAAGTGCTACCGGATGCAGCAACAAATCTGAAGAACCACCAACTGCCTGTTGTGTTGAAGAACCGTCGAAACTCCACATAGGACAATCTTCTAATTTGCCACTAAAATCTTCAACGATTTTTGTTTTGCTGCGCATACCCTGCGTAGGATATGAACCGTCCAGCCAAATGTACTCAAGTTTTGCTTTCATGTCTTTACCTATTTTTAATTGCATTTTATTGTAGAAACCGTTGCAAAGATAGCAAAAAGATTACGCATTCAACAATACGAAAGCAAATATCTCAAAATATCCCACGTTTTATTTTTTTTTAATTCATTTTTACATAGAAACATGCCATCCTATAGCTTTTTACAGGCATTTACCTCTTTTGGCAATTTATTTTTACAAATAGCATCATAAACAAGGGGGTACAATAAAAATAAAAGAGCAAAATGGATATTCTATATTCCATTTTGCCCCCTTTTATACCAAATCTGTAAATTTAACAACTTTACGAGAGAAGTAATTTCTCTAACTGAGCCACACCCTTGGTGGCGGGTTGTTGTATATAGGTAATTTGTTGATAACAGGATGCACTTACCTCTTTCGGATCGATCAGGTAAATTGGTACATCTCGCGGCACATAATGGAGCAGCCCCGCAGCCGGATACACATTGAGCGACGTGCCAATAACGGCATAAATATCGGCCCGGGCACTCAAATCGGCAGCCTCTTCAATAGCAGGAACCGCCTCGCCGAACCAGACAATAAAGGGACGCAGCTGCCCTCCACGAGGACATCGATCGCCCAATTGGATATACGGTGCTTCCACTGGAAGATCCACAATATAATTGGGATCGTGCGTCGAGCACACCTTGGTCAGTTCGCCATGCAGATGGAGCACATTTTTGCTGCCCGCCTGTTCATGCAGATTGTCAATATTTTGCGTAATGATCTGCACATCGAAATGCTGTTGCAAACGGGCCAATCCGAAATGCCCTTCGTTTGGTTGAGTTTTCAACAACTGACGGCGGCGTTCGGCATAAAAATCGAGCACCAGTTTTGGATTACGCTCCCACCCCTCGGGCGTAGCCACATCCTCCACAGGATATTGATCCCACAATCCGCCGGCATCGCGAAAGGTACTGATGCCACTTTCGGCACTCATTCCGGCTCCTGTCAGAATAACTAATTTTTTCATTTGAGCATTCAATTAAATCGAACACTGTCAATTAGTAATTGGCTGATTGATAGCTTTTATTATTCTACAACGACTTTAAGAATCTTCACATCCTCAACCGGGCGATCTGCTTTCCCGGTTTTCACCTTCGATATTTGGCTAACAATCTCAAGCCCTTCTACCACTTCGCCAAAGACAGTGTAACTACCATCCAAGTGGGGAGTTCCTCCTACGGTTTTGTATGCCTGACGAATCTCTTCCGTCAGCTTATAGGTTGGATTTGCATCCACTCGTTTTACTGTTTCGGCATAAATAGAGTCACGCAAAGCATCCAGTCCGGCGGTATCTTGTGCCAACTGCAATTCTTTTATCTTTTCGATATGGTCGCCTGCAATTTGCTGAAAAATGCCGCGCTCCTGATTTACCCGCGCCGATTGCTCCACGTGATTCAACTCATTTTCGGAGCAAGTGCGGCCCTGAACTATATAAAACTGCGAACCGGAAGAGGCTTTTTCGGGGTTTACCTCATCGCCCTGGCGTGCGGCTGCCAATGCTCCACATTTGTGAAAAAGAGCCGGATAATGAATTTCAGCCGGAACCGTATAGCCAGGACCGCCGGTTCCCAGCATCTGATCGGGTTTCGCATCTTTCGATTGCGGATCGCCGGTTTGAATCATAAAATCACCGATAACACGGTGAAATAAAACTCCGTCATAAAAGCCCTGTTTTGCTAACTTGATGAAATTATCGCGGTGCAGAGGCGTTTCGTCATAGAGTTTTACGCGAATATCGCCCTGATTGGTTTGAATTTTGACCATAGTCGGTTTTTGATTTGTGGCTGCATGAATAACGCAGACAGTAATAAAAATAGTAATTATTAATAAGATTCTGTTTGTTCTCATTTGATTTTCAAGTAAATTTGCCGAAGCATAAGTAACTTGCAGAAATTATGTTCGGTTCAATCACACGAACAAGTTTTCGTATTTACTTACTTTTCTTATTCATAGAAGGATAGAGACGGTTCAGAAACGACACTTCCTTCTACTTACAAGGCTCAAATAGAATGTTCAAAATTAAACAAAAATCTCTTAGAGTGTTATTGACAACCACCGCAATTACGGTGGCGGTCATTGGCATTATCTTTATTTTGTTGAATTTGAGCTTTGTACAAAACGCCATCCGCAAAAAAATTGTCACAAATTTATCGCAGAAACTCCACACGCGCGTAAAGATCGGCACGCTCTCTTTTTATCCTTTTTCGGAGCTAAACTTAGGGGATGTCTACCTGGAGGATCAAACCCGCGACACACTGTTTACAGCGCGCAAACTAAGTGTACATCTTGATTTTTGGCGTTTATTCAAAAAAGAGGTTGCGATAACTGCCACCGATCTGAAACAATTGAATTTCAATCTCAAGATCGATTCCACGGGTAGAACGAACTTTGATTTTGTGCTCAAAGCGTTTGCCTCGAAAGACACAACAAAATCAAAAACGAACCTAATTTTCAGCGTAGACCGTTTTCGGTTAGTCGACAGCCGGTTCCGTATGACCAACATCGACAAGCCGGAACGCCACCGCACTTTTGATGCTTCACACCTCGATGTGCGAGACATCAATCTGGACTTGACGCTCCACTGTTTCTCGGCCGACTCCCTATCGGCCGACATCCATTCGCTAAGTCTACAGGAAAGGTCAGGGTTGAAATTGTCGAAACTGCAAACACGCGTCAGAGCCAATAAAAAGCAGTTGAAACTGGCGTATTTAAACGTAAAGTTGCCCGAAAGCGAACTGAAACTGAGGCATATTGCCTTCAACTATAAAACAGCAGCCAATCTGAACAACCTGATGCAAAAGGTAAAAGTGAGCTGTACCCTGCTTCCTTCAAACATTTCGCCGAGCGATTTTGCCTGTTTCATGCCTCAATTAGCCACCCTGCGCGACAGATTCAAACTATCGACGGAACTCAGCGGTACTGTTTCCAATTTCCGCTGCAAACAACTGAACCTAAGCAGTAACGATCACTTTAACCTGTCAGGAAACTTTGATATAAACGGGCTGCCCGACATTAACGAAACCTTTGTTTACGCCAACGTTAAACAGATGAATGCCAATACAAATTATCTGCAGGATATGATTGCTCATCTGTCGGGGAAACCGTTTTTATTACCCAAAGAGGTACTCCGGTTGGGTAATCTGCGCTTCAACGGTTCGCTCACCGGATTCTTCAGCGAAATGGTGGCCTATGGTAATCTGTCGACCCGGCTGGGTAATCTGTCGACTGACATCAAATTGAATTTCAGCAACAACCTAAACAAATTATTGTTTTCCGGTACGGTAAACGCTACGAACTTTCGTTTGGGAGAGATGCTCAACGCTGCAAATATGGGCAACATTTCCGTACAAGCCAAGCTGGAAGGAAAATATGAAAAAGGGAAACCGTTTGCGACAAAAGCAAAAGCCATCGTCTCGTCCTTTTTGTTCAACAAATACACCTATAAGAACCTGACCATCGATGGCAATTTCGACGGTTACAAATTCGATGGTTCTGCCGATATCGACGATCCGAACATTCGCTTTAATCTTTCGGGACTTATCGATGTCTCGAAAAAACGACCCTCCTATCAATTTGCTGCTGATATTCAAAATTTCACACCCAATAAACTCAACCTGACCAAAGGGTATCCTACCCTGACGGCAGCTTTGCACATGGACGCAAATTTACAGGGTGATTTAATGAAAGATGCAGACGGTTCGGTGATTTTCGACAACATTCTGGTAAAAAACAAAGACAAAGAGTATAGACTCAACCACGTAACCATCAACGCACTTCCCACATTCGAAAATAACAACCGGCTCGACATCAACTCCGACCTTATTAGTGGATACGTGCAAGGAAAGTTCAATTTCATTAAACTACCGAACGATATAACATACATCGCCGCCAAGTACCTGCCGTCGTTGTGGCATACCTCGGAGCAGTATGCCGCATTCAACAATTTTGCATTCAAGCTGAAAGTTGATGCCGATCAGGCGGATGAGCTCTTTTCGGTTCTTGACATGCCGGTTCAAATCGACAATGGAGCAAATATCGAAGGGAATGTCAACTCCGATTCGCGACAGCTCAACTTTACCCTCGACATACCCACGTTGACATCGAAAGAATCCCATTTTTCAAAGCTGCATCTCACATGCGATAATCCCCGCGACATAATGCAGGTCACGGCAAAAGGAATGATTCAACAAAGTAACAACACGATGATGAATCTGTTTGCCTCCTTTGCCGCCGCCAAAGACTCTTTAAGCACCCGACTAATGTGGGACAATAGCGGAAAAGAGACCTATGCCGGAGAGATTGTCGCTAAAACCAGGCTATGGAAGGAGAACAACCTGCTTTGGGCGGACACCCGGATTTTACCGACACAAATTATCATGAACGATTCGGCCTGGAATGTGCGTCCGAGTACAGCAAAAACCGACATGAAGAGTATCTGGGTAAACAACTTCATGATAGAGCGAAAGCAACAATATCTCGGGATTAACGGCACCTTGTCATCCCGGCCGACCGACAGCCTGAATGTCGACATTCAGGGAATTCAACTGGAGTATGTATCGAAAATGCTCCATATGCAAAATCCCTCACTGAATGGTACGGTCACCGGAAAAGTGTCGATCTTAAGCGTATTGAACCACCCGATTATAAAAGCCAACCTCTTTACGCGTGATTTCGGATTGAATCACTGTGTATGGGGCGATACGTATGCCGAAAGCAGTTGGGACGATTCCAACCATAAACTGAATCTGTTGGGACGGGTCATGAACAAGAAAGACACGGTAGCCTTGATGAAGGGTGGTTTTTATGTAGAGAAAGATTCTATGGCACTATTTGGTTTTGCCCGACACCTACCCATTGACTTTCTGAATCCTTACTTAACCTCCTTCCTCTCAAATCCGAAAGGTACGGCTTCGGGCAAAATGAGCATGTTTCTTGCCAAAGGGAATGTATGGTTCGATGGAGATGCCAAAATCGAAAATGGGCAAGCCGGTATCAGCTCGCTAAACACCACCTATACATTTAACGATTCCATACACTTGCGAAAAGAGGCTATCATCCTCAAAAATTTTGTATTACACGATGCAGAAAACAACACCGCCACTGTTTCGTGCACAGTCCCAAACACCTATTTGAAAAACTGGAAATACAACGTACAAGTATCGACAAATAATCTACTGGTAATGAACACCAAAGAGGCTGATAGCGAAAGTTTCTGGGGGAAAATATACGGCAGTGGCAATGTGCGCATTACTGGCGACAGCCAAGGAACCAATATCACGATCAATGCCACATCGAGACCCAAGACAAATGTCTATATATCGGTCGGTTCGGCAGCCAGTGCTGTCGACAATTCATTCATCGATTACGTCGTTAAAAAGAAACGCAATACAACCACTCCCGTTACGTCCCAAGCCAACAAATCGAACGGAAGTTCTCCCACTGTCATTAGTGCGACTCTCAACGTTACTCCCGATGCTCAGTTGCATTTGATCCTCGATCCGAAAGCCGGAGATAAGATCGATGCTGTGGGATCAGGTGTTTTGAATGTCGGATATACACTTCACAACCCCGAGTTGCAGATGCAAGGAAGTTATACAATAAACGAAGGNAAATATCTGTTTACCTTTTGGAATGCTCTGAACAGAGAATTTAGGATAGACAAAGGAAGTGTGATTCGCTGGAATGGAAGTGCATTCAATGCTCTCATCGACATCAATGCCCGTTACCAGATGAACGCATCTCTGGCAGACCTAGATGCTGATATTTTAAAAAAGTACAGGACGATCCAGCGTCCCGGTCGAATGTTTGCTGAACTTGACCGGGAGCCTGATGAAGCCGGACATTAAATTTGATATCGATCTACCAAACTCGCGCGAGGAGGTAAAAAGAACGGTGAAAAGCGTCATCAATACCAATGACATGATGAACCGGCAGATGATCTGGCTACTGGCATTCAACCGTTTTTACAATCCAGATTACCGTACATCGGCAAATCCTATCGGACAAAATGAAATAATGGCTGTAGCAAGTTCTACCCTATCCAACCAGCTGAGCAGTTGGTTATCGCAGGCAATCTCCGGAGTCAATATCGGCTTCAATCTGCGCCAGTCGGGACTAGGAGAATACACCGGAACCGATTACGAAGCCAACATTATGTACCAGAACAACCGCTGGGTCATCAACGGGAATGTTGGATATCGGAACGATAATTTTTCGACCAGCAAATTTATCGGCGATGTCGATATTCAGTATATTTTATCGAACAACGGAAAATGGCGCGTGCGGGGATACAACCGCACAAACGATTACAAACAGTTGAATCCAGCTCCCTACACACAAGGATTAGGGGTGAGCTACACCGAAAACTTCAACAGCTTCAAAGATTTGGCGAAAAACTATTGGGAAGCATTCAAGGCCATCTTCCGTAAGAAAAAGGACAAACAAAAATAACTACAAAAAGAATGAGGATATGTACAAACAGGCACTTTTAATACTTTTCAGCGCGTTGTCCATGCTATCGGCAACGGCTCAGGAGTCGGTTGAGAAATTGTTTCAATCGATGCCCGACGACCTTCTTTGGCTCGCTCAATCGCAACGAAAAGATTTGTTTGCCTATTTCACAGACAAAAAAGTGGATTCGATTGGGAACAACCTGAATGGCTACTGTAAAATCGTCGATTATAACGAAACCACACAGCACCTTTCACTCAACACCTCTCGAAAAGGGAACATGGAATTGCAAATTTTGAACCCCAAGTCAAATCCGTTTGCCGGTGTGATTTTCACTGCATGTGCTCCGGCCTGCTACTCCACAGTCTCTTTTTATTCATTCGATTGGAAGCCTATCGACATGCAGATACCGGCACTTTCGACATCCGACTTCTATGCAAACGGATTGTCGGACGACGATCAGGCAACAGCCAACCGCCTGCTAACGCCCCTGTTTGTTCGTTACACTTTCCAACCGGGAACAAATAGTATTTTGGCCAGCTGCAATGCGGAATCTTTTTTATCGGAAGCAGATTTCAAACAGCTAAAACCATTACTAAAAAGCGAAATGATCCGTATCGTTTACCAGGATGGCTCATGGAAAATTGAAAAATAACCAATATAAAATAATTCTACATCAAAAAGATCAACATTTATGAAGAAGATCCTAAACACATTAGTATTATCAAGCTTGGTATCTCTTTGCCTTGCAACGCAACAGCGCCAGTCCGATTTTGAGACGTATATCAAAAAATATCAGTCGATTGCTATCTCGGAACAAAAAAAATATGGTATTCCGGCAAGCATCACCCTGGCACAAGGATTGCTGGAGTCGCGTGCAGGCAAAAGCCCATTGGCAACTGAGGCAAATAATCACTTCGGCATCAAATGCTCCGATTGGAACGGAGCCACCTTTTATCAGGACGATGACCAGAAAGACGAATGTTTCCGCAAATATTCGGATGCCCGCGAGTCGTACGAAGATCACTCTTCATTTCTGGCTAAGCGAAGCCGCTATGCATCACTTTTCACGTTGAAACCGAGCGATTACAAAGGATGGGCAAGCGGATTACAAACCAGTGGTTATGCCACCAGCAAAACATATGCTTCCAGTCTGATAAACCTGATAGAACTATATCAGCTAAATTTGTTGGATTCTGAAAGCAACAAAAGCTTAGCCTTTGCTTCCAAGAGAAAGAGACCGATAATTGAAGAAAAAACAATTGCCGAAGCATTGGCCGACTCTTCGTCCGTAGTAAGCAGTGATTTCGGTATCATCGAAGAACCTTTC
>Ga0065701_1012936_pt1 | contig 11008 bp, 9 predicted proteins | sample Biomet1_FD_59088 | JGI IMG/M metagenome (GOLD analysis project Ga0065701, IMG submission 59088) | Microbial communities from bioreactor (seeded with anoxic lake sediment) at LBNL, California, USA - Biofuel metagenome 1 version 3... | ecosystem: Engineered > Bioreactor > Anaerobic > Unclassified ...
TAAATATAACAGAGTCACCATATTCTTTTTAAACGAACTAAAGCCCCACCACAATATAACAATTTTTTAATTATGTTTCTAAGTTTAAATTTAATATAATAGAAAACACAAGGTTATTGATATGCTCCCCTTATGGTAGACAGTTAAAATAATAAAACTGTTTACTATAAGGAGGAGCATATTTTTATGGGACGGAAAAGTAAATTTTCATCAGAACAAAAATTAAAGTACGTTCTTAGATGCATAGAAGGAAAGGATTCCATTAACCATACTGCCTCTTTGGCAGGAATAGACATTACAACTTTAATGCGATGGATTAATAATTATCAATCCTTGGGTGCCGATGGTCTATGTACTACTTCCAAAAATTCAAGCTACTCTGCTACTTTTAAGGAGATGGCTGTAAAAGACTATCTGGATGATATTGGATCTCTGTCAGACATATGCAAAAAATATGGAATTAGGTCAAACAAACAGCTAAGGGACTGGGTTTTGAAGTATAATAGTCATGAGAAGCTGAAAGCTTCTGGAACAGGAGGAAAGCCAATCATGACAAATGGCAGAAAAACCACTTATGAAGAAAAAGTTGAAATAGTTAAGTATTGTATTGAGCATCAAAACAACTACGCTGAGACAGCTCAGAAGTATCAGATATCCTATCAGCAGATTTACACGTGGACTACCAAATATGAAAACGACGGTGTTGAAGCCCTTCAGGATAGACGAGGTAAAAGGAAAAAGGAAAATGAGATGTCAGAGCTGGATAAACTAAGGGCACAGAACAAGCTGCTTGAAGCACAAAACTGCAGGCAACAGATGGAGATAGATTTCCTAAAAAAACTCGAGGAGATAGAAAGAAGGCGATACTAAGCCAGGTAAAATACGAAACTATATATCTTGCAATTCAGGAGCTTCAAGACACTAAAGCATATCCTATCACAGAATTATGCGATATTGCAGGAATACAGCGTTCCTCATATTACAAATGGCTTAACAGAAAAGAAAGCACTAACGAACAATTCAATAAGACTCTAATTCCGCTAATCAAGGATGCGTATGAAGAGAAAGATGGCATCCTTGGATATCGACAGATGACAATCAAATTGAATCGTGAGCACGACTTCCATATAAATGATAAGAGAATTCTAAGACTTATGAGAATACTTAACTTAAAATCAGTGTGTCGTAGAAAGAAAAAGAATTACATTAAGTCAACCCCTGAAATCACTGCGGAGAATATATTAAACAGAGAATTCTATACGGATGGATTCGGTAAAAAGTGGCTGACCGATGTGACAGAATTGAAATATGGTACTGATAGAAAAGCCTACCTTAGTGCCATACTAGATCTGGGGGACAAAAGTATAGTATCCTTTGTTTTTGGATGCTCAAATAATAATGGGCTAGTATTTAAAACATTTGATATTGNCCATCAGGAACATCCTAATGCGAAACCTATTTTTCATAGTGATAGAGGATTTCAATATACGACAAAGACATTCAAGAAAAAGTTATATGATGCAGGCATGATTCAAAGTATGTCAAGAGTATCACGCTGTATAGATAATGGCCCCATGGAAGCATTTTGGGGTATGATGAAATCCGAAATGTATTACCTTAAAAGGTTTAACTCATACGATGAACTGGAAGCGGCCATCATTGATTATATAGATTATTACAACAACCGCCGCTATCAGAAGAGACTGGACTGTATGACACCGATGGAATACAGACAGCTTTTAATGAATCAAGCTGCATAAAAAATGACGCCAATTAAAATTGATCATTGACGTCATGAGTGATTTTTATTTTTTCCACTGTCTACTTGACAGGAAGCAGTTCATATTAAGCCTTGTGTTTTTGCATGTGAAATATACGATTTATCTCAAATAATTTACCCAGTTTTTAAGTGCAAATATCCATGTGAATTCACATCATATTTTACGGTCTGCACCTGAAAAGAGAATCTGTTAGACTTTTCAGAAACTTTTATTTTATCCTTAATTAAAACTTTCTATTCTAATGATACTCTCTACTTTATTTACACTGTCCAGCTGCTCTATTATTTTAAGAGAATTTTTCATATTCTCTTCCAAACTGTTATACGTTACGAACACTAATGAAACATTTTCTTCCTGGTTAATATCCTGAGTTACTGATAAAATACTTATATTATTTTCTCCAAATATAGTTGAGATCTGTCCCAAAACTCCTGCTGTATCCTTTATATTAAGTCTAATATAAAATTTAGGCTCATTTTCTTCTGGTTTTTTTATTTCTTTTACTCCCAGCCTATTATTTAAAACGTTATTAGCTGAGGGCAGCTGATTATTTCTAAGAATAGATATCAGATCTCCTACTACTGCGCTTCCTGTTGGAAGATCTCCAGCTCCTCTCCCTATCAGCATTAAATCTCCTACTGCATTTCCTTTTATAAATATAGCGTTAAAGGAGTCATTAACATTGGCAAATGGGTGATTATTGGGAACTAAAGCAGGATGAACTCTAAGCTCTAATTTATTATTTTTCTCTTTTGCTATTGCCAGTAATTTTATTTTATACCCAAATTTCTTTGCATATTCAATATCTATTGTATTTATATTATTTATTCCCTCTCTAAATATCAGACCAGGATGAACCTTCATTCCAAAAGCTAAAGATGATATTATGGCCAGCTTATAAGCCACATCATAGCCTTCCACATCTGATGTAGGATCAGCCTCTGCATATCCTTTTTCCTGTGCTTCCTTTAAAGCCTTATCATAGGACATTCCCTCTAACGTCATTTTACTTAATATGTAGTTAGTAGTTCCGTTCAGTATGCCGATTATGGTCTTTATTCTGTTTGCTGTCAGGCTTTCATTTATCTCACGAATTATAGGAATACCGCCCCCAACACTAGCCTCATAGTAGAACTGCACATTTTCCTGCTGAGATGTTTTAAATAGCTCTTCACCCCAGTTTGCAATAACTAGTTTATTTGCAGTAACAACATGTTTTTTTGCCTTCATTGATTTTAACATGTATTCCTTAGAAGGTTCTGCGCCTCCCATAAGCTCTATTACTATTTTTATTTCTTTATCATCTATGATATCCTGAAAATTATCTGTAAGGATACCTTCTGGAACTTCTACATCTCTGCTTTTGCTTATATCCTTAACTAAAATTTTTGCCACTTCAATTTCATAACCTGAACGTTTCATAATCTCGTTTTTGTTTTTTTGTAATATTTTCCATACGCCTTTTCCTACATTTCCTAAGCCTAATATTGCTATTTTTACCTTATCCATTTTTCTCCTCCTTTATCACTGCTGCACCTTTATAATCTATCTTTAATTTTTTAACTTCCCACTTATCTTTTAGTGTATCCAGATATGCTTGTAAACTTTCAGTAAAGTTTACATCCTTTTTATTTATTATTGACATAATAGTAGGACCTGCACCGCTTAAAAATACACCTAAAGAATCTAATTCACTGCATTTTTCTGTAATTTCATTATAATTGTTTATCAAAAAGCCTCTATAATCTTGATGAAGCCTATCTCTGCAGCCTATTTTTATCAAATCAGCTTTGCCTCTTTGCAGCGCTGTTATAAGAAGAGCTGCTCTTCCTACATTAAAAACAGCATCAACAAATGGGATTTCCTTGGGGAGTACACCTCTTGATTTATCAGTTGATAACTTAAAATCTGGTATAATTGCGCAAAAGCTTATATTCCTGCCGATATTTATTTTTTCAGAATATACTTTTTCTCCTTCTTTTACCGATATGGTCATACCTCCAAATATTGCCGGAGATATATTATCAGGATGCCCTTCAATTTCTGCTGCTATTCTTAATATATCTTCTTTAGAAAGCTTGACTCCTGCTATTTCATTTGCAGCTATAACACCTCCAACTATACAGGCTGCACTGCTTCCTAGTCCCCTTGAAATTGGAATGCGGCAATTCATATTTAGCTCTATTCCTTTAGCTTTATATCCAATTTCATCAAAGCATTTTCTCATTGACTTAATTACCAAATTATTCTCATCTTTATATCTTGGGCTGCAGCCAGTAATTTTTAATCCATTTTCTATCTCTTCTGCATGAAATGTATTATAAATATTAAGAGCAATGCCAAGTGAGTCAAATCCAGGTCCCATATTTGCACTTGTAGCAGGAACTTTTATCTTAAACATAAAATCACCGCACCTTTAAAAATTCGCTGATAGTATTTTTCATCTCTGATTTGCTGCATGTCTTCTTGTGAATTATTTCCAATTTGTCTAAGCTATTTATACCATCTGGTATTTTAATTCCTGTGTTTTCTGAAAGCTTATTTACCAGCTTAAAATCATCTAATCCTTCAGTTTCGATTCCAACAGCTTTGCATACACTTCTTGTAAATTTGAATGGACTTGCAGTAGATGCTATTATTGTTTTTCTATTATCATTACTAGTCTTTTTATAATTCTTATATACAGAATAAGCTACAGCAGTATGAGTATCTATAACATAGTGAAATTCCTTATATACTTTTTCAATAGTTTCTATGGTTTCATTATCTGATGCATAGCCGCTGTAAAAGCATTTCATAGCTTCCTTCATATCATCACTTATTTCATATTTCCCGTCATTGCTCAGTTTCTCCATTAGATCCGATACTATATCTTTATTTTCTCCGCTTATATAATATATAAGCCTTTCTAAATTACTTGATATGAGAATATCCATAGATGGAGAGCTTGTTACTCTAAATTCTCTTTTTGTATCATAAACTCCAGTGTTTATAAAATCATAAAGTACATTGTTTTCATTAGAAGCACATATTAATTTATTAATGGGAAGTCCCATCTTCCCTGCATAATATGCTGCCAATATATTCCCAAAATTACCTGTAGGAACTGTAATATTTATTTTTTCGTTATCTTTTATACTATTTTGATTAAGAAGCTTTAGATAAGCATAGAAGTAATAGACTATCTGAGGGAGAAGCCTCCCTATATTTATTGAATTGGCTGAGGATAAAATACAGTTATTTTTATTTAAAAGATTTTTATACTCACAATCAGCAAATATTTTCTTAACTCCGTTTTGAGCATCATCAAAATTCCCCTCAATACCTACTACCAGGGTATTTTTACCCTTTTGAGTTGTCATCTGTCTTTTTTGAATTTCGCTTGTTCCTTTTTCAGGGTAAAATACTATGATTTTCGTTTCAGTTACATCTGCAAATCCCTGAAGTGCTGCTTTTCCTGTATCTCCTGAGGTAGCCGTTAATATAACTATTTCCTTATCTACATTGTTTTTCTTTGCAGCAGTTTTTAATAAATGAGGGAGAATCGAAAGAGCCATATCCTTAAAAGCTAAGGTAGGTCCGTGGTAAAGTTCTAAAAAGAAAGCATCATCGCATTTTTTTATAGGAACAATATCTTCTGTATCAAATTTATTATTATAAGCTTTTTCTATACAGTCTTTAAGCTCAGCATCATTATAATCAGTCAGATACATTTTAAGTATATAAAAGCAAAGCTGGTTATAGCTTAATCCCTTTAACTCCTGAAGTGGTTTATCAATTTTGGGGATTACCTCTGGTATATAGAGTCCTCCATTTTCACCTATTCCTTTTATAATTGCAGCGCTGGCTGTAATTAAGTTATCACCTCTTGTACTTTTATAACTGATTGCCATATCCATTTCTCCTCTCGTTTTTTTGTATAAAAAAACTTCCGTCCTTAATAGGGACGAAAGTTTAACTACGCGGTTCCACCCAAATTATAAATTAATCATTGATTAATCTATCACTCAAAATTGTAACGTAATCAACGTGCAGGCCTAAAAATTCAGCCTGTCAGCTCGGAAGTGGTTTTCAGCTTATCGTGCATGGATTTGCTTGCAGCCAATGACAAATCCTCTCTTAATACCGTATTTAGCCTACTCTTCTTCGTTATTGCTTTTTAAGATTATATACAATTCCATATGCTTTGTCAACATAAAGTATATTAGCTTACTATTGGTTATTATTACCAAGACCTATTTCATCTGCTACTTCTCTCATTCCAATAATAGTATGGTCTATTACATAATCCAAATCCCAGCCCAGCATATCAAGTCCTTGTTGAATAACATCTCTTGATACTCCAGCTGCAAATTTTGGAGTTTTATATTTTTTCTTTACGGATTTAACCTCCAAATCTAAAACGCTTTTTGACGGGCGCATAATAGCAGCTGCTGTAATAAGACCGCAAAGCTCATCAATTGTAAATAAAACCTTTTCCATTATATATTCTGGCTTTATATCAACACATAAACCATATCCATGGCTCGCTACTGCATGTATGTACTCTTCCTCTATATCTCTTTCCCTCATAATGTCCTGAACCTTAATACAGTGCTGATCCGGATACATTTCATAATCTAAATCATGAAGCAGTCCTACAATTCCCCACTTTTCTATGTCCTCTTCACCTAAAAGCCTGGCAAAATACCTCATAACGCCTTCAACTGTAAGGGCATGCTTTATTAAAGATTCCGTTTTATTATACTCATTAAGTAAATCCCAAGCTTCTTGCCTGGTTGGTTTTTTTGACATGCTTACACCTCCATATGCTGCAGCTTATTAAAATAGATAGATTATTGCAATTGTAATCTTTTCTTCCTGCAAGTATTATATCTATAATAACAACATTTATTATATGGTTCAACTTAAATGTGTAAATTATTTTGGAATTAATGTTATTATTAGAATATAGTCTTGCTATATTCTATTAAATATTTGTAAGATATTTAAAATCGCTGTGAGGAGTAAATAAAACAATGAAAATAAGTTTTGAAGAATTTACAGACGAAATTGATACTCTTGTAGATTTTTTAACATCAGATACCTGGGAATTTTATGGAACACCCAACCCAAATCCAGAAAGGATTAGAGCCAGCTATAAAAAACAGTATTATACTGGGGATGACTGCAAAACATTTTGGGTTATTTTAGGCCAAGATACAAAAGTGGGAATGATAAGAATTTATGATTTACAAGATGGTGACCCATTGTTTGATATAAGAATTTTGAACAAGTACAAAAGTATGGGAATTGGTACGACTACTGTCAATTGGCTTGTTGATTATATATTTAATAATTTTTCCGATAAAAAAAGGATAGAAGCTAATACAAGGCAGGATAATTATGCTATGAGATGTGTATTCCATAAGTGTGGTTTTGCTAAAGAAGCACACCATCGAAAAGCATGGGTGGGTCAAGATGGAAAACCATATGATGCAATTGGTTATGGTATTACAAAAGAAGATTGGCAAAACGGAAAAACTACCCCGGTAAATTGGAATGACTTTAAGTATTAAGTATATAAATCAACACTGCATTAAAACATAGCCTTTTTCTAAATTAATAATAATGGAGTACAGCAAAATTTTATGTTTTACTGTACTCCATTTTCAAATTAGTTGTTATTTTGTAAATTTCCAAACCAGGTCATTAATTCTTAGTTCATTTCTGAAATTTAAAATATTTGTATTATTGTCAATAAGTACACATTCAATGCCCATCATCTCTGCAAAATCAAGCAGGCATTCCTGTGAAACTTCGTAGGAGAAGGAAGTATGGTGTGCACCTCCCGCAAGAATCCAAGCCTCTGCACCTTCCTTTAGTGATGGCTGAGGTTTCCATAATGTACGTGCTACCGGAAGCTTAGGCATATCCTTTTCTACTTTAACGGCATCAATACTGTTAACTATGAGCCTAAAGCGTTCTCCCATATCTATCAGTGAAGCGCATACTGCAGCACCTTCTTTGCCGGTAAATACCAGTCTTGCAGGGTCAGCTTTTCCTCCAATTCCAAGAGGATGAACTTCAACAACTGGCTTTCCTTCTGCTATTGTTGGGCATACTTCCAGCATATGAGATCCGAGTATCATTTCATTGCCCTTTTCAAAATTGTAAGTATAATCCTCCATAAAGGAAGTTGCCTTATTTTGAGCCATTATCTTCATAAGTCTAAGTAATGCTGCTGTTTTCCAGTCGCCTTCAGCTCCAAAACCATATCCTTCTGCCATCAAATGCTGGGCTGCTAAGCCTGGCAGCTGTTTCAACCCGTTTAGATCTTCAAAGGTGGTAGTAAATGCACTAAATCCGCCAGCTTCAAGGAAATTTCTTATTCCTACTTCGATTTTAGCCTGCTCTCTTACTGAATCTCTATTTTTTCCGCCTTCTTTTGTATCAGCTGTAAAATCATATAGCTTATCATATTCTTTTAATAAATCTTCAATTTCAGCATCTGTAACACTATCTACATATTTAACAAGTTCAGCTATTCCATAACCGTTAACCGACCAGCCAAATTTTATTTCAGTTTCAACCTTATCTCCTTCTGTAACTGCTACATCTCTCATATTGTCGCCAAATCTTGCGACCCTAAGAACCTTGCTTTCAGCAAAAGCTGCTGCTGCATTCATCCAGGTACCTATCTTTTTATGAACTTCTGTATCCTGCCAGTGTCCAACAACTACTTTACGTTTTGTTCTCATTCTTGCATTTATAAAACCGAACTCTCTGTCCCCATGAGCTGACTGATTCAGATTCATAAAGTCCATATCTATTGTATCCCAGGGAATATCTCTGTTAAATTGTGTATGAAAGTGCAGCATTGGCTTTTGAAGAAGTGAAAGTCCTGTGATCCACATCTTTGCTGGTGAGAATGTATGCATCCAGGTGATTATTCCGGCACATTTTGGATCAGAATTAGCTGCAGCGCAAAGATCTTTTATAGCAGCTGATGTAGTTAATACCGGTTTAAATACTACTTTGCAGCTGATATCTTCAGCAGCATCTAGACCTTCTGCTATTGCCTTTGAATCCTTATCAACCTGCTTTAATGTGTCAGGTCCATATAAATGCTGACTTCCTGTAACAAACCAAAATTCATGTTCATTTAATTTTAACATACTAAATTCCTCCTAAATTACTGTTTGAGAAAATTGCATAATTACTTAAGTCTAAATCTAATTTAAAATTATGCAGATTTTTATCTGTTTTCCTGACCATAATAAGCATTTTTACCGTGTTTTCTTAAAAAATGTTTATCTAATAAAGTCTGCTCTATTGAAGTACTAGAATTATTTAACATACATGTGTTAAAGGCCAGCATAGCAACTTCCTCCAGCACAACTGCATTATGAACTGCCTCAGCTGCATCCTTTCCCCAGGCAAAGGGTCCGTGGCAGCTGACAAGAATTCCAGGATTATAAAGAGGATTAGCTCCTTTAATTGCTTCCACTATTACATTGCCGGTTTCCTCTTCATACTTTCCATTTATCTCTTCTGCTGTTAGTTTTCTGACACAGGGAATATCTCCATAAAAGTAATCAGCATGGGTTGTTCCAAGAGCAGGTATGTCTTTCATAGCCTGAGCCCAAATTGTAGCCCACCTGGAATGTGTATGAACTATGCCGCCTATTTCCTTGAAATTTCTATAAAGCACCAGATGAGTGGGTGTATCTGAGGATGGTCTCATGCTTCCTTCTACAATATTTCCCTCTAAATCAAGCACTACCATGTCTTCTGATTTCAGCTTATCGTAATCTACTCCACTAGGTTTTATGACAACTAAGCCTTTTTCTCTGTCAATTCCGCTTACATTACCCCAGGTATAGGTTACAAGGTTTCTTTTAGGCAGCTCTAAGTTAGCTTCCAGCACCTGTTTTTTTAATTCTTCCAGCATTTATTTCACTCCTTATTTTGCACTTGCCTTTATTTTCTTAAGTCTCTTCATTACATCATTATCTCCTCTGCCAAAATAATCATGTAACTTTTTATATTCAGCATAAAGCTTTTCATATGCTTCTACATTTTCAGGAATTGGCTTATAATATTCTGCTTTAACCTTTGACATATGCTCAGCAGCTTCAACTATTGATTCATATCCGCCTTTTTCTATTCCGGAAGCTATGGATGCAAACATTGCTGAACCTAAAGCAGGAGCCTGAGGTGATGCTGATATTCTTATTTCCATGTTTGTAACATCAGAATAAATCTGCATCATTAATCTGTTCTTTTCAGCAATACCGCCTGCTGCATAAAGCTCTTTTATTGGAACTCCATTTTCTTTAAAGGTATCTATAATCATTCTTGTTCCATAAGCTGTTGCTTCTATTAATGCTCTGTACATTTCTTCAGGCTTTGTAAGAAGAGTGCAGCCCAGCATCATTCCAGTCAAGTCAACATCTACGAGAACTGAACGATTTCCATTCCACCAGTCAAGAGCTAAAAGTCCGCTTTCTCCAATTTTTAACTTAGATGCCTTTTCAGTTAATAGTTCATGTATGTTAACTCCTTTTTCTTCAGCCTCGAAAGTATAATTTGCTGGAACACTATTTTTTACAAACCATTCGAAATGGTCGCCAACACAGGATTGTCCTGCTTCATATCCATAGTATCCCGGGATTACACCATCCTGAACTACTCCGCACATTCCAGGAACTATTTTTTCTTTAGTTCCAAGAAGAATGTGACAGGTGGATGTTCCCATTATCATAAGCAGCTTAGCTTCATCTGTAATTCCAACTGCGGGAATTGCAACATGGGCATCTACATTTGCTACAGCAACTGCAGTTCCAACTTTAAGTCCTGTTAGTTTGGATGCTTCCTCTGTTATTTCACCTGCTTTTGATCCAATAGCATATATGTCTTTACTTAATTTTTCTTCAACTAGATTTTCCAGCCCTGGATCTAAGGCTTTAAAAAACTCCTTTGATGGATATCCATTTTTCTTGTGCCAAATAGCCTTATATCCTGCTGTACAGCTGTTTCTTTTTTCTTCTCCAGAAAGCTGCATGATTACCCAATCAGCAGCTTCCATAAATCTATCTGCTTTATTATATATGTCTGGTGCTTCATCTAGAATTTGCCATATTTTTGGTATAAGCCACTCAGATGAAATTTTACCACCGTAATATTTTAAGAAATTTTCGTTTCTTTCTTCTGCAATCTTATTTAGTTTATTAGCTTCCTCCTGA
>Ga0065701_1040604_pt1 | contig 10990 bp, 10 predicted proteins | sample Biomet1_FD_59088 | JGI IMG/M metagenome (GOLD analysis project Ga0065701, IMG submission 59088) | Microbial communities from bioreactor (seeded with anoxic lake sediment) at LBNL, California, USA - Biofuel metagenome 1 version 3... | ecosystem: Engineered > Bioreactor > Anaerobic > Unclassified ...
CAATACCGAAAAAATGTTTAAAATAACCATTCGGGATTATGGGTGCGGCATTGCGGACATCAAGCAGGCAATGACGCCGCTTTACACAAGCGACCCCGCAAGCGAACGAAGCGGGATGGGATTCTCCATTATGGAAAGCTTTACGGACAAGCTCACAGTAAAATCGGTTCCCGGAAAAGGAACAAAGGTCACAATGATAAAGAAGATATCGGAATGTGATACATAATGTATGATGCAGAAAAAACAAAATATCTGATTACGCTTGCAAAAAAGGACAATAAGAGCGCCCTCACCGATATTATCTGTGAAAACATGGGGCTTGTGAAAAGCATTGCGATTCGTTTTTCAGGTCGAGGAACCGAAATTGACGATTTGATTCAAATCGGCACAATCGGAATGATCAAAGCGGTCAAGGGCTATGACGATCGGTTCGGAACAGCCTTTTCCACTTATGCCGTCCCGCTGATTATAGGAGAAATCCGCCGTTTTTTAAGAGACGATGGTTTGATCAAGGTAAGCCGCGACGTGAAAAAGAACGGTTATATTTTGTTGCGCACCAGAGAACAGTTTCTTGCGGAACATACGCGCGAGCCCACTATTTCCGAGCTATCTGCCCTTACCTCCATTGAACCAGAAAACATTTTAACTGCACTGGACGCTTCCTCTCCCGCGCTTTCCTTGCAGGAGAGTATTTCAGAGGATGGCGATGACAGACTGACACTTGAAAATATAGTTGGCACAGACAATATCGGCGAAATCACCGAACAGATTGCACTCAAGGAAGCAATCGAAAATCTTCCCGCCGACGAAAAAAGCATTATTCTTCTTCGATATTATAAAGGGATGACACAGAACGAAACAGCACAAAGATTGGGGCTGACACAAGTTAAAGTTTCGAGAAAAGAAAAGAAAATAATGGAGAAACTGCGAAAGGCGCTTGACACAGCATAATTTATCCTCAAGAATTATGTAAACATTTCGTTCCAAAGAACATACAATATATTATTGCTCTTTATAAATGGGGGTATGTGTATGTTTTTGGAAGGAATCGCATTTCTTTTTCATTTTTTCTGTTTATTTTTAAAGGTATCGGGCAGTTCGGCATTTCCTCCGCCATTATCCGCCTCCGAAGAACGGGATTGTTTTTTGAAGTGCCGCCACGGCGACATGAAAGCGAGAAGCACATTGATAGAGCGCAACTTGCGTCTTGTTGCACATATCGCAAAGAAATACTATTCGTCCAATTATGACAGCGACGATTTAATCTCCATCGGCACCATCGGCTTAATCAAAGCAATTGATTCCTTTGACATCGCAAACGGCACAAGATTCGCCACATATGCGGGAAAATGCCTGCAAAACGAGATTTTAATGTACTTCCGTTCTCAGAAAAGGTTATCTGCAGAAACCTCATTGAGCGAAGCCGTTGAAATCGACAAAGACGGGAATCCGCTCACCTACATGGATATCATTTGTTGTGACGACAACATTGCAGATCAGATTGATTTAAAAATCAAGACCGATAAAATGATGAAGGGCATCAATACCATTTTAAACGACAGGGAACGACAGATTATTATTCTCCGCTACGGACTTGGATTCACCAAACCCATTACACAGCGGGAGGTTGCGGAAAAATTGAACATTTCCCGCTCCTATGTTTCCAGAATTGAAAAAAGTGCTCTTGCAAAACTTTCCGAACTATTTCGGTAACCACATTTTTTAAATTACATACCAGACATACTGACTGAACGATTTTCTTCGGTCAGTATATTTTATTGTTTCAAAATGAAAATTAATTGAGAACTACTATAAAAATTAACAAATATATGGTATTATATTAAATGATATAATTATAATGAATGAAGCATTGAAATTGGAGCAAATTGTATGAATATTGATCGTTTGATTGAAAAAATAATCGACAAAAAAAACCCATCTGTCATGGGGCTTGACCCAAAGCTTGAACTAATACCAGAATTTATCAAAAAAAGTGCCATAAAAGAATACGGAAAAACGCCAAAAGCCGCAGAGGAAGCGCTCTTCAACTTCAACAAAGGATTGATAGACGCATGCGGGGAATATGTTCCCGCCATCAAACCGCAGTCGGCTTATTATGAAATGTACGGTGTTGCCGGAATGAAAGCACTGCTTCGCACCATTGAATATGCAAAAAAGCAGGGGCTTTGCGTCATTCTTGATGTTAAGCGCAACGACATTGGCACAACTGCCGAAGCATATGCCACGGCATACCTCGGAAAAACCGATTTCTTCGGTGAAAAAATAAGTGTAATGCCTGCTGATGCCGTAACCGTAAATCCTTATCTCGGCACGGATGGAATAAAACCGTTCACCAATTATACCGATTCATTTTTGTTTGCACTGGTGAAAACGTCAAACAAATCAGGCGGAGAACTGCAGGACATCAAAATGGAAAACGGCAAGCCTTATTACTACGCTGTCGCTGACATGGTAAAAAAATGGGGTGAACCTTCCATCGGAAAATATGGATATAACGCTGTCGGCGCTGTTGTCGGTGCAACCTATCCCGAAGAATTAAATGCACTCCGGGAATATATGCCGAACACGTTCTTTTTGATTCCGGGCTACGGTGCGCAGGGTGGTGCGGCAAAGGATATTTGCGGAGCCTTTGATCAAAACGGCATCGGTGCAATTGTCAATTCCTCAAGAGGAATTATGTATGCGTATGAAAAGAAAAAAGATCCCGAAAATTATATGCTTTACGCAAGAGAAGCAGTATTGCAGATGCGTGACGAGTTTTCGGACATCACATTGCTATAAGAGGTTCAAATGGTTGTTGAAATTGGAAAAATCATAAAAAACGAAAAATTAAGTGAAACACTCTTTGATCTGCACTTTTATGCACCAAAAGTAGCAAAGGAAGCACTGCCCGGTCAAATTTTGCAGGTCAAATGTGGGGATAAGGTAACCCTTCGCCGTCCAATATCCATATGCGATGCCGATGCAAAAACCGGAATCCTTCGAATTTGCTTTGATGTGCGAGGGGAAGGTACAAAATATCTATCCGAACGCAAAGCAGGGGACGAAATCGATGTCCTAGGTCCGCTCGGAAAAGGCTATGAAATTCAAAAACTCGGCGATCGAGTTCTACTTGCAGGAGGCGGAATCGGTACATTTCCTCTCTTTTTCACCGCGAATCAATTAAAAGAAAAAGGCATCCTTCCAGATGTTGTTCTTGCTTTTCGCAGTGCTGAACTTGTAAATATGAAAGAAGAGTTCGAATTTCTCGGCTGTCGTGTTTTTATTTCAACCGATGATGGTTCGCAAGGTTTTTGCGGTTATGCCTGTAATCTTGTCGAAACTTTGTTGCAGGAAAACATATACAGCTCTGTTTGTTTGTGTGGTCCTTTGCCCATGATGAAAACCACGGCACCGCTTGCCATCGCACATGGCATTCCCTGTTATGCAAGTCTTGAAGAACGCATGGGGTGTGGTGTTGGAGCTTGTCTTGCCTGTGTATGCAGCATCAAGGATGAAAGCGAAAACGGGTTTCACCACGAACGTGTTTGCGCAGACGGTCCCGTGTTTGATGCAAAAACAGTAAAATGGGAGGATTGCGGCAAATGAATTTATCAGTAAACATTGCGGGAATCACGTTAAAGAATCCCATTGTGACCGCTTCGGGCACCTGTGGGTTCGGCGACGAATATACTCCCTTTTATAAAAGTAGTGACCTCGGTGCCATAGCGGTAAAGGGGCTTACACTTGCGCCAAGGCTCGGAAACCCTGTCATCCGAATTGCTGAGGTTTCCTCCGGCATCTTAAACAGCATTGGGTTACAAAATCCCGGGGTCCATGTCTTTATGGAAAAAGAATTGCCACGATTAAAACGGGAAGGCGTCACTGTCATTGCAAACATTTCGGGCAACAGCATTTCCGACTACTGTGAAATGGCGCAAATTCTGTCCAATACAGCAGTGGATATGATCGAAATGAACATTTCCTGCCCCAACGTCAAAGAGGGCGGCGTGGCGTTCGGTGTCAAACCGAAAACCGTGGCGGAAATCACCCGCGAAGTGCGAAAATACTGTAAAAAACCTTTGATTGTAAAACTGTCACCGAATGTTGCCGATATTGCCCAAAACGCACTTGCAGCAGAAAGTGAGGGTGCGGATGTACTCTCGCTGATCAACACACTCATCGGCATGAAAATCGATATTCATACCCGCCGTCCCGTCTTGCACAACAACATTGGCGGACTTTCCGGTCCCTGTGTCAAACCGGTCGCTGTACGCATGGTATGGCAGGTTGCCAATAGTGTCAATATTCCAATTATTGGGATGGGCGGAATTGAAACAGGTGAAGATGCAGTTGAATTTCTACTTGCGGGTGCCTCAGCGGTCGCCATCGGAACGGCAGCGTTCACAAACCCATATGCACCGATCACCGTTTTACAGGGCATTGAACAATACATGAAAGAAAATGGAATTGATGATGTCAATGACCTGGTTGGAAAAGTTCAAAGTTATTAGGTTGAAAATAAGGAGAAAAAAGGAGAACGCAGGTGCTGATATAAATCTTTTGTGCATATTTTGTATGCTAAATTGAGTTCAGCAGAATGCTGTTTGATATGGACAGAATCAAAGCAGATAAAATCAGTGAAACCTTAACAGTTTATCAAAAAGATACGGTGTTTTCCTTTGGGACAGACGCCGTTTTGCTTGCCGCTTTTGTAAGGCGATTCTTCAAGAATCCGAACGGAAAAACAGGAATTGACCTTTGCTCCGGGACAGGCATTATCCCGTTTTTACTGCTTGATAAAACACAAATTCTGCGATATCATGCGATGGAGATCAACAAGGAAGCGGTTTCTCTTTCTCAAATGAGCGCAGAGGAAAGCGGATTCTCAGAACGTTTTTTCCCCATCTGCGACAATCTCACAAATGTGAAAACACATTTTCCCGCCGAAAGCATGGATTTTTTGACCTGCAATCCGCCTTATTTGACCGCAGGATGTGGAAAACTGTGCGAAGACGATTACAAAACAATTGCACGGCACGAAATTCATTGCACATTATCCGACATTTTTAAAAGTGCGTTCTATCTGTTAAAAACAGGCGGAACTGCTTATTTTGTTTATCGCCCCGAACGGCTTTCCACCCTATTTTCTGCCGCAAAGGAAAGCCGATTTGAACTCAAGAACATGACTTTCGTTCATTCTAAAATCAATGAGCCTCCGATTCTTGTGTTATGCGAAGCAAAAAAAGATGCATCGGAAACAATTAAAATTACAAAACCTTTTATGATTTATAAAGATGGGTGTTATTCCGAACAAATGAAAAACACCACCGAAAGCGGAATCCTGTCCTTATAAAGTTAGGAGTTTCTCTTGTCAAACGAAATACTTCCAAGAACATTATATCTTGTAGCAACCCCGATTGGAAATCTGTCAGATTTCACCGAACGGGGATTAAAAGTCCTGCGAGAAGTGGATTTTATTGCCGCTGAGGATACCCGTGTCAGCGGGAAACTGCTCTCCCATTTTGAACTCAAAAAGAATGTTATCAACTATTTTGAACACAACAAAAAAGAAATGGGGCAAAAAATTCTCTCCCGTCTTGAAAACGGAGAATCCTGTGCGCTTGTCACGGATGCCGGAACCCCTGCCATTTCCGACCCGGGCGAAGAACTTGTGCGCCTTGTCGAAGAAAACGGAATCAAAGTGGTTCCGATTCCAGGTGCTTGTGCAGCAATTTGTGCTTTATGTGCATCGGGCATGGACAGCAGACGATTTATATTTGAAGGATTCTTGCCGAACGAAAAAAAAGAACGCAAAGAAATTTTAGAAGAATATGCCAATGAAAAAAGAACCGTCATTTTTTACGAAGCACCGCACCATCTCGTCGATACATTGATGGAATTATACGAAGCACTCGGCGATCGCAAACTCTCTCTTGCAAGAGAATTGACAAAAATGAATGAGGAAATCATATCGACCACCCTGTCAGAAGCCTGCGCGCTCTATCGCGAAAAAGAACCACGCGGTGAATATGTATTGGTTGTCGGGGGCAGATGCTTTGTGGTAAATGACTGTTTTTGGGATGATCTCACGGAAAAAGAGCATGTAAAATTTTATGAAAAGCAGGGGCTTACTCGCATGGATGCCATTAAAGCCTGTGCCAAAGACAGAGGAGTGCCGAAAAACGCCATTTACAAGGCATTGTTATAACGATGCCTGAAATTGTAAACAACAAGCGATATCACACACTCGACAATTATTATAAAGAACGGTTTGGAACAAAGATTGCAAAAGTTTCGCTCAACGGAGGCTTCACCTGCCCAAATCGTGATGGTACAAAGGGATTTGGCGGATGTATTTATTGCTCCCCTATGGCAAGCGGCGATTTCGCCGGGAACAAAGAACAGAGTATTCGAGAACAATTTCTCGCAATCTCAGACAGCTTAAAAGGCAAATGGGGCAATGTCAAATACATTCCATATTTTCAGGCAGGAACGGGAACATATGCCCCATTGTGCGTTTTAAAAGAAAAGTATGAAGAAGCGTTGTCCCTTGACAATGTTGTCGGTTTGAGCATTGCCACCCGACCCGACTGCATAAAAAACGATGTTTTATCCTACCTTGCCGAAATAAATCAACGCACCTTTCTGACTGTGGAACTTGGGCTTCAGACCATACACGACAGCACCGGAGATTTAATTCACAGGCAAACGACATATCGTGAATTTGAAGAATGTTATTTCAAATTGACCAAAAAAGGCATTGCTGTATGTGTTCATCTGATCAATGGGCTCCCCTGCGAAACGCATGAAATGATGATGGAGAGCGTAAAGAAAGTCTCTTCCCTTCGTCCGCATTCCATCAAACTGCACATGCTTCATATTTTGAAAGATACAATTGCGGCGCAACTGTATGCGAACGGCAAAATTAAGTGCTTTAACAAAGACGAATATGTTGCGCTTATCTGCGATGAACTGGAAGCAATCCCTTATGAAACAGTAATCGCACGGATTACAGGCGACGGTGCCGCAGATTCGCTGATTGCACCTTTGTGGAGCATCAAAAAATTCGATGTGATAAATGGCGTAGATCAAGAAATGAAAAGGCGTAATGCATTTCAAGGAAACCGCTTCGGGGGAAGTGTATGACAACGAAAAAGAATGCACTCGGTATTATTCTTACCGTTTTATTCGCCTGTATTTTGATGGCATTCATCGAAAGTGTTTTTCGCCCGGGATATGCAATCAAATCCGCAATCAAAGCAATTTTGTTTTTAACGCTTCCTTTGATTTATATTCGCCTTCACAAAGGACACTCTTTGCGCAGCCTTTTTCAGTTGCGTTTGAAGAAACTGCCGTTCTTTTTATTGCTGGGAATCGGTGTGTATGCTTTCATCCTTGGTTTTTATTTTTTATTCGGCAGATTTTTTGATTTGTCCAACATTACCGTTTCATTAAAAAACAAAATCGGTGTAAATGAACAAAACTTTGTCTTTGTCGCCTTGTATATTTCCTTTGTAAACTCATTTTTGGAGGAATTTTTCTTTCGCGGATTTTCCTTTCTCCTATTAAAAAAATACGCCGGAAAACCGTTTGCTTTTTGTTTTAGTGCCGCAGTCTTTTCCTTATATCACATTACGATGATGACAGGCTGGTTTTCCAATGCATTGCTTTTGCTCTTAATTGCCACTTTGTTTGCGGCAGGATTGTTTTTCGATTATCTCGATCAAAAAGCAAATAACATCTATGCCTCCTTTGCGGTTCATATGTTTGCAAACTTTTCCGTGAATACCATCGGATTTATCCTATTTGGACTACTTTAAAACTCATTTTTAAAGCAAGAAAGCCTGAACTCAGTTTTACCACTGAACGCAGGCTTTCCTTTTTTATTTTGTTTTATAAATTTTATATGTTTCACCGTCCGACACAAACACAATATCACCGTCCAAATCGGTGCGCAAGATTTGAATTTCATTTTCATGGAACCGATCGAGAATACTCGGGCTTGGATGTCCGTAACTGTTGCCCTTCCCACAGCTGATCACCGCAGCATCTGGAGAAACCGCTTTGATAAAATCGGCTGTGCTTGAGGTATCGGAACCGTGATGCCCTGCTTTTAACACATCAGAATCCAAATCGGCATTTCGAGAAAGCATTTCTTTTTCCGCTTTATTCTCCGCGTCCCCCGTAAACAGAAAGGATACATCCTTATAAACAAACTTCAACACCAAACTACTGTTGTTGGCATCCTCTGCCTCGGCATCTAACGGAGAAAGCACTTGAAAAGAAGTACCGCCAACCGAATACCTGTCCCCCACCTTCGGCGAAATGATCTGTAATTTCTTTTCTTGCTTTTGTAACTGCAATGTTTTTAAAAGCTCTGAAAAGGAGGTGGTGGTTTGTACGGTTTCGGGCATCAAAACATGTTTTACATCAAACGTTTTCAATATTTTTTCCGCACCGCCAATATGATCATCATGCGGATGGGTGAACACCGCATACTCAATTTCTTTTACTTTGTTTTGCTTCAAATAATCTGAAACCTTTTCACCCGATTCAACCGTGCCTGTATCAATCAATAAAAATTTTCCGTTGTCTGTTTGAATTAACGCACAGTCACCCTGTCCAACATCCAAAAAATGCACCGCAATGGTTTTTCCTTGAAATCCACTTTTCTGTGCCAACGCTGAAACAGCAACGCTGTTTTCACTTGTAGTTCCACCGTTTAAAGCACAGCTGACAATGATACTGATTGCAATAATAATAACAGAATACAAAATCACAGATAAAAATTGATTGTGTTTCTCTGCTGGCTTCGACATGGCTGTTATCTGTCCTCACTCTTCAGCTTCATTTCAAAATATTCTTCTTTTGTAATCAGGACTTTCCTCGGTTTGGAGCCCTCATAAGGACCTACCATGCCCATCTGTTCCAGCTTATCCACTATTCTTGCCGCTCTTGCATAACCGAGTGACAATCTTCTTTGTAAGAGCGAAGTGGAAAGTTGTCCGCTATCCACTGCAATTCCAATTGCCGGAAGAATCATTTCATCACTATCGAGCTCATTGCCATAGTCCTCTTCCTCACCGGAGGAAGTGCTTCCCCTGCCCTTCTTTTTCTCCCCACATTTTGCCGCCTCGCGTTCGATGCTGTCAATAATATCGGAATCATATTGGGCGTTGATTTGCTTCTTTAGAAATTCGGTAATTGCTTCCACTTCATTCTCACTGACAAACGCGCCCTGTACACGAATCGGTTTCATGCAACCGACAGGCGCAAACAGCATATCTCCGCGTCCAAGCAATTTTTCCGCACCGGCAATATCAATAATCGTTCTTGAATCGACCTGTGAAGCAACGGTGAAAGCGATACGGGATGGTACATTTGCTTTGATAAGTCCCGTAATGACATCAACAGAGGGTCTTTGCGTTCCGATTACAAGGTGCATTCCGGCAGCTCTCGCCTTTTGTGCAAGCCGACAGATGGAGGTTTCCACCTCATCCCGAGCCGTCATCATCAAATCGGCAAGCTCATCAATAATAATAACCACCTGTGGCATAAATTCCTTTTCCGGATCATTTTTGGTCACTTCGTTGTATGTTTTAATATCCCTGACACCGACTTCTTCAATCAGTGCAAATCGACGTTCCATTTCATTGACCGCCCAAGAAAGCGCACCTGCTGCTTTTTTCGGATCGGACACCACCGGAACAAGCAAATGCGGAATGCCGTTATAAATAGAAAGCTCAACCTTTTTCGGGTCAATTAAAATCAGTTTTACTTCATCAGGACGCGCTTTATAAAGAACACTGACGATGAAGCTGTTGATACAAACCGATTTCCCCATACCGGTTGCTCCCGCAATGAGAAGATGAGGCATTTTCGCCATGTCCATAAAGACAGGACTTCCCGCAACATCCATGCCCAAGCAAACCGAAAGGCGGCTTTTTTGATCGGCAAAGGTTTGTGTTTCTATTAAATTCCGCAGATAAACAATTGAGACCGTTTTATTCGGAATTTCGATGCCGACTGCATCTTTACCGGGAATCGGTGCTTCAATTCGCACACCGGATGCTGCAAGGTGAAGGGCAATATCGTCGGATAAATTCTGAATTGCACGCACTCTGACCCCGACTTCCGGTTGGAGTTCATATCTCGTAACGGTAGGACCGCAACAGATATTCATGATTTTGGTGCGAACTCCGAAATTTGCAAGCGTTTCCACCAGTTTGATGGAAGTGGTTTTCAGTTCATCGGTAATTAAAAAAGTGGTCGGGTTGGGATCGGCTTTTAAGAAATTGGCGGATGGGAACCGATAAGTTTCCCTTTGTGTCGGCTTCGGTGAAATTTTCATCTCCCCGCTTTTCACTTCTATTTCTGAATCCTCGCTGTCCTCCGCATTTAAAATTTCCGCTCCGTCAGAGTTGATGGTTTCCGCTGTTTGCGCTTTGGTTTCACTGTTTTCAAGCAAAATGCTTTTCTGTGCTTCCATGCCCGCAGCAGAAATCATGGCATCCTCAGTAAAAATATCTTCCAAATGAATGGTATCGCTTGTTTTTAAAGTTTCCTCTTCTTTTACTTGCTCAAACAGTTCCTTGTCGGGCTTTGGATTTTCTGCACTCTCTTCTTCAGCTTTGATTGTCTTCGTTTCCAAGTTTATATCTTCCTCAGCATTTGAAAAGAACGATTTTTTCTTTTTTTGTTCAACCGGAATATCAACATTAAACTTTCTGTTACCCGGTATCACAACTTTTTTGTCGTCTGTTTTAAACTTCGGATCACGAAAATGTCTTTGTTCGATGGGTTCTTCCACAACATCTTCCGCAAGGGGTTCCTTGACAAAAGACATCTGTTTTTTCTTTTCTTCTCTTCTGTCATAAAGTGCAGCCGAAAATTGATGATGAATATAAACAATGACATCCACGGGGGTTATGTTGAACATTGCAGACCCGAAGATAATCAGCGCTGCCGCTGTGATAATTCCGGCGCC
>Ga0065701_1013253_pt1 | contig 10971 bp, 9 predicted proteins | sample Biomet1_FD_59088 | JGI IMG/M metagenome (GOLD analysis project Ga0065701, IMG submission 59088) | Microbial communities from bioreactor (seeded with anoxic lake sediment) at LBNL, California, USA - Biofuel metagenome 1 version 3... | ecosystem: Engineered > Bioreactor > Anaerobic > Unclassified ...
GAAATTTAGAAATAACAAAAGGAAAACCATGATTTTAGAAACTTTTTTTGTTACAACGATGAACACAAGAGACAGCAGCACAAAAATATAGGAAACAAGCGCGAAATTAATCTGAATAGAATCGTAGTTAACCTCCAAATGCTTTGAGCTCAGCTTAGGCAAAATAAAAATGATGGAGGAAGCCACTACGGCAAGACTGATCCAACTCTTCCACTGCGTCCGGCTCGTTGAAAAAAAACTATCGAATCCGAAACCAGCAATGAAGCACAGCATCATCGTCACACCTGGAGCAACATATGCAATATGGCGACAATATTTCATACCTGGGAAGATGTACCAAGTCAGTGCAGCAACCCCAAAGGGGTCGCCCAGGGAAAATAAAAATAAAATGAACGCTGTTATAGCAAACGGCAGCATCCGCTTAGTCGGACTCAGAAGTGCGAAACAAGCAAAGAAAATAGTGAGATATCCTCTATATACAGAAAAATTTTTTGTGGTGGACTGAATACCTCGGAATATGTCTGCATACTTGCCAACCCCAGTGTATCCTCCATATGCCAAGAAACTCTCCAAGGGTACCGAGCCATCAGCCAATCTACCACCATTTCTGACAATATCATTATGTCCAAAGGTAGTGACGTAGATTAGACTGAAGATGACAGCACCGAAGACAGCGAAGGCCACAATATCTAGTAATGATGGCCTTACCCTCTGTATTCCGTTCTTAAAATCCGAAAAGTAGAGAACAGCGAGAGAGATAAAGAATATCGTATACACAAAGAGTTGAACAATAGAAAAATATACAACCAAATTGACTGATGACATTAGAGCTAAAGCGACGCCTGCATAGAAAGGCTCTCGGCGCCTTTCCTCAAAAGCGTATATAATTAAATATACGACTAGCGGCATTGAATAAAATGTATCAAGAGTGAAAAAGCGAAATTCGGGATTCACTGTTGTCAAAACTATCGTGGCAGAGACAAAGAAAACTGTGTAAACGTTTGAATACAGCCTTCTGCACAGGAGCCAGGTTCCTAAAAATAAGATGAACTCTTCAACAAAAATATCCACGGCCACAATCATCCAGCCGTTTGGCAAGGAGACTTTGTCGCGCACAACAGAAGCAAGCAAATCAACAACCATCATAAAAAAAGAACTTGAAGCATGCAATAATATACCACCGGTACTGCCGTGGCTTGTATACTTAAGCCACTTTGCACACCATTCACCATTTATGATAGCATTTAAATTATAATATAAGCAGGTGAACTGTAGCCACGTGTCGCCAAAATTTGGAATTCTGCGCGTTATGCAGAACAAAACAAGATTCAGTAATAATATTATACCGAGAAAGATCGACAGGGTACGTTCTGCCAGACAAGACCAGCTTTGCTGGCTTCTGAAAAAAGTGCTACAGGGCTTTTCCGACATTAGTCGCTCCATTCCAAAGACATTGGCATATTTATATGACGCTGGTGAAATTCTTCAAGGTTCACCTTTCTGGAATTCCTTTTGCGATAAACCATGACTTAATATACCCACGAGATATAGCGCAACTTTTCTCTAACCTTGTGCCATAATGATCACCGTGGTTTATGGCAACTCTTAGCACTCTTGCCGCATAGATTCGAAATGCAAAAAGAGGCATTCCTTTTTTAAAGACTGCCTCTTCATTCAAGACTTCAAAGTTGAACGGACGCTCTATCGGAATTTTTATACACTCCGTATTGATTCCAGTATCTTCGAGTGCGGTCATCTTTCCGGTGATATAGTCATTGATGTCTTTCGCAATTGCAGAATACTTGTTTTGGAAAGAGGTATATTTCTTGACCATATCATTGAGCGTCAATATCATTTGATCTGATGGGACGAAGTGATCGTGAGGAAAGTTGATTTCATAGTGTATTTTCCTCAAGAGCTCATATGAACTGGAATCAATTTGTTCCAAATATTTTTCTTCATTTATTAATTCATGTATCCTTTTGTCTTGCTTGTCTAAGAAATATGAATATTCGAGCAGGGCGAGCTTTGTATTCTGTTGTTGCACAGCTGAACGGGCTTTTCCATCACGCTGTACTTGTGCTCCCCTGCATAGGCCAACACCTGCTCCATGAACCTGCTCATGAGCAGGTTCATAATAGGCATAGACTTGCGCACTGGTCATAATACAAGGAACAACGACCCAAATAAATGTTTTTACTATATTTTTTACAATGATCATGACAATAAATCCTCTAAGCATTTGCTGTGCGGAGCAGGCTTCAAAAGCAGCAGATATAATTTTTTTGTATTATTTAGCATGTGCTGGGATCAGCCTAGCAAAACATGCATGAGTAATAAAAAAAGACAGTCTGTCCAATCTGCTACTGCAATTTCAAGAGTTCGATAGCGGAATGCATCTCTGATGTTCCGAACCTACACATGGTATGTAGGGGCATCTGCCATAACCACGACAAGTTGGTGCGGCGCTTGCTATTGCGCTTCACATGTGTTGAGCAAACCTTCAATATTCCAATTATGCACCAATATCTGCACATTATCAATCATGGTCTCAATGACGCGCATTTGCAACCCCTTGCCACCAATGTCTGTACATGAAATGGCCAATCTCCAGCCCCTTCAACCCGTGTACACCATTCGTAAGCTCGGGCTCTGGATTACCCGCTCTCTTCGTTCACAGCTTTTCCCCTTCAAGGCAAGGGCTGCTGGCTTATCATTATTCAGGTTATCGTTCACGAAGTCCATGACTAAGGCCTCGTTTTGTTTGCGGCCCAGGCTGAACCGGCTGCAGGAGGCCCGGGCGTTTGCACATTGCCCGCGGAGACAGCTGTAGCGATTGCCACCGCACAAGCCACCACATTTGGGGCCAGCCAGGCCTTGCCGCGCAGCGACCACCGATGCCGGAACGAAACCGCCAGTGCTTCGCGCCAAGCCCGGTGTGCGCTTGAGCGACACGCCGCAGGGCAAGATGCCCCGGAGTCTGCGGCTGAGATCACACCGATGGGTGTTGGAGAGTCATTTGCCCGGCACCTTTGGTGGCACGTGGATATCCAACGCGATTCGCCCGCCCTTTGCGCCGCGTGTTTTCGTCCTCAAACTGCCACAGTCGCTGGACTTGGATACCTCAAGGCCAACAAATTCGCTTCGCCACTGTAGAACGGCGTGTCACTGGGGCGGCCTGGTGGAGCAACCCTGCCAGGAGTCACAAGGTCCTGACCACTTCAGCAACCCGCTGGTCTTCGGTCTCTGATGCCTGCGGTCTCCTTCGCTGGAGTCACGACCTTATAGCTGGGGACAAACAGGGAGCGCTGAAAGCCCGGTTGATTGACTTTTTGATTTAAAACAGACAAATTATCTTTTTGAAATTGCCGGAGGATTATTTTGAAAATCGTAATTTTTGCCGGGGGGCTTGGGACTCGCTTAATGGAGGAAACCGGACTCCGCCCCAAACCGATGGTAGAGATTGGCGGACGTCCTATCTTATGGCATCTCATGAAGGTGTATTCCTTTTATGGCTTCAAGGAGTTCATCATCTTAACGGGGTACCTCTCGCACGTCATTAAAGACTACTTCGTCAACTATTACACTCGTTATTCCGATATCACCGTGGATCTGGAATGCAATACCGTGACGCTGAACCATCCCCGCGTGGAGCCATGGAAAGTCACCATGCTGTACACGGGAGAGCTGGCCATGACCGGGGCCCGGCTGAAGAAAGCGGAACCCTACTTGAAAGATGAGCCTTTTATGCTCACGTATGGTGATGGCCTCGCGGATATAAATTTGCCCAGCCTACTGGAATCACACAAAGAATCAGGCAAACTTTGCACGCTTACGGCCGTCCGGCCCGCGGGGAAGTGGGGCAAGCTGGCTCTAGACAACCAGGGGGCGATCACGTCCTTCCAAGAGAAACCACAGGGCGACGGCAATTGGATCAATGGCGGTTTCATGGTTTGCGATCCAGACGTGTTCTCCTACCTCCCCCCAGACGACGACGGGCTTGTTTTTGAGCAGAGCCCGCTGCAACGCTTGGCTGCGGACAGACAGCTCGGCGCTTTTAAACATGCTGGATTCTGGCGCGCCATGGACACGCTTAAGGACAAGAGCGACCTCACCGCGCTCTGGACGGCACGCAAAGCGCCTTGGGCATTGTGGGAACCGGAATGGCGCAACAAGTGAACTTTTCGAGCCGTGTCCGCGGGCTAGCAGGGCGCACGGTGTTCGTAACCGGCCACACGGGGTTCAAGGGAAGTTGGCTTTCTTTGTGGCTTGCGCAGCTCGGGGCGAATGTCCACGGATTCAGCCTGAAGCCACCCACCACTCCTTCACTTTTTGAGCTTGCCTGCGTCCGCGACAGTCTCGCGGGGCACACCGAGGCCGACATACGCGACGCCGACGCGCTCACCAAGGCCATGCAGGCCGCACAGCCCGATTTGGTCATCCACTTGGCGGCGCAGCCGTTGGTCCGCGTTTCGTATGCCGAACCGGCCGATACTTGGGCTGCAAACGTGCTCGGCACCGTGAACCTGTTGGAAGCGGTCCGCGCCTGCCCAAGCGTGAAAGCCGCCGTTGTGATCACCACGGACAAGGTTTACGAAAACCGAGAATGGGCCTGGGGCTATCGGGAAATCGACCCCCTGGGCGGGTATGATCCGTACTCCGCATCAAAGGCGGCGACCGAGTTGGCCGTCAGTTCGTGGCGCCGCTCCTTTTTTGAAAAAGGGGAGGTGTTGCTCGCCTCTGCCCGCGCCGGCAACGTGATCGGCGGCGGGGACTGGTCCGCGGAACGGCTCATTCCGGATGCTGCCCGCGCGGCTGCTGCCGGACAGGAACTCATTTGCCGCAATCCGAACGCGACCCGGCCTTGGCAGCATGTTCTTTGCGCCCTGCACGGCTACCTGCTGCTTGCCGCCGGATTGCTGGAGAACGACAAGAAGCTTGCAACGGCGTTCAACTTTGGGCCTGCGCATAATGACAATCTCTCCGTGGGCGAAATGTTGAGCGTGTTACAGCGGCACTGGCCTGGGTTGCAGTGGCGCGTGGAGCGGGAAAAGAACGCCCCTCACGAGGCCAATTCCCTCTATCTCGACGCATCGCAAGCAACGCGGCTGCTCGACTGGCGCCCCGCATGGAATTTGCCCGAGGCGCTGGCCGCCACCGCGGCCTGGTATCAGGCTGTGAGCAAAGACAATGCCCGTGCGCGAGACTGCTGTCTGGCTGAGATCAATGCCTATGCGGATCTGGTGGATGGCGCCGCCGCGCAGGAACAGGCGCTCTACAGGTACTCAAATGAAAACCATTAGTCTGGTCATTCCTTCGTTTAACGAAGAAGACAATATCCCCATTATATACAGTGCAGTAAAAAAGGTCATCGGAGAGAAGTACGATTACGAAATAATCTTCGTCGATAATGATTCGCAGGATAATTCCCAGCGCATCATCGAAGAACTCTGTCAAAGCGACCCACATGTTCGAGCCATCTTCAACAACAGAAACTTCGGCCCTGAGAATTCAATGTTCAACGGCGTTCTGAGTGCTCGGGGCGACGCCGTCATCTATCTGGCCTGCGACCTGCAGGACCCTCCCGACATGATCCCGATGTTTTTGCAGCACTGGGAGGAGGGCGCCTCTGTCGTGTGGGGGCAAAAGGAAAGCTCTGAAGAACGCTTTCTGATGTATAAGGTCCGGTCGCTGTATTATTACATAATAAAACGCCTCTCCAGTGTCGAATCCTACTCTCATGTCACTGGATTTGGCTTATACGACCGTAGCGTTGTTGCAAGGTTTCGCCAACTGCGCGACCCCTGGCCGATGTTCCGNCATATTGTTCCCCAGCTAGGCTACAGACCCGTGCTTATCCCGTACAAACAGCCGCTGCGCAAAGCCGGGAAGTCATCGTATTGCTTCTTCCGCTATTTTGATACAGCGTTGAATTCCCTCGTGCACACCAGCAAGGTTCCACTGAAGCTTGCCATTTACTTTGGTCTGATAGCTTCTATCATCTCGGTGTTTGTCGGTGTATTCTACTTCGTTTACAAGCTGTTTTTCTGGGAAACATTAACCGTCGGCACTGCGCCAATCATTATTCTACTCTCCCTGACTTCTTCAGTGCTCATGCTGTTTCTTGGACTTCTAGGGGAATATATCATAGCCATTCTGGAGCGAGTCAGCTTCACGCAATACGTTTATGAAAGGCGACGAATCAATTTTGACCCCGAACCGGACGACAGCTCCCGACAGCCCCATAGCCGCTGAGCCTTCGCATTTGTCCGACGGCAAGAGGATTCCCATGAGCATGAAAGAAGAGGCCATTCGCACGCTGGTCGAAGGCAGTGACGTTCCAGCACCGTTCGTTCCGGGAGAAAGTCCGGTTCCCGTCTCAGGCAAGGTGGTGGGGGCGCGGGAAAAAACGCTGATGATCGAAGCGGCCCTGGACGGCTGGCTTACCGCGGGCCGTTTTTCCGAGCAGTTTGAGAGGGAGTTCGCAACAAGAACGAGCCGCCAAAAAGCTTTTTTGGTCAATTCGGGCTCCTCGGCGAAATCTGCTCGCCGTGGCCGCGCTCTGCTCGCCCCTCCTGAAGGAACGCCGCCTCAAGCCCGGTGACGAGGTCATTACCGTTGCGGCCGGGTTTCCGACCACCGTTGCGCCGCTGGTGCAACACGGCCTCATTCCGGTCTTTGTGGACGCGACGTCGCCCACCTACAATGCCGTGCCCGAGCAGATAGAAGCAGCGGTGACCCCCAAGACTCGGGCCATCTTCCTGGCCCATACGCTTGCCAACCCCTTCGATGTTGCGAGCGTGGCGGCCGCTGTCCGCAAGCATGACCTGTGGTTTTTGGAAGACGCCTGCGATGCCCTCGGTTCAACGTACACCCTGGACGGCAGGGAAACCCCCTGTGGGGCCTTCGGGCACATTTCCACCTTTTCCTTTTATCCTGCGCATCACATCACCATGGGCGAAGGCGGAGCGGTCGCTTGCGACGATCCGCTTCTGTGCAAGGTGCTCCTCTCCTTACGCGATTGGGGGCGCGACTGCTGGTGTGCGCCTGGGCACGACGACACATGCAAACGCCGTTATGCCCGTAAGTTCGCGACGTTGCCCGAGGGCTATGACCATAAGTACGTGTATTCCCAGCTGGGCTACAACCTGAAGATATCGGACATGCAAGCCGCCTGCGGCGTGGCGCAATTGGAGCGTCTTGACGGTTTCATCGCCGCCAGGCGCAAAAATTTCGCCCAGCTGTCCGCTGCGCTCGCCCCGGCGGAAGGTGCGCTCATCCTCCCGAAGGCCACACCGGGGAGCAACCCCGCATGGTTCGGCTTTCCCGTGACTCTTGACGAGCGGTTCAACCGCCGGGAGTTCTGCGAATACCTAAACGCCCAAAAAATCGGCACTCGCCTGCTCTTTGCCGGAAACCTCACCCGCCAGCCTTGCTTTGAGGGCGTTACATACCGCGATCCTTTCGGACTTGACGGTACAGATAAAATTATGAACCAATCGCTTTGGGTTGGCGTGTACCCGGGGCTGACGGAAGCGCACCTTACCTATTTGGCCGAAAAGATGTGTTCCTGGCTACTCCGTTAGCCTGCCCAGCTGCCGTTGCTGGTTTTCGGTACGACTGCGCGACCTGATCGCGGGCGGCGTCAATAGGGGCGCACCATCATTCCAACCGTCAGAGACGCCCTTCGTTGACCGCCCCGGGGAAATGGACGGGAGCGTTCCCCCCCCCGTGATGCTTTGGGCTTGACGGTGCGGCTCAACCCGGTGCGCTCTGCCCCTTCGGCGAACATCTGGAGAGGCCATTGCGGATTGCGCGGCAAGGGCGGCCCCGGACGACCGTCCGTGACGAACCCAAGCCGCTCACATCCGGCCAGTGTAACCTGAAAGCATAGACGGAGAGCCGAGATGCTGGCCAATGAGTATATCGTCCGCTTCCTGCGGCAAAAAGGTGTCCGTCACGTCTTCGGCTACCCCGGAGGGATGGTCACGTATCTGATGGATGCCTTGTCCCATGAGGACGGCATCTCACAGCACCTGCTTTACCACGAGCAAGGCTGCTCCTTTGCGGCATGCGGCATCGCCCAATGCACGGGCAAGCCCGGAGTGGCGTACGCGACCAGCGGCCCTGGGGCCACCAACATGGTCACCGGCATTGCCAACGCTTGGTTCGACTCCATTCCCACTCTGTTCCTGACCGGCCAGGTCAACACCCAGGAGGCGCTCGGCCAACTCCCGATGCGGCAACGCGGCTTCCAGGAAACGGACATTGTCAGTGTCGTGAAGTCCATCACCAAGTTCGCGGCGCGTGTGGAGCGCGCGCAGGACATCCCCACCTTGCTTGAGGCTGCCTACGCCGCGGCGACGCAAGGAAGGCAGGGGCCAGCTCTGCTGGACATCCCAATCGACTTGCAGCGTGCGGAATTGGGGGATGTTTGTTTTGATAGCGCACAGCCTAAGCCCGAGCCCAGCACGGCCAAGGCGGCGGCCGCCGCCGCCACGATTGCCGAGGCGCTGGCGACGGCCAAGCGGCCGCTGATCATCGCCGGGGCGGGGGTGCGCAGCGCGAATGCGACGAGGCTCTTTCGGGATTTTATCCGCAAAGTCCAAATTCCCGTCGTCACAAGCATGATCGGCATTGACGCCATGAGGACCTCGGACCCGTTGAATATGGGATTCTGCGGCGCGTACGGCCACAGACATGCGAACTTCGCCATTGCGCGTTGCGACGCCATCTTTGCAATCGGCACCCGTTTGGATCTCCGGCAGACAGGGGCAAACCGGAAGCTGTTCGCGCCGCAGGCCAAGATCCTTCGCCTGGATATCGACACGACGGAACTGGCGGACAGTTTTGCGGGCCAGCAATCATTCCCTTTGCCGATGGTGCCTGTGCTTGAGGCGCTGCAGCAAGCCGTTCCGAGCGGCACAAACGAAGAATGGCTGGCCGAGTGCCGGTTGCTAAAAGCTTGCCTCGCCGGGTTCGATAACGCTGAAGAGAACCAAACGGTTGCGACGATCAGTGAGGCCATTCCCGATGGCGCTGCGGTTTTCACGGACGTGGGCCAGAACCAGGTTTGGGTGGCGCAGTCGTTCCAGGTGCAAGATTCACAGAAAATCTTCTTTTCTGGCGGGCTGGGCGCAATGGGCTACTCGCTCCCCGCAGCCATCGGCGCGGCCTATGCCACGGGGAAGCCGACGTTCTGTTTTTCTGGAGACGGCGGCCTGCAAATGAACATTCAGGAATTGCAAACCCTCGTCCGCGACCGGCTCCCTGTAAAGATCATCCTGCTCAACAACAGCAGTCTCGGCATGATACGCCATTTTCAAGAGATGTATTTTTCGTCCCGTTTTACGCAAACAGTCGGGGGCGAGGGCTACAGCGCGCCAGATTTTCAGAAGGTTTTTGCGGGGTATGGCGTTGAGCACTTGGCCGTTACGCCAGGGAATCTAGATATGGAGAGGGTCCGTGCTTGTTTTGCACATGATGGGCCTGCCTGCGTGGAAGTTCAGTTGAGCCCAAACACCTATGTCTTTCCCAAGCTGGCCATGAACAGGCCCATCCACGACCAGGAACCGCTTTTGTGCAGAGAAGCGTTCAACGCCTTGCTCGGGCCTCTTTCCTGCGATGCGGACGCGTCAGCCATCCGCGCACTCTTACGCAAACATGCCCCGGAGTAAGGAGGCTGCATGCGACTGCTTCTGACGGGGGCCGGGGGCTTCATCGGCCGCAACCTTAAGGAGCACCTCGCCCACTCCCACACGATCCTCTCGCCCAGAAGCGCTGAGCTGGATCTTTTGAATGCGGCAGCCTCCAGGGACTACTTCGCCACGCACCCTGTGGATTTCATCATCCACTGCGCCGCGCGCGGAGGCGTCCGCGGCGTTGCGGATGCCGCAACCGTGGAGTCCGACAATCTTCTCATGTTTCAAAACCTGCTCAGGTATAAGCCGGCCACGGCACGCATGATCATCTTTGGTTCCGGTGCTCAGTACGACCGCCAGCGCGATCTGGCCAACGTTCCGGAATCTGAACTCGGCAAGCATATTCCCCGGGAATTGTACGGACGGGCGAAGATGCGCATGGCGCAACAGGCTTTGCAGCGTGACGACGTGCTCTGTCTTGTCATCTTCGGTTGCTACGGCCGGTATGAGAAGCAAAGCCGCTTTCCCACGTACTCCGTTTTGCAGAATTTACGACGGCAACCCATCACCATAAATCAAAATGTTTTTTTCGATTATCTCTATATTACGGACCTCTGCCGCATCACGGAACACTTCCTTGACAGATGGCCCAGCTCCAAAGTCATCAATATTACGCCGGACAAGAGCATCAGCCTATTGGAGCTTGCAGAGATCGTTAACGAGGCAAGTGGATTTGAGAGCCCCATACACGTCGTGAATCCAGAGTTCAATTTCCAATATACTGGAGAGAATGCCCTGCTGCACGAAGAGCTGCCAGGACTGCACTTTACGGAATACAGGACTGGCATTATTGGCTTGCGCAGCACTCTTGCTCCGTAACTGCGCAATTGAAATGGATATTTCACCACGCACCGACGNGCGTTGATAGGGCCAATGGAAATGCCCTTTGGCCTGCGCAGTGTGAGNCTCTCTCTATCCTGNAGCGTCGGCAACCGTGTTCCATGCNCTTCGGTGCTTGAAATAATAAGTCATCAAGAATAGAGAAAGGGCGGGTTGGGAGCCGGAACACCCATCGTGGAGACGAGTCTTGACCGCACGCTCCATTGCGCCTGTCGATCATAGAGAGAATGACGCGCGCCGATGTCGCGGCGGCAAGTGTGTTTGTTTTATCCGAACGGAACGTGGACGTCCTTGGGGCCATGGGGAACCATGCTCTGTGCCCCCCCGAAGGTCCGAGGTCCAAATGCCTACGGCTGGCGTTCAAAAAGCCGTTAACGGTTCCCCCCACTGAGACTGCCAAGGAGCCCCAAGTGATACTGATCAATTCCTC
>Ga0065701_1012914_pt1 | contig 10928 bp, 9 predicted proteins | sample Biomet1_FD_59088 | JGI IMG/M metagenome (GOLD analysis project Ga0065701, IMG submission 59088) | Microbial communities from bioreactor (seeded with anoxic lake sediment) at LBNL, California, USA - Biofuel metagenome 1 version 3... | ecosystem: Engineered > Bioreactor > Anaerobic > Unclassified ...
AAAAGATCGATGTTTAATAGAGCAAGTGTAGAATTATTAAGAGCCAAGGCTATATACGGAGGATATTACCCCCTAAATTGACGAAGAACCACAAAAAAATATTTTTTTTTCGATGTAGGTAGAACATGTGGATGCTTTTTGTAACTAAATACATCTTGAAATATTGATATTCTACACATTTGTTAATATCAAACAGTTATGGATGTACTGTTTGTTATTCTTAGTTCGTTGATGTAATATTTCTCTGCACATAACTTAGCGGGAACTTGTGCCAAAGCTCCATAGAACTTCTTGTTTACAGAACTGTCTCTCATCAGTTTCATATTTACTTTCCTTACAAGGATTGACCTAGTTCATAAGCCTCGTTCAAGGAATTAGTATTCAGGATATCTCCCTTGTCTTTAGCTCCTCTTACTAAAACGTGACCAGCATCTTCAAGATGAAAGAAATTCAGGCAAAGCTTATACTGACTGATAATACTATCGAATAAACCATCAAGAGTTGCTGCACCAACGAGAAGAAGTGCCATCTTCTTGATGTTGAAAGTATCACGAATAGGATTATGGCAACGGTCGATTACAGCTTTTAGTTGGGCACTTAGCCCATAGAAATATACAGAAGAAGCAATAACAAGCATATCTGCTTGTTTCATTTTCTCATAGATACCAATCATGTCGTCCTTCTGTACACACGTATTGTTCTCACTCTTGAAACAAGCATTACAACTCATACCTTGATAGGCTGGTATCTTAAAGTATTGGAACGAATCAAAGACAGGCTGCTTGAAGTCTCCAACTATGGTAGTGGCTGATGCTTATTTTTCAAAGGCAACTTTCACCCAAGGGCTTGATTCAGTGGGATTTCATCTTATAAGCAGACTTCGTGACGATGCAAACCTGATGTACATCCATGACGGACAACCGACAGGGAAGAAAGGTCGGCCAAAAGTTTACGGAGATAAAATTGACTTCAACAATCTTGACTACACTAAAATTCAAGAGATTCAAACAAGTAATGAAGATGGTAAACTGTATACTCTTATTGCATATTCACGAGCTATGAAAAGAAAAATCAAACTTGTGGTATGGATAAACAAGAAAGGTAAGCACAAGCTCTTTTTCTCTACTGATATAAACATGGATGGAAGAGATGTTATCGATTTTTATAGAACAAGATTCCAAATCGAGTTCTGCTATCGTGATGCAAAGCAGTTTACAGGGCTCTATCATTCTCAGGCAAGAGACATAAGAAGATTGGATTTTGCTTTCAATGCATCATTTACAGCCATCAACGCTGCTAAGATAATGATGAAAGAGAATAGCATACCTTTCTCCATGGAGGCTCTTAAGTCACTGATGTTCAATTCATATCTACTCGACAGATTTTTTAAGCTGTCTGGGGTCAAACCGAACAGGCGAATAAATGCTAAACTTGTCAAAGAACTCATTGACATAGCTGCTTATCAGGCTGCTTGAAAAGTGTATAACGAATTTTTTTATAACGGACTATTGATATAAAATAGGTATTAAGTATTGATTTTTTTTTGTATATTTGCGGTAATAATCATATTTGATAAAGAACATTGAAAAATACAAGATCTAATATCGAAGAATATTGCGTATACATTTATTCAGAAATATCTTGATTGCAATATATATGGGTAAATTACTAAAACTCATACAATGCTTAATAATACAAATATTTAGTTTGAAATTAACACCTAATTAAAATACAAAATAAAATGAGAAACTTTAAAATTAATCTTACCAATTGTTATGGAATTGGTTCTTTAAATCAAAACTTTGAATATAAAAACAACAATGATACGACTATCATTTATGCTCCTAATGGGACAATGAAAACATCACTTACTCGAACTATCAAAGATCTTATTACTGGTAAAGAACCAAAAGATCTATTTTATCCAGATAGAGATAGCATAGCAGATATCAAAATAGATGATGTTCCTATATCGTCTGATAATGTATACATATTTGATAGTGAAGGAATTGATGGTACAGAATATATATCTTCGTTCCTTGCAAATAAAAAATTGAAAGAGGAATACGATGCTATTTATGTGGAATTAGAAGAAGAAAAGCGCAATCTTAAAAAGTCTATAAAGGCTAAAGCACACAGTACAGATTGTGAAGATGAAATATTGAATAGTTTCCGTCAAAATGAAAATGATAATTTCTTTGACTGTTTACTTTATATCAATGAAAGGCTTAAAACGGGAGATGATTATACACTCTATGATTTCAGATATAATGATGTTTTTGATAAAGCAGGGAAAGTTGAAAAGTTTCTTAAAGATAATAGAGATAAATTTAATAGATTCTTTGTCAAATATAAAGAACTTATAGAAAATTCAAGTTTTTTCAAGGGTGGAGATGAAGCATTTGGAACTTCTCAAGCTGCAGTTTTATTAAAATCAGTGGCAGATGGTCGTTATTTTAAGGCGGAACATAAATTGGTTCTTAAAGATGGTAAAGAAATAACATCGGATGAAGAATTAGAAAAACTAATCAATGACGAAATTAATAAAATTCTACAAGATGAAAATTTGAAAGAAGCATTCGATAAGATAGATAGAGAACTTCAAAAAAATAAAGAATTGCAAGCTTTCAAAGAAGCTATACAAGCAGATAAATCTCTAGTTGTTGAATTGAACGATTATAAAGATTTCAATCAGCGTGTTATTTTGGGTTATATATCAGCTTGTAAAGATGATTTTGATAGATTACTTGAACTTTTTAATTCAAAGAAAGGAGAACTTCAAAGAATAATAGAAGAAGCTAATCTTGAGTCTGAACGTTGGAAATCTATTATTGCACAGTATAATAAACGCTTTTTTGTACCATTCAAAGTCTCCATAGAAAATAAAGCTGATGTGCTTTTAAAAAAAGGAACTGCATCATTATGTTTTACATACCAAGACGGAGAGGATAGTCCTCAAAAGGAAGAAAAAGCTAGTTTATTAAATGGCTTGAGTCGAGGTGAACGAAAGGCATTCTATATTTTGCAGAATTTATTTGCCATTGAGGCGAAGATAGTTGAAGATAAACCAACACTAGTTATTTTTGATGATGTAGCAGATTCTTTTGATTATAAGAATAAATATGCAATCATAGAGTATTTAGCCGATTTGAAAGATAATCCACTTTTTTCTTTATACTTACTCACAATTTTGACTTTTATAGAACAGTTGTATCTAGACTGAGATGTGCTAAATTATTTTTCGCAGAAAAAAGCAAAGATAGAAACGTAAAATTGAAACAAGGTATATTTCCAGATGATTTAATAAAACACATCTTGATAAACAATGTAGAAAATAAATCTGCTTTTTATTGGTTTGATTCCTTTTGCGCGCAATATCATTGAGTATACAGAAGGCGATACTGATAATTATAAGCTTTTGACTTCTTGTCTTCATCTGAAGGATAACACTAATGACATTATGATTGATGCTATATCAGAAATATTTAAAAAGCTTAAAGATTACAATCCGGATGCAGTATTATTTAAGGACCGTAATTATATTGAAGTCTTGATGGAGGAGGCAGAACATGTTTATAATAATTTGGATGAAATAAGTTTGACAGATAAAATGGTGTTATCAATTGCTATTCGATTAAAAGCTGAAATATATATGAAGAGCATTTTGAATGAGCATTTGACTGAAATGGAACAAAATAATAGTCAGACAGGAAAACTTGTCAAGCTATTTAAAGAATACCATAATGATGATAAACTTGATGAATGTATGATCTTAAACAAGGTGCTTATGATGACTTCTGAAAATATACATTTCAATAATTTTATGTTTGAGCCCTTAGTGGATTTGTCGCCTTTATATTTGAAGGAATTATATGAGGAAGTAAATGGGTTATCTATAGAATAAATGGCACCAATGTTAAATAATTTAAACCAAGTAATGAGGTTTGATATATATTGAGTTTTATCTATTCTTTTATGTTGAAACTGTTTACGTAAAATGAATGACAAAGTGGGATATGCTAAATGAATCATATCCTATTTGTTATTTATGACTATGTGAGGATAAATAGCCGCATAGAGTTCCTTTATTTTTATAGACTATATAAAAATCATATTTTACTTAAATTTAAAATTTAAACATATTGTTGGAATGAATAAAAAAGACTATCTTTGCAAAACAAATGATTTTTAATCATGTTGCTTATCTACAAAAATGACGACCAAATAATAATAAAATAAAGAAATAAAATTGCAGTTTAAAAAGGATTAGTCTACCTGTAGATGCTGTTGTTTTATTTTTCATATAATTTATGGCAGAGAAAAAAGAATTTATTGATTCGAGAAAAAAAGTTACGTTCGTTGATTTGTTCGCTGGTGCAGGAGGTATTAGTGAGGGCTTTTTGCAAGCTTATACCAAAGATAAATATTTCGATTTTTTGTTAGCTTCAGATATTAATGAAAATTGTGAATTAACTCATCGCATAAGATATAATCATCAATTAGGACTTAATACTGAATTTATCTGTCAGGACATAACAGAAGATAGTTTTGTAGATAATTTAAAAAATAAAATCGGCAAACGAAATGTAGACGTTGTAACAGGTGGCCCTAGTTGCCAGTCGTTTAGTCTTTCTGGTCGACGTAGAAAATTTGATAAAAGAGATGATTTGTTTTATCATTATCTTAAGGTTATAAAGTCTTTGAAACCAAAATATTTTGTTATGGAGAATGTTAAAGGTATTCTGACAAAAGATGGTGGAAAAATAAAAGATTTGATAATTCGTGAAATACGTTCTATAGTAGATGATAAAAAGGTTGTATTGCTAAAAGATTTTATTAAGCAATATTTTCAAAATGAAGCCTTGTTTAGATTTAATACATTAAATGCCAAAATAGATTTAGAGACTGCTGATAAAAAGTATAAAGAGAAATTGACAGAGGAATTCTTTGCTATCTTGGAAAATCAGTTTAAGCTGATTACAAGAAGTGTTGAATATAAAATAAGTAAATCAAATACAGATATTAATACAATACGTCATGGATTGAGATTACTGAAAGAACGGTCTCTGAGAGAAAGTATTATCAAAAATGTCATAGCTCTTAAGACAAAATCAGATGTAGATAACGATGAGTATGTTAATCCAATGAATTCTTTTATTGAAGAAATAACAGATTCTAGCATATTGGGAAAAATATATAATTGTCTGGATAATATAACAGCACTAACAGATCAGAAGAGCAATATAAATTTATTGAAAGAAGCTTTATCTTTGTATGTAATGACAATGGATGAAGTTTTCCATCTTATCTCAGAAAAGATAAAAGGAACTAAAGCTTCAAAGGAATTTGATTTTGTATTATCACAAATTAGACTATACAATATTGATTCACCCAAAATACTTTTGTCTTCAAATTATGGAGTACCACAAAATAGAGAGCGTGTAATTTTTATTGGTTGCAGAAATGATCAAAAAATAATAAAAGAAGTTCCAAATTCAATAACCCCAGACAATAAAGTAACAGTATATGAGGCTTTATGGGACTTAGATATAATTGGCAACGGTGAGGAAGTCGTAGATTATAAGAATGTTACTCCAATTCGAGAGTATATGCCTTTATTAAGAAATAGATGTGCAACAGGTGAACTGTCTGAACAAGGAAAACTCTACAGTGATTGGCAGAAGATAGGACATTTATCCCATCGTTTTACAATGGATATAAAACCTTTATATGTGAAAGAAACTGCTGATCTGAAACATCCGAGATTACAGAAACATAATATTTTAAATAATCATCAGACAAGTGCTCAAAATGATAAAGTTCGTAAACGGTTGCGCATTATAGCGCAATGTGGAGAATACAATGAAGATACAAAGGTTGAATTACAAAAAGCTGGAGTTGATTCTGAAAAACGTAATTATACCGTTTTAAATCCTCAAGGTCAAAGTCCAACGGTAGTGACTATGCCTGATGACTTTATCCATTATGCTTCACATAGAGCATTGACAGTTCGTGAGATGGCTAGACTGCAATCTTTTGATGATACTTTTGTATTTCAGGGTAAAAGGTCTACAGGAGGTGAAAAAAGAAAGATGGAAATACCTCAATATACATTAGTAGGAAACGCAGTTCCGCCATTAATGGCAAGGGCTATAGCAAATATAATCCTTGAAAATATAAAGTAAATCTATATGATACACATGAGACAATTTAATTCTTTTGAAGAAAAGAATTTTAGATATTTAACCCAAAAAAGTATAGAATATACTTTAGTACAGATAACCTCAACAGGTTTCAAAAAAAGCATTCTGGATGCTACAGATCCAATGCGAATATATTTTAAAAATGCAGGAATGCATGATTATGATCAGCAATTAAAAGGTCCAGAAAATAAAAAATCAATATATTCTGTCATTTTGGACGAAACGGATTCTTATCCAACAAAGACATCTTTATATAGACCATGTACAAAGAATGGTGATCCTAGAATATGGCCTTGTAAACTCACGAAATATTGTGAGCCAGATGATATATTAATAATGATATATTATTCTGACCAACTTTATATAATAAACTCTTCAAAGGTAAATATTGAACATTCATGTTTGAGTTCAATAATTTCTCCACTAAAGAGCTTAATAATAAATATATGTAATGAAGTCTTTAGTGTCTCAAATGATCTTACTGATAAACTAAAAATATTGTCTAAGAATTGGCATCCCTCAGATGTGTTAGCGGATACTGGTATAGGACGAGCTATAGAGAGCCTTCTTGGAATAGAAATGAACAATTCAAAACTTCCTGATTATAAAGGAATTGAATTAAAAAGTTTTAGAGAAAAACGTCCAGGTATTCGTTCTACACTTTTTTGTCAAGTCCCAGATTGGGGTCATAGTGAATTAAAGTCTGCAAAAGCGATTGTGGAGAAGTATGGATATAATAATGCACAAGGAATACGTACTTATCAAAATACTTTAAAATGTACTTCTCCTAATTCTCAGAACTTAGGATTAAGTTTATATCAACTAGAATCAATTTTAGCTATAGAGGAGAAACAGTCTAAAATTAATGGATTAGGCATATATCCTAAAGTCGCAGATGTGGCATTATGGCAAATAGAAAAACTTCATGAAAGACTTTTGGAAAAGCATCATGAAACATTCTGGATAGAAGTTGAGTCGAAAAAAGAAAAAGGCAAAGAATTTTTTAGACCGATAATAATTGAGCATACAAAGAATCCTATTGTTTCTCAGTTTGATAATTTGCTTGATATTGGTTATATAACTGTTGATTTGCTTTTGTCAAGGCCAGGGAAAGGCGGTGATACCATTGCTTTTAAGATGAATAAAAAAGCTATGCCTATGCTATTTCCAGAGAAAGAGCAGATTAAACTGTAATTGTTCAAATTTGCTTCCATTTATGAATTTATAATAAGATACAACCAAATTTATTCATATTATTCTAATATGATGAGATAAAGAGATTTAATAGAGACATTTTTATATTAAAAAAACATTAGTTTTTAATAAAAATAATTACCTTTGCAGATATAAAAAATGTACCAAATCCAAGTACAAACGGTGATGAAGAAAATACAAAATAAGTCGGATTCGTGGCACCAACCAATTGACACGATGTAGTTCTTCTTAAATAATTATTCATATGGTAACTCATCGTTTTTTTTTATGTTTGTTTGGAATGTATCAAAAAAATAATTAGTACTTCTGTTTAAGCGTATGCAACCACTCCATAGTGGTGCATACGCTTAAATTTATCTCCTAAAATGAGCTACTAAATAGTATTCAATTTGAACGCTTCATTATATGAAATGAGATTGTCGCAGTCATGATATTCTTTCCATGCATCTTCTTTGTGACTCATTGCTGAGATTTCAGCTGAAGACATTTCTTTGAATTTATCAACGATAATATTTTGTATTCCAATTTCTTGTGGAGTGAGTTCTTCTAAATCTGGTTGCTCTGAAATATGCATCAACGTGAACTATAAGATTGCTCACAGATAGCCCATTTGTCTTTGTCTGCGTGAATCTGCGGGAGAATAATCCCCAGTAATGTTTATATGCCTTTGGCTTTGTTGGCTATATATACGCCTGTGAGAATCAGGGCGCTGCCTAGATATGCAATAGTTGTCATTGGTTCGTTAAGGAACAGGGCACTGACAACAACAGTTGTGATGGGATTAAGATACACGTAGTTGGATGTCTTCATTGCGCCTATCTGTCCGATAGCCCAACTCCAGAGCATGAAACAGACAAAGGATGCGATGAAACCTAAAAACAATAGATTTATCCATATCTCTGGTCTTGCAAAGCCTGATAATGGAAACTGCCATGGCTTGAAGATAAATACCGGCATAATTGTTAGTAGACCATAGAAAAACACCTTTCTTGTGATAAAAATGGAGCCATATCTTGATGATGCCCTTTTCATCAGAATACTGTATATCGCCCAACAGAATGCTGCTGTGAGCGCGAGAATATCGCCAAGCGGATTAAGATGCAGTACGAAATGACCATTGAAAATGACGACGCCAACACCCATTAATGCAATTAGCGAACCGATGATGAGTTTAGGGGAAGCCTTTACACTCTTTACCATTGCTATGGCAATGCACGTAGTGATAAGTGGTGCTGTGCAGACGATGAAAGCTACGTTGTTGACATAGGTAATGCCTACAGCCATATTCTCAGAGAGGAAATACATAGAACCTCCAGATATACCAAGCAGCAGCATCAAAGCCTCGTCTTTCCAGTTGTCGCACATAAGTCGATGTGGTGATATAAACCAGATGCTTATGTAGGCAAGTAAAAAGCGAATTACAAAAATTTCCTGTGGTTGAAGTCCGCCAAGCAGTAGAAACTTAGTGTTTATGAATGTACCACCCCAACACAATACTGTTGCTATGGCTATGATATGTGCTAGTCGCGGAGATTTACTTTCCATCAATACTATTTGTTTATATTGCACGCAAAGGTACGGATTTTATTTTTAATTATGTGAAATGACATCTTATAATAGTTTGATAATTAACTTTGCCTTTAAAATATTATTTTGTATTCAAAAAAAATGCTACCTTTGCGTTATCTATGATAGACAGACTAACAGTTGAGAAGATTAAGGATGCATCCAACATTGTGGATGTAGTCTCGGAATTTGTTACATTGCGCAANAGCGGTAGTAACTAGTAAGGGGTTGTGCCCTTTTCATAACGAGAAGACTCCTTCTTTCTACGTTTCGCCTGCAAGAGGTACTTGCCATTGTTTTGGATGCGGTAAGGGTGGAAACCCTATCAGTTTCATTATGGAGCATGAGCAGATGACTTACCCTGAGGCGTTGAGATGGTTGGCTAATAAGTATAACATAGAAATACACGAACGTGAACTATCCGACCACGAGAAGGAAGAACAGAGCGCACGCGAGAGTATGTTTATCATGAATGAATGGGCTAACGAATACTTTCAAAACTTGCTGCACAATAATGTTGACGGTGTGGCTGTGGGTATGCAGTATTTTAGAAGTCGTGGATTTCGTGATGACATCATAAAAAAGTTTCAGTTGGGCTTCGACCTTACAGATAGATATGCTCTGGCACGAGCTGCTTTTGCTAAGGGATATAAGGAGGAGTTTCTGCTGAAAACAGCGATATGCTATAAAAACGAACGTGGAGAACTTATTGACAGATATTCGGGAAGAGTGGTGTTCCCTTGGATAAGCTCAAGTGGAAGAGTTGTCGGATTCACAGCTCGTTTGCTTGACAGCAGAACTAAGGGCGTGAACCAGAAATATGTGAATTCGCCAGACTCAGAGATATATCACAAGAGTAACGAACTTTATGGTATATACCAGGCAAAGAAAGCAATAGCTAAAGAAGACAGAGTGTATCTTGTGGAAGGACAGGCTGACGTGATTTCAATGCATCAGAGTGGTATTGAAAACGTTGTAGCAAACTCAGGAACGGCTCTAAGCATTCAGCAGATTCATACGCTACATCGTTTCACTAGCAATATCACATTGCTATATGATGGAGATGAAGCTGGTATTCATGCTGCACTGAGAGGTACAGATATGCTGCTGCTTGAAGGAATGAACCTGATGGTGCTGTTGTTGCCGGATAACGATGACCCTGATAGTTTCGCAAGAAAGCATACGGCAGATGAATTGAAGAAATATATTGAAGACAACTCTACCGACTTCATCAGATTTAAAACGTCATTGCTGCTTGACGGACAAAACGATCCGTTGAAACGCTCGGAGGCAATAAACTCAATCGTGGCAAGTATCTCAATGGTGCAAAACCCTATATTGAGAGATACATATCTGCACGACTGTTCGCAGCAAATAGGTATAAACGAGTTGACGTTGATAACTCAGATGAACAACATGATCCGTGAACGAAAGGAGAGCGGAGTCATGAGAAACTCTAATATGCCTCAACAGGACGTAAATACTGCACAGCCAGGATATGCTGCAAATGCACAGAATGTGGCAGGAACGTCACAGTTGGCTATCGCTTCAACACAGGTGGAACAACTCTTGATACAGCTTGTGATAAAGTTTGGCGACAGAGTGGTCTTTAATGATGTAGAGGATGAAAGCGGAAATGTTTTCGACTTATCGGTAGCTGAATACATCAACTTGAGTCTTTCAGCAGATGAACTTTCTTTCCACGCCCCAACGTACAATGATATACTTAACGAGGCTGTGGAACACTGCGAGGATAGAGCGTTCAAAACAGAACCATACTTCGTGCATCATCATGACATCAAGATAAGTCAGATTGCAATAAACATGACTGAGGAACGATTCAAACTGTCTGAAAGTCAACAGACAAAGAATGATGACGAAAGTCTGCGTGACAGGATTCAGCACTTGCTGCTTGATTTCCGTATGGAATATGTGGAGCTTCAT
>Ga0065701_1013215_pt1 | contig 10916 bp, 4 predicted proteins | sample Biomet1_FD_59088 | JGI IMG/M metagenome (GOLD analysis project Ga0065701, IMG submission 59088) | Microbial communities from bioreactor (seeded with anoxic lake sediment) at LBNL, California, USA - Biofuel metagenome 1 version 3... | ecosystem: Engineered > Bioreactor > Anaerobic > Unclassified ...
GTTTCTTTTCAACCATTCACCAATAATTTTCAATTATTCGCCAATGGATTTAATTTAATGAGGAATAATTTGAGAATTATAACCCTTTTATTTCATCCAACAGAGAAGGAATTGTATTTTTGCAGTAACATTAAAAAGACTGAGTTTATGAAATATAATTTTGATGAAGAAATAGACCGGAGAGGTACTGATGCACTAAAGTTAGAAGCACTGAAACCAAGATGGGGAAGAGATGACTTATTGCCACTTTGGGTAGCAGACATGGATTTTCGTACTCCTCCATTCATTTTAGATGCAATAAGACAAAGATGCGAAAACGGAATTTTAGGCTATACTTGTAAACCTGTTTCTTATTACCACGCCATTGAAAATTGGTTGTTAACCAGATATGACTGGAGAGTATCCAAAGAACTGATTAACTTTACACCGGGAATTGTTCCGGGAATTGCCTTTGTGTTGAATTGCTTCACAAAACCGGGAGACAAAGTCTTGGTACAAACGCCTGTTTATCATCCGTTCTTTCTAGTTACAGAACATAACCATCGAGAAGTTGTTTATAACCCATTGATTCTTGAGAATGGGCAATATAAAATGGATCTTGAACATTTCAAAGAAGTAATTAAAGAATGCAAGCTTTTCATTTTATGTAATCCTCACAATCCAGGTGGAAGGGTTTGGACAAAGGAAGAGCTGGCTGCTGTGGCTGAGATTTGTTATGATAACGACACATTGATAATTTCTGATGAAATTCATGCAGATCTTACATTACCTACTTTTAAACATACTCCTTTTGCTAAAGTATCAGAGAAAGCACGCTTAAATTCTATTGTATTTATGTCGCCCAGCAAGGCATTTAATATGCCGGGGCTATCCAGTTCATATTGCATTATAGAGAATGAAGAAGTGAGAAAGCAGTTTAGGACTTTCCTTAATGCCAGCGAACTTTCAGAAGGACATGTCTTTGCTTTTATCTCTGTAGCAGCAGCTTACGAGCATGGAACTGAATGGTTAAATCAACTAGTGGATTATGTTCAGGGGAACATTGATTTTCTGGATAGTTATCTGCAAAAGAATATGCCACTTATTAAAATAATTCGTCCGCAAGCTTCTTACCTTATTTTCCTTGATTGCAGGAAACTGGGATTTGCTCAAAAAGAATTAGTGGACTTTTTCGTGGACAAAGCTCATCTGGCTTTGAACGATGGTGCCATGTTTGGAAAAGAAGGGACCGGATTTATGCGTATTAACGCGGGATGCCCAAGATCTATTCTGAAAAAAGCTCTTTATCAATTGCAAGAAGCCTATGACAAACAGTTTGCAGGTTAATTACTATAGCCGTGGCAGTAAGCTTATCAAATTAATAATAAGCCCACTGCCGGGTGTTTTTTATTTCTTAATTTCAGATTCCTAACCCATCAATAAAAGAACCTTCTACTGCCTTTTGTTGTAAGATACTTGAATAAGGAGGCACAGAACTTGCCAACCACACATTTCCTCCAATAACGGAATCGTGCCCAATTACAACGCAGCCCAAAACTGTGGTATTTGAATAGATAGTAACATTATCTTCAAGAATAGGATGACGGGAAATTCCTTTTGGCAGTTCTTTATCGTTCAGCATAAAGCTCTTTGCACCAAGTGTTACACCTTGATATAATCTCACATGATTGCCAATCACACAAGTTTCACCAATTACAACGCCTGTACCATGATCAATACTGAAATATTCACCGATTCTGGCCCCCGGATGAATATCAATACCTGTTTCGGAATGTGCCTGCTCAGAAATGATTCGTGGAATAGTTGGAACACCCAGCAAAAGAAGTTCATGAGCCACCCTATGGTTTATCAAAGCCTTTACCGTAGGATAAGAAAATATAACCTCACCATAACTTTTTGCAGCAGGATCCCGGTCAAATGTTGCTTTTACATCCGTGCAAAGTAAACGTTTTATTTCAGGAATCTTTTCTATAAAGGTTATAGCCAATTCAGATGCTTTGGATTTAATATCCTTACCAACTATATTTTTTGTGCTAAAACAGATGCCATTATGTATTTGTTCAACAAGCAAAATATATAGTCTTTCCATATTCATGCCAATATGATACTTAAGTGTCTTTTGATTGGCTATTGAATCTCCAAAAAAGCCCGGAAAAAGAATTGATTTTAGCAATTCCACAATTTCGGCCAGCCGTTCTATAGAAGGTAATGGCTTATCATGCCGAGGTATATATTTATACTCTTCCGTTGAATGTTGAGAAAGTATATCTACATTTTTAAGTATAGTTTCAGTAGGACTTAACATGATGATTAATTTATTAATTGTGAGAGTTTTTTAAATGTAATATTCAGTAGGATCTATCAGCCCGGCTTTTATAGCATATATTGTAAGCGCATGAATGCTGGAGATTCCCAGTTTCCGAAAAATATTCTTTCTGTGAGTAACTACTGTGTGATAACTCAGATTTCTAATTTCGGCAACTTCCTTTGTAGTCTTACCACTAGCTATTAAAGAAACAACATCCTTTTCTGTTGGTGTTAAATGTACTTCTTCAAAGCTGGATTTCACCGGTGTACTATTCTTTCGCATCAAGATATTCAGCAACTCCGGCTGAATATAATAACGACCTTTCAATGTATAGCTTACCGCTATTTTCAATTCTTCCTCATCTATATTCTTTAAAAGAATGTTCGACTGCATTTCCTCTGCTATAAGAGACAATTCTTCTTCATTGAAATGATCTCCAATAAAAAGTTTACGAAGTTGCTTATGTTCTAAAAAGAAAAGGATTAGATCATCTTTTCCTGAAAAGTCAAATAGTTCCACATCAATTATTAACAATGCATTTTCATCAGACAATTCGAGAAGCGACTCTTCTAAAGTTTGTTTGTCCGGTGCTTCAATGATAAAACTAACCAGTCTATTCCTTTCTACCCAGGTTCTTAATGCAAAAGAGGTAAGCGGCTGATTGTCCGCAATGATAAGAGTTGTATTAGCCATCTTCTGTTTAAATTTTAAACAATAATCGATTCATCTTTATTATGATACAAAGATATACCATGATGACTAATCATAAAATCCCCTTTAAATGGCATTTAACTACCACAAATGTGGTAGTTAAATGGAGGTGCTTCTATCGCTGTATTTACTTGCAAAATCCATTGGGCGAACGCCAAACTGTTTCTGAAAACATTTACTAAAATAAGAAGGATTATTAAAGCCTACCATGTAAGCTATTTCATTGATTCTGTATTCGCTATTAATTAAATATTCAGCTGCTTTCTTTAACCGAATTAACTGGATAAGCTCATTTGGAGTAACCTCGGCAAGTGTTTTTATCTTAGCAAATAGACCCGAGCGACTGATACAAAGCTCTTCTGCCAAAAGATCAACAGAAAAATCTACATTTGAAATATTACTCTCTATAATACTATTCATCTTAGAAAGGAACTGTTCATCTGAAGAATTTCCGGCAATGGTAGTAAGAGAAACAAATGGCATTTCCGCATATTTATTCCGTAACAAGCGTCGGGATTCAAGAAGATTATTAATCTGTGCTATTAAATAATTAATAGAGAATGGTTTTTCTATATAGGAGTCTGCTCCAAAATTCAAACCATCTATCTTTGAATTCATATCTGTCTTGGCAGTTAATAGAATGAATGGAATATGACTCCATAACACATTGGAGCGAACAGACTGACATAGTTCCATGCCATCCATTCGAGGCATCATTAAGTCACTAATAATAAGGTTCACCTCATTAGTCTTTAACTTCTCCAATCCTTCTATTCCGTCACAAGCAGTTATTACCTGATAATTGGCAATAAAATTATTCCAAAGAAAACTTCGCATGTCTTCATTATCTTCCACTATAAGTAATGTTAACTTATTCGACTTGCTTTCTTCTGGAACAATTGGCGTTTCCTGCAAAACATCAGGAGATATTGATAAAAAAGACTGTTCCATTTTAACATCCTTATCAACAGCTAAATCCTCTTCGTTTTTTATTGGTAAAGTAACAATAAATGTAGCTCCTCTTGAGGCTGTATCAGCAACTGTTATATTACCATGATGAGCATCTACAAGGTTCTTCACCAATGATAGTCCAATTCCTGTGCCTGGTTTTGAACTAGAAGATATTTGATAAAAAGGCTTAAATATTTTCTCTTTCTCTTCATTCGAAATACCCAAGCCATTATCGGAAACACAAATTTCAAAAGTTCCCTGTTCCCGATTGGAACTACAAGTAAGGCTTATCTTGTTATTAGTGAATTTCATTGCATTAGTTAGCAAATTACTAACAACTTTAGTAATTGCCTCTTGATCTATAATTGCTTCAAACTCCGTATCGGGACAATCAAGTATAAACTCTATTTTATTCTGTTCTACATTAGGTTTAAACCTGTCGTAGGTATAATAAAGTAACTGATAAATATTCTGTTTCGTGAAATTCATAACCAAAGTTCCCTGCTCTGCTTTCCGGAAATCAAGAAGTTGATTTACCAGATGCAACAAACGCTGACTATTCCGATCTATGATACTCAAATCCCGGCCAATGAAATCAGGAAAGGTGAAGCCAGCAGTCATAATNTTTTCTAAAGGCCCAATAATAAGCGATACCGGAGTACGTATTTCATGAGCAATCATTGTAAANAACTGTATCTTCGCATTATACATTTCCTTCTCTTTTTCCTGATTTAATTCTTTTATTTTCTCTTTGTGCTTTTGTTCGGANCGCAATATTATTTTACTNATAATCAGTGAAACAATGACTACAATGATAATAAAATAAAAAATCTTAAACCCAATGGTAAGCCAAAAAGGAGGATGTATTACAATTTTCACTGATGCCCCCTGGGTATTCCATAATCCATCNTTATTGGTTGCTTTTACCCGAAACACATATTCTCCTGCAGGAAGATTAGTGTAGGTTGCTTTATGTTGTTTGTTCACATAGTTCCAGTCTTTATCGAAACCTTCAAGCTTAAAGGCATACATATTTTTTTCTGGAGTGCAATAACTCAGAGCTGCATATCCTATACTGAAAACATCATCTTTATAAGATAAATCTATCTGTTTTATAGCACTTATAGCTTGTAAAAGTGGCCCGTCAGGATCTATCTCTACAGCCTTATTATTCACCTCCAGGCTAGTGATGGAAACGAGTGGCAGATGCTTATTGGTCACTATATTCTTAGGGCAAAAAGCATTAAATCCACGAGCTGTTCCTATGTAAATTTTCCCTTTAGAATTTTTAAATCCGGAGTTAGCAATAAACTGATCACTTAGTAGTCCGTCACTTTTGGAAAAAATCTGGCTGGTGCCATTCATTGTATTATAGCGCACCAGTCCTTTTGATGTGGTAAGCCAAAGAATGTCATTATCCTCAATAATACAACAAATAGTATTACCGGGAATATTAAGAGGGGCAATTTCAAAGATATCTTTCGCATAGTTATAACGACAAAGTCCGCATGAAGTACCAAGCCACAATCGCCCTTTATGATCAGCCAATATACAGTTCATTTGATTACACGGAAGGGGGCGCCCGTTGCTGAATAAGCTAGAATAATTTCGCCACTTATTGGTCTTTTGGTCAAGCCTGAATACTCCTTTTCCTTGAGTGGCAAACCATAACCATCCTTTCTTGTCCTGCTTAATATCAATGGTAGTGGCACTAAAGTTTTTCACACGGGTAAAGTTATCAGCTTTTCGGTTATAAAGATTTACCCCCGACATACTTGCCACCCACATTTGCTTGTCTATATCTCTATAGATGGCATAAATGCTACCTCCATCCAGTGTATGAGGATTCTCTTCTTCAGCATTGTAAAGTTTAAACTTACCGGTTTTTGTGTCAAGTACATTTAATCCGCCAGAGTAGGTACCAATCCAGAGTTTATCTTCGTCCCAACAAAGGGCATGTACATTGTGGTACGAAAGACTATTCTGACCCGGTTTGGGTGTATAAGCGGAAAATACCCCTGTGCTGGCATTCTGCACAATCAGTCCGCCATCATCCGATGCCATCCACATATTCCCTTTTTTATCTTCGGAAAAACGGCTAATCACGTTCCCATTTACAGAATTAACATATTTAGAGTGGGTATATCTTTCAAAGAGACCATTATTGGGAGAAACATAATTGACTCCTCCAAAATATGTACCTACCCAGATGCCTCCTTCACGATCTTTAAAAATAGGATAGACAAATTTATCAGAGAGAGCAAAGATATCTATCTCACTTGAAGTGAGTAAACGATGACTAAGATCTTTCGTATTAAAAATACTCAGACCGTCATCCGAGCCAATAAACAGCACATTGGGTTTATATTCACTGATTTCGTGGATATGAAGAATACCTCCGGGAGATTTAGGAGATAGGTAATTTATTACTTCCTTTGTTCTTCTATCGAACTTACATATTCCTTTATCCCATGTTCCCAACCAAAAATTATTTTGTGAGTCTTCAAATATTTTATAGATAGAGAAATCTTTCACTCCATTAATTTTTAAAGGAACAATCTGGAAGCTATTTTTAGGACGGTTAAAGAGAATAAGTGGATTATTAGGGGTTTTAGGTGCAACCCATACAAGGTTTGAATGATCAACATACACATAATTAATGAAATCGTAATTACAAATAGACGCACCTTGTTTAATTCTATTGTATTGTTCTAGTTTACCGGAAGAACTATTATAACGAAAAACTCCTTGCCCGTAAGTAGAAAACCATATATTACCTAGCTTATCTTGCACAATATTATTAACTGTGGATGAGATTATAGCCCCATTTGCCTTTACCTGAAAACGGGTGAAGGTCTCGTTGTCGGGATGATAGATATAAACGCCATTATCTGTTCCTATCCAGATATCACCTTTTGTATCTTCAAGCAAAGGACCAATATAGTTGCTGCCCAAGGAATATTTACGAGCTATGTTCATTCGAAATTCCTTGAATGTGTATCCATCAAAACGATTCAAACCATCTTCGGTTCCGAACCACATAAACCCATTACGGTCTTGAATGATACTACTAATGGTATTAGATGTTAAACCATCCTCTGCTTTATAGTGACGAAAACTGAAAGTATCAGCATTTAGTTTGACTGGGGAAAAAAATATAGATAAAAGGCAAATAATTATATACTGCTTTTTCATAAATAACCAACGTTGTTTTTTTCAATAAAGACTATGCAATATTACTACAATTAATTAGCAAAAACCATAAATATAGTCCACAAAGATAAAAAAATAGTCCAAATACATACGTAAATACACTGTTTATAAGGGTTTTACAGCTTTTGTAAAGAATGTTATAATTGGACTATTGTGCTATCGGAATAGACTATTTTACAAGCAACAATTACAAATATAGGCTTACTTCGCAACAAGGTCTAAGTGTAAAAAAACCTAAAAAATACAAATAAACTAAATTAATTAGTTAACCACAATTAAATCTATTAAACGTAAAGACATGAAAAAAAGTAAGAGTCAATGTCTCAGAAAAACAGAAATGAGAAGAAGATTTCAAATTGCCAGGATGGCAATTGCCGTAAGTCTTCTTAGTATTAACCCTCTTTTTGCTGGTAACAGCACAGAAAGTAACTTGTTTAATTCTTATTCTGTAGCTAAACAACAGACTAAGAAAATAACAGGACAGGTTGTTGATTCTAATGGAGCGCCAGTCATTGGAGCATCTGTTAAAGTAAAAGGCATGCAAACGGGAACAATTACCGATTTAGATGGTAAATTTGAACTACTTGTAGATCCTTCAAACAAGTTACTTGAGGTTTCCTTTATAGGAATGAAAAAAGAAGAAGTTGCTATCGGAAATAAGACTAACTATTCAGTTTCTATGACTGAAGAGAGTGTAGGATTGGATGAAGTAGTAGTAGTGGGTTATGGTACACAAAAAAAGGCTACGGTTACAGGTTCTGTATCTCAGATAGGAGGCGACGAACTAAAAAAAGTAGCCTCTATAAACTTAAGTGGCGCTTTGGCAGGAAAAACAGCCGGAATCATTTCCAATACTCGTTCCGGAGAACCTGGTGAAGATGGGGCAAGTATATTAATTCGCGGAAAAGGTACGTTAGGAAGCACATCTCCGTTAATCGTGGTCGATGGGGTTGCTGATCGTAGTTTTAGCCGTTTGAATCCAGAAGATATTGAGACTATTTCAGTATTAAAAGATGCTTCTGCCGCTATTTACGGAGCACGTGCAGCAAATGGTGTAATCCTTATCACAACTAAACGTGGTAAAGAAGGTAAGGTAAAGATTAACTATAGTGGAAATGTTGGTATTACACAACCAACCCGTGTTCCTGAAATGCTGAACGCCTACCAATATGCTACCTATATTAATGAATATGACAGAGGTCATGGCTTAGTTGAGACCTATTCAAATGATGTTCTGGGAAAACTGCAAAACGGATCAGATCCAATCAATTACCCAAGCACAAACTGGTGGAATACTGTAGCCAAAGACTGGGCTACAAAAACACAACACAGCTTATCTGTAACAGGTGGTAATGAGAATGTTTCTTTCTATACATCTGTTCAATATTTATGGCAAGACGCTATTTACAAGGAAAGTACACAGAATTATAGTCAATATCAGTTTACTACCAACATAGATGCTAAAATAGGTAAAAGAGCTAAGTTCAGTCTGGATGTATTAGGTCGACAGGAAGTAAGAAACAGAGGTGTCTTTGAAACAGAATACTTATTTGGAAAGTTCCTGTCAACCTCACCAATGGCAGCAGCTTATTACCCTAATGGTTTACCTAGAACCGGCTATGACGGAATAACCAATAATGCAGCCATAATGGTAACAGATAAACCAGGTACAAATAAGATGAAATACAATATTCTTACTTTGAAGCCCACTTTCAGACTAGATCTTGATCCTATCACCAAAGGATTGTATGTAGAAGGATATGCCGCTTTGGATTTCTCTTTCAGAACCGGTAAAAGCTTAACGACTCCTTATGATTTATATTTATATAATAACGAGACCGAAGAATATGAAAACCAGAGATCAGGCACAGGAGTTATTAGTGTAAACTCATGGGCTGATAATTCAAACACCATTACTTTGAACGGACGTTTGGGATATAGCCGGACATTTAATGAATCACATAAAGTTGATGCGTTCGTTGCTTATGAACAAAGTAAATACAACTTCAGTTCCGTTTCTGCATATCGCACAAATTACATCTCAGCCGCTATTCCTGAAATATTTGCAGGAAGCAGTGTTCCTAAAGATAAAGATAATGGAGGCTCATCTGACGCTACAGTACGCAGAAATATATTCGGCCGTGTTAATTATAGCTATAAAAGCAAATATCTGGCTGAGTTTACAATGCGTTTCGATGGATCTCAGAACTTTGCAAAAGGGCATCGTTGGGGAGCCTTTCCGGGAATCTCTGCAGGTTGGGTAATCTCTGAAGAAAACTTTTTTGAAAATGTTAAGCCTATTGTCAGTTTCCTGAAATTAAAAGGATCATGGGGGCTAATGGGTAATGACAATGTGGCTGCATATCAATATCTAACAGAATATGCATACGGATCAGGTGCTACATTCGGAACAGAAAATGCTGTCAACAAAAGCATGTATATGGTAAGAACAGCTAACCCTCTTATCACATGGGAAAAAGCCCAAACATATAATGTGGGTATATCATCTCAGTATCTTGATGGGAAATTTGGATTAGATGTAGATTACTTCAAATCCATGAGACGTGACATCCTGATTACCAGAAATGCATCAGTACCTTCATATACAGGACTTTCTTTACCTTCTGAGAACTTGGGAAAAGTAAATAACCAAGGTATTGAACTTGTAGCAACATATCAGGATAAAGCTGGAGATTTTAAATGGAGCGCTTCAGGGAACTTTACTTATGCTAAGAATAAAGTTGTCTACATGGACGAGGCTAAAACAACTCCGGAATGGCAAAAGACAGAAGGTCGCCCTATTGATGGATTTATGTTATACGAAGCTACAGGCATTTACCAAACTCAGGAACAAGTTGATAATACTCCTCATATTGATGGTGCAAAACCAGGGGATCTTATTTACAAAGATAGAAACGACGATAATAAAATAACCTGGGATGATGCTTATCGTGTTAATGAAACAAGTACTCCACAAATAATGTATGGTTTCACATTAAATGGTTCATGGAAAGGATTCGACCTCAATATATTCTTCCAGGGTCAGGCAAAGGCTAAACAAGTTATTATGCCAAGTATGAATATGGTTACTGACTTTTATAAAGGAAGATGGATTGATACCAACACAGCAGAACAAAATGCAGATGCCAGATGGCCGAGAGCATTTATTAAACAGACTTATGGCGATGCATTCAATGGTGTGACATCTACATGGTGGTTAAGAGATGCAAGCTTCTTAAGGCTCAAATCTGTTGAATTGGGATACACACTTCCAAAAATCGCATCTAAATTCTTGAATATAGAAAATCTTAGAATTTATGCGAATGGCAACAACTTATTCTCTATAGACAAGATTAAAATCTGTGATCCAGAAGTTCCAGACGGTGTGGCAGGTACTAACTTTTATCCACAGCAAAGAATAATTACTGTTGGATTAAATGTCACCTTTTAATTAATGAGTAACAGAAAATTTATAAAAAAATGAAAAAAAGATATATATATACAGCAATATTGATGGCTGGACTTTTCACCTCATGTACTGATATTTTAGATCAAAGCCCACTCTCCTCTTTTACAGATAATGCAGTGTGGGGAGATCTCGCTCTGTCAGAAACATTCTTAAACGAACAATACAATAATGTGGAAGCTGAGACTCAGAAAGGGTCACGTTTTGCAAGTTATACGGAAGAGGTATACCAAATGCATAAATACGGAACAGAATCGATACAGCAAG
>Ga0065701_1012860_pt1 | contig 10905 bp, 9 predicted proteins | sample Biomet1_FD_59088 | JGI IMG/M metagenome (GOLD analysis project Ga0065701, IMG submission 59088) | Microbial communities from bioreactor (seeded with anoxic lake sediment) at LBNL, California, USA - Biofuel metagenome 1 version 3... | ecosystem: Engineered > Bioreactor > Anaerobic > Unclassified ...
CTCGGATTCACCATGGCGGACGAGCACTAACTTAACCATTGGATAATTCTCCTTATATGTTCCGTAGTGATTATAGGTGTCTTTCCGTTAGGCGAAAAGAAAAACACCGAAATAACGACTTTGATGAACGATTGTCCGCTTTCCCATGAATCGAAAGAAAGACCCGGTTCGTTGAGTTACGACCCCCTTTTATTTATTCTCTTTGGTATATAATCGCCTTATGGCAAACATGACGATCTCCTTGGCCTTCGATCCCATCGACAAAGTCAAAGCGGGCGTTTTGGCGGACTTCTTGAACGAGAAAGGGTTTCTAGTCAAAAGCGACGGCACTTTCGATAAGGATGGCATCCTTGGCCTTGTCATGAGCAAAAAGAGCAATTTGGNCGCCCTAATGAGGGCCAATCCTTGGATCGCCGAGGAGTTTAAACGGTCTACCACGGTTGGTTTACGGGTGCTGCCCCTAGTTATTTATGATTCCAGTCTCGAGGACTTAAAAGAGGTGTGGTCCAACGCCGAAAAGATCTACTCGATCATGAGCGAGGAATTCAAACCTTTTGCCTATGACCTTAATAGGCCAGAGGAATCTTTGACCGAGTTTAAAAGGGTAATCACCGAAGGATATATGGAATAAGTCGCCAGCCGTTTCTTCTTTGGCTTAGTTAAGCTTTTTACGCCAATACTCGATCATCGCGCGAACGGTGTCTTCGTAGTTATACTTTTCGCTCCAGCCGAGCGCTTTGATTTTTGACGAATCGCCGATGTAGAGCTTTTCGTCAGCGGGTCTTAAGAGTTTAGGATCGGTGACCAATTCGTAATGGACGCCCGTAACTTTTTCGATGCATTTGATGACGTAGTCCATCTGGAAGACGTGTGAGGAGCAGATGTTGTAGGCTTCGCCCGAAACGCCTTTCTCGCTAAGAATGATGAGGCCTTCAGCCACATCGCGGGCATCAATGATGGCTCGCGTCGAAGCCAAATTGCCCACGATTAGTTTATTAGAACCCTTTTTCTCAAGTTCCACCGCTCGACGGGTAAAGTCGGCCGTGATGTCGCCGATCTTTCTCGTGCCGGTGCAGTTAAACAAGCGGACCCGGCAAACCTTGATTTTGAAATTGTCGAAATACTGATAGCAAAGAAGATCCTCGGCCGCTTTGCTTACTCCGTAAGGAGAGACCGGAAGCATAGGACAATCCTCTTTCGGAAGATGATCAACAGAGTAACTTTGAAGAGCTTGTCCGTAGATGGCACTTGAAGAGATGACCACAACGTGAGGGTCATAATCTGGATGTAGCTGCTTAGCCTCTTTGATGGCCTCAAAGAGCCCCACCGTCCCAGAGACGTTTACGTCCATGGTGTAATAGGGGTCTTTCCAGCTCACGACCGGAAAGGACTGGGCGGCTAAGTGGTAAATGCGATCCGGCAAATAGTCGAGAATCCAGGAACGAACGGTTTCGTGGTTTCTTAAATCGAGTTCAAACAAACGGATGCCCGTCTGGTCGATGTCATTAAGATCAACAGTCGGATGAAAATAGGAGCCAACGACTTCATAGCCCTTTTGGTGAAGAATCTCAATTAAGTGGCTGCCTATCATGCCGCCGGCGCCGGTTACATATGCTTTCATTGTTTAAATTACCTTCAACTTCAAATTGCACGTTAATGATAGCCTTTCAAAGTATCGTATGGAAGCAAACGAAAGTACGGATGCCAAAAAATAAAAAGAGCCCCTCTAACAAAGGGGCCCAATTTTCACTTTCCTTTTCTAATGGTTCCAATTTGTTTGTCAGAACGTGTGTCTCTTCCGTTTTCGTTCCGGATTGTTCCGTTGGGCAAATTGTTTTTCTTCTCAAAATTGCCAACTTGGCAATCACTTCTTACTTGCCTTTTCACATTGAATAGTCTCCTTTCTTGCGATCGAATAAGACGCGCACACAGATTTATTGGCACTCAAAAACCGTTCGGGGACCGTTTTTTCTACTACCAAGTCAGAAAATGTTGGACCCATTATCGAGCATTGGATTGAGGTCGCAGACAAACGATGACATCAAACCTATTTCAGCCACGTCTCTTTATTCACGACATCAACATATTTTTTTATACATTCCACCACTTTTGAGGAAACGTCATCAAAATCGTAATCGGGAACCACCGAAAGCTTTGGCCCGTCGTGATGAAGATATCTGGCCTTCTTTATGGCAGCATCTATCGTTTCGTAATCAACGCCACCCTGAATAATGGACCCGTGGATAATGCCTTCCTGCCTTTCCGTGGAGGTCCTGATGAGAACCGCTGGGAAATTAAGAATAGAAGATTCCTCAGTCAAGGTGCCGGAGTCGCTTAGGACTACGTAGGCGTGTTTTTGGAGATTGATGAACTCGAAAAATCCAAAGGGTTTGTCGTCTTGAATGTATTTCGAGAGGGCAAAGCCTTTTTTGTCGAACTGCTTTTGGGTTCGGGGATGCACGGAAAAGATTACGGGCATCTTATACTCGTCAGCGATTTTGTTTAGCGCCGGGTATAGACGATTGAACTTTTCTTCGATGTCTACATTTTCCTCGCGATGGGCCGACATGACGATATAGCCATCGTCCTTTAATCCCATGGTCTTGAGAATGTCGCAGTCATCAATTTCGGTCTGATGAGCCATGATGACTTCCCTCATCGGGCTGCCCGTAATGAAGGTGCGATTGGCCGGCATGCCTTCGCGAATGAGGTTGTCGTAGGCCACGTGGCTATAAGGAAGATTGACATCGCTGATGTGATCAACAATCGTTCGGTTGGTCATCTCGGCCACGTTCCAGTCCCAGCAACGGTTACCAGCCTCCATATGGAAAATCGGACATTTAAGACGTTTGGCGGAAATCGCCGATAAAGCGGAATTGGTATCGCCAAGAATCAGGACGGCATCCGGCTTCACTTCATTAATCAAGTCATAGGTTTTAGCGATAACGTTACCCATGGTCTCTCCGAGATTCTTGCCAACGCAGTTAAGCGTGTAATCCGGTTGCCGGAGGCCGAGTTCTTTGAAGAAGACGCCATTCAGTTCGTAGGCGTAGTTTTGGCCCGTATGAACGAGAATGTGATCAAAGGCCTTGTCGCATGCCTTGATGACTTCGGATAGACGGATGATCTCGGGGCGAGTGCCCAGAATGGTCATGACTTTCAGTTTTTTGTCCATGGTTACTTCTTGGCTCCCTCTTCGACGGGCATGAAGGACGTGTCAGGATTATCGGCATTATAGAGTTCATTGGCCCACATGATAGTCACGGAGTCCTCAGAACCGACATTTGTTATGCAGTGTGTGTAGCCAGGCGGAATGTCCACCACTTTCAAATCTTTACCATTACAGGTGTAGGTGATTATCTTGTCTGTTCCTACTTTCCGTAGTTTGATCTCGCACACGCCCGTTACGACAAGGTATTTCTCGTTCTTCGACATATGATAATGGTTGCCCTTGGTAACGCCGGGACGGGAGACGTTCACTGACACTTGGCCAAAAACCGGAGTCTTGAAAGCCTCAGTAAATGAGCCACGAAGATCTTTATGCGATCACCAAATAGTAAGCAAATTGGTCATCAGGCAAATAGCTGAGATAGGTGGAATAAAGTTTCTTGAAGAATCCTTCCTTGAGATCAGGAAGTAAAAGGTCTTCACGAGTTTTTTTGTATGATTCGAGGGCCGATGCGATGTCATCGAGTTTTTCGGTATAGTGTGGTTCGACGTGCTTAATCTCTAAATCAGAAACCACCTTGCCATCGAGGGCGCGGCAAAATTCCGCGATGATGTCATCGATGTAGACAAAATCGATTGCCGGGGCTTCGTGGTTGACTTGGAGGGGCAAGTCATGGGCGACGTTATAGCAGAACGTGGCCACCACGCTGTTGTAATTAGGACGGCACCATTTGCCAAAAGCGTTGTACAGTCGATAGACAAAAACACGGTGATCATGTTCCTTTGCACACTCAAAGATTTCATCCTCGGCGGCTTTCTTACTACGGCCGTAAGGATTATCGAGAGCGGCTTGTGTAGAGGAACTGAAAATGATGGGGGCTTTTGATCCGGCCTCTTGAATAATGTCCAAGAGCTTTTTGGTGAAATTGATGTTTCCATCAACAAACTCTTCGGGATTCAGAGGGCGGTTGATTCCCGCCAAATGAATGATGAAATCGGCCTGGGCCACAAAAGAACGCAAGGCATCGTCGGTGGCTCCTAAATCAAATTCAAAAACTTCGTGGTTCTTGGCCTTTAAAGCTAAGCAAAGATTCGAACCGATAAATCCTTTGGAACCAGTGACAAGGATTTTCATTTGCCCTTAAATTCAGGAAGTCTGCGGAGCTGCGCTTCCATGCCTTTGATGTCTAGGCGCTTGGTATTGTGCGAGGTATAGGGTTTGGCTTCTTCGACCGCGTGGTTGCCCTTCTCGACGTATTTTTCGTAGTTCAGGTCGCGGTTATCCGCCGGTATGCGAAAGAAACCACCTTCATCGACGGCTCTGGCCATTTCTTCAGTGGTAACCAAGGTTTCATAAAGCTTTTCGCCATGGCGAGTTCCGATATATTCAATGCCGACTTTGTTTCCAGTAAGCTCTAGGACGGCCTTGGCCAAAGTTTCGATGGTCGCGGCCGGGGCTTTTTGAACGAAAAGATCGCCCTGTTTTCCGTGTTGGAAGGCATAAATGACAAGATCGACTGCGTCTTCAAGGGTCATCATGAAACGCGTCATCTCAGGATTGGTAATGGTTATGTCCTTACCGGCGGCAATCTGATCGAGAAAAAGAGGAATGACACTGCCGCGGCTCGCCATAACGTTTCCATAACGGGTGAGACACAAAGTTGTGTCACCAGGCAAAAGTTGGCGGGATCTTGCGATAACGTTTTTCTCCATCAAGGCCTTGGTGATTCCCATAGCGTTTATCGGATAAGCGGCTTTGTCGGTAGAAAGGAAGACAGCGTTCTTAACGTGGTTAGCCACACAGGCGGTGATCACGTTGTTGGAACCAAGGACGTTTGTCTTCATGGCTTCGAGCGGGTAGAACTCGCAAGAAGGGACCTGTTTGAGGGCGGCGGCACTGAATACGTAATCGACACCTTTGAAAGCGTCAACAACGCTGCTGTAATCCCTCACGTCGCCAATATAAAACTTGAGTTTGTCGTTATTATATTGCTTACGCATATCGTCTTGTTTCTTTTCGTCACGGGAAACAATGCGGATTTCCTTTATTCCGGTTTGAAGAAAACGATCAACGACGGCGTGGCCAAAAGAGCCAGTTCCCCCAGTGACGAGTAAGACTTTTTCATCGAAAATATCCATAAAAAACGCCTTTCTTTTCTTTTTGATTATCTCACAAGCGACAAATAACTACACTCCAAAGGTATGACTATACCTTGACCAAATCATTCATTGATAAAGCAAAGGAACTTTTCGTTTTGTCGCTTTGATTAATCGAAGTTCAAATTTAACGTCATGGTAAGAAAGAAGTCTTTCATAGAGAGATTCAAGCCCGATTCCGCCAATCTCATACGGAAGAAAAAACAAAGGAGAAAACGGAGAAACGAAAGCAAGTAAAAACGGCACCACGACATCTAAGATAATCAGGACCATGGCGGCATATGGTTGGAAGGCGGCAGAAGGAATAAGAAGAATTTGGGTCACGATCAAAGAAACCCCAATTAGGATAGCCACAACGAAGAAATAGAGTCCGAAGGAAAGGAGCAAAGACTTCCGCCCCCCCCTGTTTCCTAACCAAAGACTCGCGACAGTGAGGGCAAGCCACGAAACCACGAGGGCAAGCATACTAGCAAGGTTAGAAGTGACGAAAACGGACAAAACCACATCAATGGCGGACAAAGACACCAGAAGCAATAAGAACACCGAAAAGCGGGGCTTGTTTCCAGCTTGAAAATCACAAACCAAAAAATAGAAAACAAAGGGTGAACAAAAGAAAATCGCACCAATTTGAATTAAGAAGAAGGGGTTTGCAAATAAGATCAGTCCATTGAAGTGAGCGAAGAAAGAAGAAAGGCCGATCGTAATTGCAAACAAGGGACTTGCAATGAGCAGGAACAGTTGTGTCTTACGAAGCGGCTCTTTGATTGGAAAACATTTTCGATCAAAAACTGCATCTGAGTGTTCAATTTTCTTCCGCTTGGCCATTTCAGGGTTTTTAAGCAAAACGCAATTGGTCATCAAAGGCATGTATGTCATAAACAAAAGCATCATGTCCTTGCCTTGCATGTTCAGAAAATTGGTATCTTCAAAGAGGCCGTGAAGAAGGACGGAAATGAAAAGGGCCAAAGACAGAATTGTTGAATAAAGCTTTGCTTTCCGGCACTTCACGTAGCAAACAACAAAATAAACGAGCAACGCCACATACAAAAGCACTCCAAAAATTCCATGTCGACCAAAGACGTCGAAAAGACCGTTATGAGCCGATTCAATGATTGGAACAGAACCACTCGTAAGAAAACCGAAATACCAGCTGAAGTTCCAATCACCAACGCCAAACAGGATCCGAACGGGGCTGGCGGCCATCGAAGCGAAGAGAGTCGACCAAAGATCTACACGCGAATAGAAACTCGAACTAGTGTTTGGGTTTGTGAGGTCATAATCGAAAGAAACGAGTTTGGAAACATTTCCAAGAAACACAACATCGTTTCCAAGACCCGTAGGTTTAATCAAAAACAAGAAAACCACTACGCTAGAACCAAACAAAATTTTGACAATCGACCACACGATATGCGATTTGAAGGTTACGACCAAATTCCAAACGAAATAGAAAACGGCAAAAAAGACCGAGAGCAGCAAGACGGTTCGGCTTTGAATCAAGAATTGGTTGACGAGCAAAAAGTAGCCAGCCACGGCGTACCACCATCGTCTGGTGTTGACGACCAAGAAAAAACTTGAAACCATACCGATGAAAACCACAATTCCGAAAGTGTTTGAGTTGTTAGTAAACGAAAGAAGGTTGACAGTGATGGGTGAGTTGTCGGGTTTGACAAACAAAAACGCGTATTGTGATGCCTCAACAATATAACTATAAATACAGGCAGAAACGCCAATAACCATCCCACCAAAAAAGTAGAGATTCCATTGTCGGTTGTTGATGGCTGTTCGCGGCATAATGACCATCATAACGTAAAAAGCGAGGCAAGCGGCGGCCCAGAAAGCAATGTACCTTAATCGCAAATCCATGGTTAGATGGTATTCAACACCATCACCTGAAAATTCAGGAAAAGTCCAAATGGCAACAATATCAATCAAAAAAAGAACCGCAATCAGAGAAAGAAAAACCCAGTTGATCTTAATTTCAAAAAAATGACCAGCAAGATAAAAAACCGCGATAGCCAAAATGACGCACACGGAAAACGTCAAATAAAACTCCGTTCCGCTCATGAGGGTAGTGTAAATGGGATCAAAATAGGCCACGCCTTCTTCAAAAAACGCTGTGATAACAAGATAAACCACAGTAACGATTGACATCAATAAATTCGGAGCCTTTTTGATATCCAGTGTCGTTTCCATGTGACCCAATTATCCAACCATAAATTGGAACGGACAAGATAATGTGCAATTCAAAGGATTCTCTTTCAAATTAGTCAGCTTGATAATACGACTCTTTTACACATTCTCTTGGTTTAAAATCCAATGGGGAAAGTGGTTTGCATTGCACAGGAAAGAGTTATCTGAAAAGTGTCTCCTTATACGGCAAGGGAGCGCCGTTGAGGCGCGGTTCAATCCAACTGAACCGACCATGGTTGTACTGCCCTCGAATTTCAAGACACCGTGTCGAGGAGAAAAATGCGGATTCTTTTTTTAAAGCGCCAAAGATGGTATTAGCCAAGTTTTGTTTCTTGGCTTGTTGCAAAAAGTTTTAGAAAACATTTTGAGAAGAAAGAAAATAATTTCGTCTTACTCATAATGCCGTTTATACTATCAACAAGGAAATAAAAATGCCTGGAATAAAAGGAAAGTTGTTCGTAAAAAGAGTTATCGATGTTTTGGGTTCCTTGTTTGGAATCATCGTTCTTTCGCCGTTGCTGATAATGGTCACTATTATTACGGGGTGCGTATCTAAGGGCTCTCCCATTTTTAAACAGCCAAGGGCAGGTTATCAATCAAAAACATTTACCATTTTCAAGTTCCGATCGATGAAAACCAACGCCCCCTATGTTGGGGCCGAAGGGCTGACCCCTGAACAGCAACGCAATTTGGTTACCCCCTGGGGGCGTTTTATACGGAAAACCTCTATCGATGAGTTGCCACAACTTTTCAATATTCTGAGAGGTGATATGTCGTTTATTGGTCCGCGACCCGGCCTCACTAAAGAGGGTGAACCAGAGCTGTTTGAAGCAAGATGGTCTTATGTCCCCAGCGCCTACGATGTAAAGCCGGGTTTGAGCGGTTACTCCCAAATCATGCTAAAAAGAAGTTCGGATGTAAATCTTCGGGCTAGATATGATTCTTATTATGTTCAGAACCTTACGTTTTGGCTTGACGCCAAAATATTCGTTTTGTCTTTTTTAACCCTTTTCGGTTACAATCGCGGTAGATAATCAATCGTTTTTCTCCGGCGTATAGGTCGAAACGGTGGCTTTAATCAGTTCCTTTATATCATTGGGTGTCTCGTTGAATCCAAAAGCTTTTGAAACTGCGGAGACATCCTCTTCAATCGGTTTGAAATTCGTACTTTTCTCAACATAAATTTTGTCATGTCCCGTCTTCGTTTGGACTTCGGGATCAAGAAGGGTTTCTTCATAAAGCTTTTCGCCCGGACGAAGCCCAGTTATTACAATAGGCATTTCCGTGTAGGGGACATAACCAGCTTGTCGAATCATCTTTTCGGCTAGGTTAATAATCTTAACGGGTTGGCCCATATCGAGGATAAATATCTCACCTTTTTCGGCGTAAATAGAAGATTGAAGAATGAGACCAACTGCTTCGGGGATGGTCATAAAATACCTGATAATATTTGGATCTGTAACGGTAACCGGACCACCTTCTTCAATTTGTTTGGTAAAAAGCGGTATAACCGATCCATTAGATCCAAGAACGTTTCCAAAGCGTACAGCACAATATTTGGTGCTTTTGCTTTCCGTAGCAAAGGACTGGATTATCATTTCGGCAAAACGTTTGGTCGCTCCCATGGCGTTGGTTGGCCTCACAGCTTTGTCCGTCGAAACAAGGAGCATCTTCTTGACATGGTATTTGTCAGCAAGTTTAGCAACATTGTATGTCCCGATAACGTTCGTGCGCACGGCTTCAACCGGGGACTCTTCCATTAAAGGAACGTGTTTGTAAGCAGCCGCATGATAAATGTAATCTGGCTTGTATTGACTGATGACCTGTTCAATTCGCACTTCGTTATAGGTCGAACCGATTAGGGTCACCAAATTGACGTTTACACACTTGTCCCTTTGAATTTGGCGTTTTATTTCCTGTTGTATGTCATAAACGCCATTTTCATAAATATCGAAAAGAACCAATGTGGACGGGCGGGTCTTGTATATCTGGCGAACGAGTTCTGAACCGATGGAACCGCCAGCACCGGTGACAAGAACGCATTGCCCGTGGAGCATATTGGTTATTGCCGTGTTATCAAGTTTCACAACATCACGACCAAGAATCTCGTTGATGTTAACGTTCAATATGGTTCGTTCATTCACGCTACCGAGTTCAGAAAGAATAGGCAAGCGACGAATCTCAACGTCGGAGTTACGAAGATAGCCAATGATATCTTGGAGCTTGCTTTTATCAAGGCTTTGAATTGCAATGATAACCTCATCGATAAAGTTTTTTTTGACAATAGAAGCAATTGACGAAATGGGGCCGTCAATCGGGACGCCGGAATACGTTTTGCCAATTTTTGATGGGTCGTCATCAACCAAAACCACAACACGACTTTTACTTTTCAGGTTCATTCTGGAGTCATCAATCACTATTTTGGCAGCCGAACCAGCACCGACAACAAGGGTGTTTTTGTGAGGTAGTTTCCTTTTTTGGTTCCGAGCAAGCCAAATGCCAACCATGCGCTTTGCAACCCTAATGAACTCGACCATGAAGACAAAAGTCACTGATCCGGTAAAATAACTTGAGAGGCGAAAAGATTGAATAATGTTATCAGGAAAGACAAACATAAGACCAAAAGAAAGACCAATAACGCAAACGGAAATGATGGCCAATTCTATAGCTTCAACGATTCCAAAATTTGATGTGAGCCAACGATACACCCCGAATATCGCAAAAACAGCAACAGCAACAACAGCAGTGACGGACGCATAAATGCTGACGTTAATCCAAACCTCTTTTTGAATATCCGACCAGGGTGACGAGGCTACCAAACAAAGAAAAAAAACAAATAAGACCGACAACATATCAAGAAATACCATCAATGGGGTATATCCAATTCTATTTTTGATTTGTTTCATAAAACCAGAATGAGCACCTGAATGCTTCAATGAATTATCTCTCAAAACGTCAGTAATTAATAGACAAGGTAAACAAAAGAAAACTTACGACTGAATAAAGGCTATCCACTTCAATTCGATTACTTTGCCATTAGGAACTCAATAATCTTGTCGTACACGGCCTGATGGTTGATCTCGTTATGAATCTCGTGTCTCATGCCCTCATAAATTACGAGTTCAGTCGCGCAACCTTTTTCTTTATACATTTCGGCTAGTTTGACTGGGCCCTTACCCATCTCTCCGACTGGATCGTCCTTACCGGAAATCACAAGGACTTTCTCTTTGCCAGAAATTTTGGCCAATTCCTTTTTCGAATACATGTTGGCCATACCCCTGAGGAACTCGTGCCAGAAGCCACCGGTGTCTTCGTGGCCGCAGAAAGGATCGGCGATGTACTTCTTAACGTTCTCTTCATTGTAGGAAAGCCAATCCAAATCTGTCTTCC
>Ga0065701_1003800_pt1 | contig 10904 bp, 12 predicted proteins | sample Biomet1_FD_59088 | JGI IMG/M metagenome (GOLD analysis project Ga0065701, IMG submission 59088) | Microbial communities from bioreactor (seeded with anoxic lake sediment) at LBNL, California, USA - Biofuel metagenome 1 version 3... | ecosystem: Engineered > Bioreactor > Anaerobic > Unclassified ...
GGTGGGCCCAACAGGAATCGAACCTGCAGGAGTTGCCTCATTAGATCCTAAGTCTAACGCGTCTGCCAATTCCGCCATGGGCCCGGCGAGAGAAATTATAGGCTAGAAGAGACATTAGGGAAAGAAAAAGCCCTCAGAATACTCCGGGGAAATTCTCGGCCGAGGTCTGATGTCCTCCAAACGGAGCAAGGNGACGTCTTGGCTATTCGCGAAAAGCAGATAAGGACAAAAAAAGGCCGACCAGACGGTCGGCCCCCTCTCGTGACGCTCCTAGCTAGAAGTTGTCATTCAAATTCGCGTTCTCGAAATAACTGATGACAATAGCATCAGCTAAAGAATCAAATTTGGATTGTTCAACCTGTTCGCGATTCTCGTCGTTTTCGTTGCGGGATTCCATCTCGTTTTCATTCTGTTTCATATCATAACCTCCTAACTTTTTTCCCATTCTCTCGAATGGAATGATAAATATAGTCTCAAAAGTGGAATGCACAAGGGGATGATTGTTTGAAAGTGCTTTCAGAGTTTTCATTTCTTTTCAGCGAAAAAGAAAAGCCCTGTTGCCAGGGCCTTATCTTATAAAGGGGGATGATTTTTATCGAAGATCTTTCGGATCGATGTTGTCCATGTCATCAAAATCTTGGTTCTCGCCACACATACCCCAAATGAAGGTGTAGTTCTTCGTTCCGACGCCGGAATGAATACTCCAAGAGGGAGATATGACGGCCTGCTCGTTATGGATGACAAGATGCCTTGTCTCCTTCGCGGGCCCCATCATATGGAAGACAATGTCGTTCTCGCCCATGTCGAAATAGAGGTAGACCTCCATACGACGATCGTGGGTGTGGCAGGGCATGGTATTCCAATCGCTGCCTTCCTCAAGATGAGTGAGGCCCATCGTGAGCTGGCAGGTTTTGACAGTCGATGGAATCAAAAGACGATTGATCGTTCTCTCGTTGCAGGTGGCGCGACTACCTAAATGCCGATGGTCGGCCTTTTCGAGCGGGATGAGGACGGTCGGGTATTTGGCGTGGGCAGGGCAACTATTGAGGTAAAACTTCGCCGGTTTCTGCGCGTCCTTGGAGGCGAAAATGACCTCTTTGGTCTCGCGACCCACATAAAGGCAATCGAACCTTTTGAGGATATAGGTGGTTCCGTCGACTTTGACAGATCCTTCCTCGCCGATGTTGATGATCCCGAGTTCCCGGCGGTCAAGAAAATGCTCAGCTCGGAGTTCCGGAGCGGAAGACAAAACGACTTCCTTCCCTTCGGGGATAACCCCTCCGACGATGATGCGGTCGATGTAGCTGTAGACGAGCTTGACCTCGTTATGGCCAAAAGGCGATTCGATCAGATACTCTTTCCGAAAGCGAGCCGTGTCGTAATGGGCGTAGTCCTCCATCGAGGAGTAATCCCTGATTTCCATTTTCATAGGCATTCCCTCCAATTAACTCTCGAAATAATCCGGGTGGCGGTCGCGAACCTTCTCGATGCCGGTGAGACCAGCATAGTTGTGGGCCAAGACCACGCCCTTAAGGCTGGTCAGGTCCTTGCTCTCCAAGACATCAATAATCCGGTAATGGATTTCCAACAAGGAGGTGATTTCCTTCTCGTCGCGTAAGAAGGTTAGGTAACGATATCTCGCGAAATACGGGTAGGAATCGTTCAGGAGGGTCAAAATGGACTGTTTGCCCGCCTTATCGAAGATGATCGAGTGGAACTCGTTATCGAGGCTGAAGAAGAAGGAAGCGAACTTCTCGTCGTTGTCCTTCCCATCGTCTTTCAGCAAATCCCGTTGGTTATCGAGCAGAGTCTTGAGACGGATGATGTCGCCAGGATTAATGACGGAAATAAGATCGGTGAGAACGAGGTACTCCACCGCTGAGCGGAAAAAGAGGATATCGTTGATCGAATCGAGCCGGATTTTCGTGACGAAGGTGCCGCTTTGTGGATAAATGACCAAAAGGTTATCCTGCTCAAGGCGCTTGAAAACGTCGCGAATCGGGGTTCGGGAAATCTTGAACTGCTTGCTGACTTCTTCCTCTTTGAGGCGGCTGCCAGGTTTGATTTTCAAGGTGATGATATCGTTGCGGATTTTTTGGTAAATGGTTTCTATTTCTTTGGTCATGATGGACACCTCCGAAGGGTACGACGGTCTATCGAAGCACTCTTCCGCTGACGTTTCCGTTCATGAGGCTTTCCACCTCGGAGAGTGATGCGTGGTTGTAGTCGCCAGGGATCGTATGTTTTAGCGCGCTGGCGGCAGAAGCAAAATCAATGGCTTTCTGCGGGTTCTGATAAGCAATCATCCCGTAAATCAACCCGGCGGCGAAGCTGTCTCCACCACCTACTCTATCAACGATTCTAATCTCATAATGAGCGGATTTATAGGTTTTTGTCCCAAGGCAAAAGACCCCGCCCCAACCATTGTCGCTGGCGCTATGGCTTTCGCGAAGAGAACTAGCCGCCCCTTTGAAGTGGAATTTGTCGCACATGGCCTTCAGCATTTCTCCGTAGCCATCGGCATCAAGTTTCCCTTTGCTGACGTCTCCCGAAGCGACAAAGCCGAGGCAACTTTGCGCGTCTTCCTCGTTGCCGATCACGTAATCGACGTAGGGCATGAGGCCGATCAGGCATTTTTGGGCTTCTTCTTTGCTCCAAAGTTTGGCGCGGTAATTAAGGTCAAAAGAGACGGTGATACCCATTTTCTTGCACGTTTGCAAAGCCTTCAACGTAATGGCTTGGGCATTCTTGCCTAGAGCCGGGGTGATGCCGGTCACATGGAACCAGGAGACGCCCGCGAAGGCCTTTTCGAAATCGAAATCGGAAGGAAGGGCCTCGGCAAAAGCGCTGTGGGCGCGGTCATAGATGACTTTGCTCGGCCGCATTGAAGCGCCGTTTTCGAGGTAATAGATACCGATCCGTTCGCCCCCGCGCACGATGGCGGAGGTATCGACGCCGAATTCGCGGAGAGAGTTGAGGGCGGCTTGCCCCACCTCGTTATCCGGAAGTTTCGTAAGGAAACCAACCGGAAGGCCGTAGTTGGCCAAACTGATGGCGACGTTAGCCTCGCCACCGCCGTAATTGATGTCAAACTGATGGGCTTGGACGATTCGTTCAAAGCCGGGGGTCGAGAGACGAAGCATCAGTTCCCCCATGGTCATGACTTTCATTTATTTGCCCTCCCTAGCCTCTTTCACGAGGCGAACGAACTCGGCAGCCCGCTTGGCCACCTCATCGTATTTTCCTTCTTTGCCCGGAGCGGTGAGATCGCTGCCGGTGCCGATGGCGACGGCCCCGTTTTTGATCCATTCCTTGGCATTGTCGAGACTGACGCCGCCCGTCGGCATGAGATTGGCCTGGGGAAGCGGTCCGTGAACGGCTTTAAAGTAGCTAGGGGTAGCAGCAGAACCGGGGAAGACTTTGATGACTTCGACGCCGGCCTTCATGGCCGCGATAATCTCGGTGATGGTAAAGCAACCGGCGAGATAGGGAATCTGGTAGAGGTTGCAGAGCTCCGCCACCCCTTTATCGAAAGAGGGGGAGACAATGAACTGGGCGCCTTTAAGAATGGCCAGGCGGGCGGTCGTTTCATCAAGGACCGTGCCGGCTCCGACGATATACTGAGCGTCTTTGGCCTTGGAAAGAGCCGCAATGACCTCTTCAGCCCCGGGAACCGTGAAGGTGACCTCGAGTCCGACGATGCCGCCTTTGGCGCAGGCCTCCGAAAGCTTCTTGGCTTCCTCGAGGGACGAGGCCCGAATGACGGCGATGACCCCGCATTCGAGCAACTTAGTGATGACTTGGCTTTTCATGGTGTATCCTCCTTGGGATAAGTTAGCTAATTCTTTTTGACGTACCGGAAGCGGAATTCGATGAGGTGATAGACGAACATGCAATTGCCGAAGCCTTCGAGGGAAAGCCCCGTTAAGGCGAGGAAGCGCTGAACCCGGTAATTGACGGTGTTCCGATGGACGTAGAGGCGTACGCCGGCGAGCTTTGGCGATTTGTCGCATTCGATGTAGGCCTGAACGGTTAGGGCGGTTTCGTCGTCTACTTTGTCGAGTAGGAAGAGACAATCCTTGTAGATGCTCTGATTCTTTTTAGCGACCTCGTCAAGGTAGGAGATCGAACCTTCGTCGACCTGGTCGAGATACTCGAGACACACCTCATTGAAGAAGGGAACGAAGAGGCCTTGGAGATTGGGTAGATCCTCAGACAGGGCCCTTTGGCTCGCGAGGAGTTCGACTTCGCTTGAGAGACCATTGGGCAAATTGAGGAGCAGGCAATCTTTTTCGTTCTCGATCCGGGCTTCGGGAACCAAACGTTTCAGAATGTAGGTCAGTTTGGGTTGACTGGAATCCGGAACCCTTAAAATGGCATGGCTCATGTTTTCTTGAAGGATTTCACCCCGACAAGGGTTTCCTCCTCCCCTTCGTAACCGCTAGCCACGACGTTCTCCAACCGAACGTTTTTGACGTTGGTGAAGAGAAAGCCTTTCTTTTTCATTTCTCCGACTCCGCACATCATGGCCGGATAGCCTTCACTCGCGTCTTTTTTCATCGAGAAACGGCTGTTGGAGATATGAATCGAGCCGATCAGCTGCTCCGGAAGGCCGTAGAAGAAGCCCAGGGCCACCGAAGCGTCTTCGCAGTCGAGGTGATCGAACGTGAATGAGCCTAAATAGGGCGTTGTTTCGTCAACGGGGTGTTTGTTCTTGTCCTGAACCCAGTCGTCTTTCCCATCGGGATCGCAGAAATAGAACATATTGACCACAAGAGGGGTAAGAACGTCTTTCATCTTGATGTTACGGAAGGCGATGCCGTCGATGACGCTGTCTCGACCACGGCCCCGTCGCGATTTGATGCGCATGCCGCGATCGGTGCCCTCGAAGAAGCAACGTTCCACGGTTATGTCCTTTAAGCCCGCCCCGGCTTCGCTGCCGAGCACGATGGCTCCATGGCCTTCATGCATATAGCAATTACGGATGGTGACTCTCTCGGTGGGGGTTTTGTACGTTTTCCCGATGTAGATTTTGCCGGACTTCAAGGCGATGCAATCGTCACCGACCGAGAAGCGGACCCCAATGATGGAGACATCTGAGCAGCACTGGGGGTTGATGCCATCGGTGTTGGGTGTGTCCTTCGGATTAGAGAGATAGAGGTCGTAAAAGCCGAGGTTTTTGGAGAAATATGGATGAATGGTCCAACAGGGAGAGTTTTGAATGGAAAGGCCCAGGAGAGAAATATCCTCGCATCGGTTGAAGAAGAAAACGTGAGGACGAGCATAGGTCAGGTGTTTGACGTCGTCCCAGAAGTGGGATTTGTCGGCCCGCATGTCAACGAGGCCTTCGCCGACGATCGAAACGCCATGAATGCCAAAGCCGTTGAAGAGCGAGGGCATTCCTTTTTGCGGCGCCCCCTCGAAGGTCATCAGTTGGACCATCTCTCCATCGTTTCCAAGAATCTCACCCGGAAACATGGGATAAGCCGATACGTCAGGGTTTCCCAAAATGGTAGCCCCCTTCGGAATATATAAGGTTAAGTCGTTGCGTAAGAAGAGCGAGGTGACCTCATAAGTCCCTTCGTCGAACCAAAGAACTGAATGGGGCGGCAAGACATCGAGGGCGGTTTGGATCCGCAAGGTGTCGTCGGCAGGGCTAACGGCCTTTGGGAAGTCTTTGAGGTGGGCAATAAGAGCTGCCTTCTTGGTGGAGAAAGAAACGACATCGGACTCGATGCTCACTTCGTAAGTCCGATTGGGTTCCAAGCCATAGAGGGAGAAGACGTTCCGTTCCCATTTGCTAATGACCTTTCGGCCATCGAGGAGTACGTCGTAGGGCGTAGGGGCATAGAAAATGGACTCATTGTCGAGCTCAAAGGAAGCCGCAATTTCGTTGACGAAAAGAAGATGAAATTTCATTTGCGGGCCCCCTTCCTTTTCTCGACATAGAACATGATGAGGTCTTTGAGCCCAATGACGACGGCGTCAATTAGGGAACCAACGAGAGCGAAAGTAAGAGGTTCTCGGAAGAACCAGGAATTCGGTAGAACCGCATCGATGAGCGAAGCGAAATAGGCGGAGAGGAGAGACGTCGCAAAACCCCAAGCGAGGCCATAGGCGATGTTGATAAAAAGGGAATAGACTTTCTTGTTTTTGATGAGAAGCCACCACCGCGACTCGCGGTTGGAGGTTTCGATGACCTGAAGGACGTTATAGAAAATCAAATCGTTCAGAATGCCCATGGCGACTCCAAGGACAATCATTTGGATGTAGATGGCGTCGGCGTAATCCATCCAAATGGTCCCGAGGCCCATTACGAAGAAAAAATAGACCATTCCATAAGACCAATACTTGAAAACGCAGGCCTTGATCCAATAGGGAATTTTGTCGAACCACGAAACCTTGTACGCCTGAACGTTTGGGGTTTCTTCGCGGTCCGCGGTTTTCTTTTCCTGGGGTTCCTGGGTGTTCGACATAATTGGTTACTTAATGTGAATCCTCTTAATGTAGGGCTGGAGAAGCGGCTCAAGGGCCGCCAAAAGGGCCGAGATCCCGAGCAGCACCAAATGCAAAATCGTCAGTCCGTGGGTGGTAGCCAGCGAACCTTCCTCATTATCGACCACTTTGTTATAGACGGTATTAAACAAACTCATTTCGACCTTCATGTCATGAAGGTAATAGAAATCCAGGAAGACTTCCAACCCGAGGAAAACATAGAAGCCGGCCAGCATCAGATACTTCTTTTTCCGGCTGGCGTGCCGGTCGGAAGATTTCATATAGGCCAAAACCACGAAAACGGAAAGCAGCATATTGGCGAAGAAAAGGATCGGATTGAGGCGATCGTTGTGAAGCTTCTCAATGGAAAGAAGAAAGGAGGGGATGCTGAAGGTGATCACGATCATCGCCGCGATGGAAAAGATAAAGGGTATCACCGTGATGTGATTTTTGGCGTGAATGAAGAGGCGGGTGAAAAAGAGCTTGAAAGGATTGCCGGACATGGCCTCCATGAGGGATTCTTCATCGCTACTAGCGACTTTGCGAAGAGATTCGTTGTCTATCTCGTCGGCGTCATCCACTTCGGTAAGAACGGCATTGGTGACTTTCTTGTCTTCGCTCATAAGGAGAGGCCCTCCTTTCGGATCGCTTGACCGCTTTCGACATCAAAGTAACGGATTTGCGAAGGGGCAAAACCGATTTTCACACTGTCGCCGGGCAGGAGGCGGTGCCAGCCCCGGAGCTTGAGAACGCACTTAAAGCCGGCCAAGGTACCATGAATCAAGCTCGATTGACCTAAATGCTCAACGAGTTCGACTTGGAAGTCATAGGGCCCATCGGCCACCACCGCTTCCGGACGAAAGGCAAAAACCAGGGGTTTACCACTCGAAACGTAGGCCGAAAGGAGCTCGGTTTCCTCGGATGACAGTTCTTTCGTGAAGGCTCCGCCGACAAACTTGCCGTTCTCGATAGATCCTTGGATAAAGTTCATCGGAGGGTTTCCGATGAAGGAAGCGACAAAGAGGTTGGCCGGATGATCGTAGATTTCCAACGGTTTTCCGATTTGCTGGATTTCGCCCATCGACATGACGACGATCCGATCGGCCAACGTCAAAGCCTCGATTTGGTCGTGGGTGACATACACCATGGTGGTTCCGAGATTGTGATGAAGAAGCTTGATTTCCCGACGCATGGAGTTGCGAAGTTTTGCATCAAGATTGGAGAGCGGTTCGTCAAAGAGGAAGACCTTCGGGTTTCGGACGACGGCGCGGCCCATAGCCACCCGTTGCCTTTGACCGCCTGAAAGCTCTTTAGGTTTCTTGTTGAGTTGATCGACCAAGCCGATAATCTTCGCGGCCTCCATGACTTTCTTATGAATCTTTTCGGGATCTTGTTTCCGGAGCATCAAGGAGAAGCAAAGGTTNTGATAGACCGTCATATTCGCGTAGAGGGCGTAGTTTTGGAAGACCATCGCGATATCGCGCTCTTTGGCGGGTTTGGAGGTCATGTCCCGGTCACCGATGAGCAGTTTTCCTTCCGTGATGCTCTCGAGGCCTGCAATCATGCGAAGGGTCGTGGATTTTCCGCAGCCCGAGGGGCCGACGAAGACNATGAACTCGCCATCGGCGATTTCCATGTCGAAATCCTTGACNGCGACCACGCCGCCATCGTAGACCTTTCGCAAATGTTTGAGGGACAAAGTGGACATACTATTGTTTAATTCTTTCGTTTTCGATCGGCTTCACCGTCGCTAGGTATTTACGAAGGGTGATCCCCTGATAAATCGAAACGAAACCCGCAACGACCAGCAAGGCGCCCGAGACTACGTAGAAAGCCAAAATAATCGGAAAGAGATTAGTAGCAAGGACTTGGTCGCCGTTAAAACCCGTTTCCTCGTTTCCGGAATGCGCGTTGACGAGAGAGAGCGTGTAGAGAAACGGTCGGACAAGTTCGAAAATGCCTCCGCATAGAGAAACGATTCCGTAGAGCTTTGAATACCCTTCCATCCGGCTCGCGCCGAGGAAGAGGAACAACATGAGAAGAATGTTAAGGAGAATGTCCAAGGTCGTCGCTAAGCCAGCGTTGGTGATGCCCAGCATATTGAAGCTGCTGTAGAGAGGAATCTTGATGGAACTATAGGTAATGCTGAAAGCCACAACCATGCAAACGATTCCGAACAAAGACAGCCAATATGATACTTTATTGGGGCGGTAACGAAGCATTTCAAGTTCAATACCTTGGGGCATCAAACGGCTCTTGACCCATTTGATGAAAGGGTGCTTTAACCCAATTTTTCTATTCATGGGAGGCCCTTTCTTTGGCTTCGACCGCTGCGATTTCAGCCAATAACGGTTTGCTATGCAGGCGAACTTTGATTCGATCAACGAGAATAAGAATCCCAGGAACCAAAAGCAAAAGGACGAGTGTCAGGGCCGAATAACCAAGAGCGAAGACAGGGGTATTGGGAGAGGCCTGGGTGCCCGGAAGGTGCGTGGCAAAGTAAGCGTTTATTGTCGCAAAATCGAGAACTTTATAGGTCTGTTCGTAATGAATGACCCCAACGACCCCAGAAATAAAAGTCACTATAGGAAGAATAATCCAGAAAACCATGAGAACAAAATTGGTCGGGTAATAGATTTTCCTGATGTCGTTGCGAAAGAAACGATAGAGCAAACTGATGATGAGGCCAATAATAGACAAAACGAGGATAAGGTCGTTGATCCCTTCGACTTCCCGGGCGAAGTAACCGGAAACGGAGATGTCGGTGATATCGTTTTGGTTCGTGTACAGGCGAAGGACGGCCGTCGGGGTAGCCATGGCAAGGGCGTAGATAGCTAAAAGACCGTAAACGATCAAACCGATCGTCGACAGGTGCTTTTGGAAATACGCGATGATTTTGCTCATGGGGAACCTTTCGTTAGAAGCCTGGGGATGGGGCAATCCCACCCCAGAGCTTTAGTGCCTACTTGTCAGCTTATAGGGCTTTGAAGCGGGTATAGGCGTCGTTGTAGTACTGAATGAGGTTGGTCAACTTCATCGTGGTGTTAACTGTCGTGAGATAGTTTTCATAGCTGAAGTCGAGTTCCTTGTAGGTGCCAAACCCGTTCTTGTAGATGTCAAGCCAGACGTTATAGGCGTCTTTCGTCGTGCTGAAGACGTTGGTCAACGGTTTAAAGACATCAGCGGCGAGAGCCTCGTTCTCTGAAGCGGTGAACGGGAAGCTGGTCGGAATAATGTCATAGAGGTGATCGACGTTGTTGGACTGGAAGTTCGGGTGTTGGAGAACGCCGAGGGCGATGGCTTTGTTGATGTAGCCAAACGTGGTCTTGGCCTTATCCGGAACGGCCTGATACTCGCCGCCCTGGTCTTTGACATAGCCAATGCCGAGGGTTGACCCAATGTACTGACGGGCATAATCGGTGAAGCTGCCGGCCGACAAGGTCTTGAGTTCGTTTAAGGTCGCGGCGGAGAATTTCGGAACTTGGCGTCCCTGATAGTCAAAGGTGACGACTTTGCCGTCGTTATCCTGTTCGAGATAGCCTTTCGGGCCAAAGGACATGAGCTGGTTGCCAGCATCGGTCCAGAGGTAGTCGAAGATGGCTAAGCAACGATCGAGGGTCTTGGAATCAGTAGCCGTGGCCGCGGTGATGAACCAGCCATCGGTCTTGACCGAGCGCCAGCTCTCCGTGAAGTGGATGTATTCGCCATGGCCTTCCCAGTCAGCGACGGCCGGGATGATGGAAGAATAGATGGCTTTGCCTTCGTTAAGGGCGGCAAAGACCGGATCGTCGTTGATGGTGGTCTGAGTCTGGTTGTAATCGTAGCCAGAGAATTCCAGATCGGTCTTGCGAACATCGGAACCGTACTTGTTGGCCGGGTTCTCGAAGTCTTGCTGGATGAGGTGTTCCTTATACATCTGATTCATCTTGCCGACAGCGTCTCTCATGGAGGCGTCGCCACGGCAGTCGTGGATCTGGCCGTCAGTGCCGACGTAGAGGTAGCCGGTGCGAGAATCGACGCCGCGGACGCCGAAGCACTGGAGGAATCTCCAGAGGTCGGGAGTGCGGTCGAGGGTCGCAGCGCGAGGTCCAAGCGGAATCAGGACTTTCGCGCCATCGCCGGTTAAGAAAGCCGGGTTGGTGAGGACGCAGCGATAGAGAGCGACGAGTTCATCGACGTCATAAGCGGCGTTCTGTCCGATGAAGAGGTTACTGCGGTTGGCTCCGTAGTAGTTGGTGTAGGTCTTGTCAATGTAGTCGCGGAGAGCCTTGACGTAAGTGGCTCCGGTGCGGCTGGCTAAGGCGTTCTGCTGATCGATGATGTTCTCACCGCTCAGGTACTTTTTGGCGAGGCTTTCGACGCCACTGCCGTCGGCTTTGACAACGGAGATGTGAGTGTCCATCGTCGCC
>Ga0065701_1006063_pt1 | contig 10893 bp, 7 predicted proteins | sample Biomet1_FD_59088 | JGI IMG/M metagenome (GOLD analysis project Ga0065701, IMG submission 59088) | Microbial communities from bioreactor (seeded with anoxic lake sediment) at LBNL, California, USA - Biofuel metagenome 1 version 3... | ecosystem: Engineered > Bioreactor > Anaerobic > Unclassified ...
ATCCAGCCACATTTGATGAGGATAGACTTTCTTGTGCCAAAAGCCTCCTTCTTCCGTACGCGGCTGACTATTAAACTGAGTTCTCAAAAGATCAAGAGCTTTTTTATATTTCTCATTTTTAGTCTGCTCGTAAATTCTAAAATAGAACTTACCCGTATTAATACGATCCAAACTAAGTTCAGTAGGTTTATACGTTTCAATGCTCCCATCTTCGTGAGTCATTGTATCTGCATAAGACAGTGCATAGTCAAAAAACTTTTTATCTCCATAACTGTCATACACATCGAGTATGGCTCCCAATTCCAGCCCATGACAATAGTCCCATTTCAACTTTGGTTGAAAATCTAATTGCCAGGCTTGAGGACAACGAATCATTTCTGATTCTGCCATACGTACAGACCAAGGCAAAGTATCGAGGACTTTTTCCTGAGCAAAAACATGTGAAGTGCATAAAAAAGCAACTGCAAAAATAGCTTTAAAAATTGTTTTAATCATCGTCATAGAGTTCTATAGTATAACATCAATTGTATTCACACACAAAAGTAAAGACTCTTTTCCATATATCTGTGCATTTTTTGGCGTAAATAGTGCATTTTTTAATTGTCTGATTATTCAATTACCTATTCTGGAATTTGTATTCCAACATTTCATTCGAATCGCATTCAATTCAACAAAACTTTTTTTAATTCTGAGTGTTATTTTTATAGGAAAGAGTTCATCCTGTACCTTAAATTTACAACTTTGAAATTAACCACAAGAACTTACAATCATGAACGAATATAAGATTTGCATTGCATTTATTGCATTGGGATTTTTTTTATCTCTTTGCATGGAAAGCTTTCTTTTACCTAGAATAATTCTTATTTCGAAGAAAAGACATTTATATGACATTCCGGATGAAAGAAAAGAACATAAAACTCTAGTACCTCGCTTAGGGGGAGTGTCTTTTTTACCGGTTCTTTTTCTATCAACAATAATTACTATCTACACGCGATGTAAGTTTTTGGAAGACATTTACACTCCTTCATTTTATAATATTCTTAGCGATTTTATGATGTTAACTTCGGGACTTCTGGTACTATATATAGTCGGCATAAAGGATGATTTGTCGGGAGTGAATTATAAAAAAAAGTTCTTTATGCAATTTATCGCTTCATGTTTTCTGGTATTAAGCGGCACATACATCAACAACCTTTATGGATTGTTTGGGATAAATGAAGTACCATTATATATTGGCATTCCTTTGAGTATGGTCCTTTGCATCTTTATTACAAACTCCATTAATCTTATTGACGGTATTGATGGGTTAGCTTCAGGCATCAGTGGTGCAGCATTAGTTGTTTATGGTTGTCTGTTCTATATTACCAGGCAATGGACCTTCTCTATTATCTGTTTTACTATGCTGGGAGTACTTGTTCCTTTCTTTTATTATAATGTATTTAGCAGTAAAAATAAAATATTTATGGGAGACACCGGTTCTCTTTTATTAGGTTTTCTATTATCCTTTCTTGGAATCCGGCTGGCAATGAATCTTCCAGAATTATCTACTGTTACTCCAGCAGGTCCAATTCTCGTAGCTGGTTCTGCTCTCTTCATTCCCATGTTCGATGCTATCAAAGTGATGTATGCCAGATTTCGTTTGCATAAAAATCTATTTACTCCGGATAGGAAGCACATCCATCATAGATTGATTGATATAGGTTTTTCTCCTAGAATTGCCATGCTTGTTATTGTTTCAGCCTCTATACTAATAACTTTAACTAATTTTTATGCATTAGAATATATCAATATTAATATAGTCTTTTTAGCAGATATTATTATAGCATCTAGTGCTAATAAGTTGATTTCAATAAAGAGACATCTAAAGATACAAAAAATTACCGCTCTTTCAAGATTCCCCAAAGAAGGTATCCGAGAATATTAAAAATAAGTTAAATTCATTCTTATTTATTGGTAAATATCTGATCCATTAATTGCCATTTTTCTGAAGAAGAGGCTTCTGGAGAAGCCATTTGGAAAATTGACATATACTCTTCCCATTCAGCTTGTCGGGGAAGGGTTGCAAGTTTGGTCATTGCAACATTCCAGTCAAAATCCAAAGGTGTCTCAACAATCATAAAAAGTCTTGTGCCTAGAAGGTAAATCTCCATCTCTAAAATTCCTACGTCACGGATTCCTGCTCGGATTTCAGGCCACGGAGTACTATGACGCCTCACATATTCGGCTATCAATAAAGGGTCATCTTTCAAATCTAATGTCTGGCAATACCGTTTTATCGGCTGATGATACTCTTTTACCTTATATCCATTTTCTTTCGTTTCCATATTAGCATTAATTTAAAAGATGAGTCAACTGCAAAAGTTTAAGGACACAAATCTAATATTTTTTACGATAGAATAATACTCAATATTTATTTTATATAATAAGAATCTCCAGAGAAAGAGGAAAGAAATCAACATAATACTTTTCTTTTTTTTCTAAGCATTAAGTTCAAAACTTGTACAAATCCCAGCCAGAGGGCTATATCCAGGAAAAACATAACATTTATATTTAATATTTGCAGTAGGATAACATTAAGCAAGACCAACATCTCTGCACAAATCACCAGACTGACCATCACCTTTCGATGAGAAAATCCCAGGTCTAAAAATTTATGATGAATATGCCTCCTATCGGGAAGAAACATGGATTTACCTGAGAATGCTCGTTCAAGCATTACTCGTAATGCATCAAACAGAGGAACAAAAAGTGCCGATAAAGCAATCATAACCGGAGAATCAAACATGTTGTAGTTGTATGGTGCAACCATGGCAAACCGTAATCCCAGGTAAGCCAGTAAAAAGCCAAGCGTTAATGAGCCCGTATCTCCCATAAAGATCTTGCGGGAGGTATTGAAAACATTATAATAGAAGAAGGGAATCAAGATTCCCACTAAGATTATACAAATCAGCGAATAGAAAAACATACCTCTCAAAAAGAATAAAATACCCAGTGAAATAAGCGCAACACCAGATATGCCGGAAGCTAAACCATCTGCACCATCAATCAGATTTATCGCATTCGTAATAAATACTATCAGAAACACTGTAAAAGGGAATCCTATGTATAAAGGAACCTCCCAAATGCCAAATAATCCATTAAAATTATTAATATACAGCCCTCCGGAAACAAGAAGTATTGCTGCCAAAAACTGGATAATCATTTTATGACGGTAACGAGATCCTACAAGGTCATCCTTAAAGCCAACTCCCAGAAGCAATATATTCCCAGCAACCAATCCAAACATTTTCCTTAAAGCTGGTTCAAAAGATGTCAATGATACGCCTCGACTGTACATCATGAGAATCAATGCACAAATAGAGAATACAAATAACAATATAGGGAAAAAGGTGATTCCAGCAAGCCGAGGAATTAATTGTTCGTGAGACTTCCGAGCATTAGGTACATCATAAAGACTTTTCTTCTTAGCAATGTAAATTATACGGGGTAATACCATCATTTCCAATACAACAGAAGATATTAAAGAAAAAATCAACAGTCCAATCAACAAAAAAGCATTTTCAATTATCATAGTATCGCTAAAGTTATTCTATATAGGAAAAATATTAATCCACCGCAAAGGTAAAAATAGTTTTCAACAAGACCTAACATAATGCTGATAATATGTTCAGATTACGCTACATTTCATAATGATTAAATGTTACTTTTTTATTTTATATTTTATATTTCAGCTTCATTAACAATTTGCTGCATATTAATTTAAAATAGCTTGGTAAGAATTAATAATAAAACCAATTATAAAAGTTTTTTATTAGAGAGAACAACTAATTAACATTACTTTTAGGCAAAAGTTGAATAGAGAGAAAATTAACTTTCCCATCTTTTTTATTCCGGCACCTCCCATCAAAGCCTCTTCCAGAGATTAAAATCTCCACGTTATGTTTTTGAAAAACTATTCCTGCTTTTTCCCAGAGTTGGTACACTCCAAGCGCACGCTGATAAGATGTCTGATATGCCAAGCCAGAATTTCTTTGTATCTTGTTATCATACCAATTCCCCATATATCCTTCAATAATCAATAAAAAAGAAGAGTTCCACCCCTCTCTATAAAGTTTATTAAGATAAAAGTCAAGTGCATGACCGGCTACTATTGTCTCCTTCAAATAGTTATCCTTTAGATCTGCTGCATTAGATGCAAATATCTCTTTTCCCTTTAATGACTTAATAATGAATCTATCACAAGATGGCAAATATTCAAATACCGTATCTGATTTCAAAAATTCTATTTGTCTGTCTTTCCTCTTTATATATATATATTCTTTCTCTATATCTTTTAGTCTGGTATTCTGTTCTATCATTGTTTTTGTCTTTTCGGTATATACCTTGAAACTTAGGGCAAACAGAACAAGAATGATAACAAACATTATTGTTAGCAAGCCAACAAAACCTGGCCAAAAAAGATCTTTACTCTTCATTGTTATCATACCTTAATTTTCAGCATCACTATCATAGAAATCGCTGGAATACATAACATCCGATTTTAGCGACTTTACATCATCACAAATTGTTGAAACAATATTCATCAGATCCTCTTCTTTTTGTGTAAATGAAGACACCGTTTCATTAAGTAGCTTTATTTCTTCAGAAATTACATCCAGTTTAGCCAACTTCTGGAACGGGCTTTCCTGATTAGTTATTTCAAAGACGTTTTTTACTGCAGCCTCAAAATTATCTACCAAAGAGCGAACACTTTTCAAATTCGTCCTCAGGTATTCTTCTACAACCTCGTTGCTTTGATTCGTATAATTTTCAACTAAAGATTGTTTTTGATCCAGGTCATCTAAATGTCTTTGAACCAAATTCAGCTGCCGGCTACCTAATAGCTGGCTCTCGCCAATTGATTCGCCCAGTCCATTAATACTGCTTTCAAATGTAGAAAAACGATCCATAAGTTTGTGCATGCTGCTTATAAACTGCGAATTCTTTTCCATCACCTCATTCAGATCCTTCTGTTTTTGTACAAAATCATCCATTGCAGGTAATATTTTCTCTGCCCTGTCAAATGTATCCATATTGACTTTTATAAGACTCTGATATTTACTGCTGTACAACTCATTTAAGATTTCTTTCTGAGTGCCTATTCCATCGGCAATTGTTTGCATATTCTGAGCCAGGTTAACAACAATATTGTTGATATTGCCAATATTACCAGAGAAAACTGTATTGAAATTATCCAGCGTACCTTTTAATCGGCCCAAAGCATCAATAATATTACTTCCCATTCCAGGCATTAACTTTGTCTGAATGAATGTGTAGTATTTATTCTTATTATGATCCTTACACTTTATGGCATGATTAAGTTTATAATAAGCTATTGTAGATAAAAGAAGTCCTACAAAGCTAGTTAACATAGCTATCACCACTCCCCATAAAAAGTAATTTATTCCCTCTTCACTATAAATTCCAATAATATTCAAAGAGAACAGCCCCACACCTACTCCCACAAATGTACCCATTAGCCCTACATACAAAGGGATCTGAATTCCGGATGCAGCCTCTGATTCTTTTGCAGCGGCAACCCTCTCTGAAAGATTTTGAATAACATAAAAATCAACAGTACCCTGATTTTCTCGCAAGTAAGAATTTGTAGAATTTATAATAGCTACAAACTCTTTCAAAGTCTTTTTACTATTCAAGTTTATAATCGGGGTTCCGTTCTCTGTCAATATTCCCAAGGTACTCACAGAAGGATATAAGTTTTTAAGGGCTTTTATTCCAACAATCGTCTTCAGAAAGAAAACTATCTGAACCCAGATTACGATTACTACTATAATTATAATTAAACTTATATCCATTATTTTATTGATCCATTTATTTAAAGATAACCTGTCCTTTCGTCTGAACCTCCCACTTGTTCTCATTCAAATGCAACTGGGCCGGCTTTATTTCTTTCACTATCGTGCAATCCGATGTGGGATACTCTTCAAAATCAAGAAAAGGCTTAATCCAATTTTCCACATTCGGAATCATTTTAGAAGAAGTACTGTCACTGGATATAAGTGACAGAGAGGCTACTGTAGGCTTTTCCGTTTCCACCATAATTCTATAAATTGAATCCAGACGCTGCTCTTTCGATAAATTCTTATGGAAGAAGAAACCATTTCCATCCATGTTTTTAGCATAATACACCTCTTTATTGATAAACAAATCCAGATCATCTTTGGTAAACCCGGTCATGAAATCAATGAGCCCTACAATTGGATAGAAAAACAATGTTTCGGAAAGTTCAGCCTCATCCGCCTGGCCTTTTGTGTATTTTGAAAAGCCGTTGTTATAGTATCCTTCAACCTTACTTATTAATATGCCTTCAAATGCTTTCAGGTTTATATTCTCGTTAAACTCCCTTCCCAGATGCAGTTCCACAAACATCTTACAATATAGCTGAATAAATGTTTTCACATTTTCAATAATACTATTTTTCAGTTCATCCCTTTTCTCGCCACGCACTTCCTTATAAGTATGGAAATTATATTTATCCTCATAATTAAGTTCACATCCCACGAACAGTGAATTTGATAGTTTAACAGGATTATCTTTGTATAATCCGCCATAGCAAGTTGATTCCTTACGATCCACCTCAGGCAGAATTATTTGTATTTTACGTCCTTTCTCACCAAATATTTCCTGGAAAATATAGCTGCAATATTCACCAATAATTTTCTGATTTCGGCTTAACAGATCAATATACTTACTACCATTCCCACTAAATATAATACAGGAAGGATAATCTTCTCCGGCATCTTTAATAAACTGTGCAGCATGATACATCAAAGCAGACAAATGGAAAAGAAAGACCTTTTTATACACTCCATTTGATAGCTGATCACTTATCTTGGATGCATTTTCATTCGCAAACCAGAAATTGATAATTTCGGCGGAACTGTATTTTTCATTCGTCAGGTATTGCTTATTCAATCCATTGAGATTGGTCGACTTAAAATTATCGGTAATCTTCTTCTGGATACTTTTATAGATACCATTTTCCTTCACATTAGAGAAACTGTTATATCCGTTTCGCCATAAATCATTACAAGCAAAATTCACAGAAGTTCCCCTTACCGGTATCTCATTCTTAAAAATCATAAAGTCAGTAGATCCACCACCAATATCAACCGTTAGTACGCAATTATTATTTTCCAGCATACCTGCTTTTTTATAATAATAATACGGTGCCTCAGATTCCGTTACATTAAAGAGCCCTGCCTTTTCACCAAAAATAGCTGTGTAGTTATTCCTCCACATCTGCTTNTAATTCTCTTTGGTTGTCTGAGAAAAACTCAGCGGATTAAACCAAGTCATTTTTGTCAGATCAGGATTTCCTCCGTTCAGTATAATCTTATACTTCACCATTCTCAGAATCTCATTTGATAAAGATAGAAACTCTTTCCTTATCCTTTTCTCCTTCGCTCCATTTGATGTTGGATACAATCATCTGATCTTTCCGTATTTCTCTTTTCTCGTAAGTGAAGGATATGTTGCTGTTATCAAGTAATTTCAGTTCACCACTCTCGTTATTTTTCTCACACAATGCTGTGCGAATAGGAAAGCTGTACTTCTCATTTCCTTTATTCATTATTACAGAAGGGATAAACTCAGATGCCTGAATGTCTAACGTAGATTCATCAAAGCCAAAAAACTCCTCATACAACGATGTAATCTTTTTCTCATTACCCTCATTATCGGCCGGACAATGCAGCATCACTACCTGCCGGTCATCGGGTGTAATCTCAAAGGGCTTTGGTTTAATGCCATTATCTCCGGTAAATGCTATGAATGTGTTTGTAGTACCAAAATCCACTGCAACGTGAAACTCCTTGGGACCAATCTTCCGTTTATTCCACTTCGGGATAATCAAGCCATCCGCTTTATGCGTAAAATCTACAGGAAANGATAAACGTATNAGAGAAAACGTGGTATTATTTACCTGATAGTACACTGAGCCCAAATCACTATTTTCATCAATCATCCTTCTTTCATACCGTGTGCAATAAATGTTCATGGATTCATTCTTCTCAACCTCCTGAATAGGCTGGTAGAATTCATTCACTTTTCTAAAAAAAGTAAGGTTATATAATGAAACAGGCATTCTTTTATTTGCATCTGCTATGGAGAGCATCACCTTGTAGTAATCATTGTCTGATGTAGGTTTATCATCAGCATCTACCACCTGCAGAAATGGAAAAATGCCCAGATTCACATTGGCCACATATTCTTCAAGGGCAATAATATTATACTTTTCGTCCGCATCCCCCGTGCTTATCTGCTTTCTATATATTTGTGATTTTTGTTTATTATCGCCCGGCAATGTGAGCATCACCTTCACTTCTTTAGCCGATTCCTGGAATTCTACTTTCAGGTTCTGATAATCCATGCTATTAAGAGCCTCAACTCTCAACGGCAACAGGTAATCATAATTTCGTTCTTCCTTATCATTCACATAAGTTCCGCAAACGAAGCAATCCGTATCTATTTTAAAACGAACTTTTATCAGATGATCTGTAAAGAAATTCATCGAGTTAATTCCTGTGCTTTTGGAGATCTCCACCCCATTTATGTGAACATTACTGTTATCTTCACTCAGCACCGGCTTCGTTTGAACCATATCAATGTTACTTAGGTTTATGCGCTGTGCCCAGTACTTAATATAATCTCTGAAATTGGAAATATGATCAGAAGTACACTTTTCCACAATGCTAAGCACATACTTCTGAAACAGTACATCCCTATCCTCAAATAAGCGGATACCTGTAAAATATTTCTTTTTTGTATTGGGATTTATCAAATCAAAATTCTCCTGATAACCCGGATTCATAAAAGTACGGTCCTCATATTTATCCAGATTGGGAGTTGTGAATAAGAACGTAAAAGGAGAAGAACCGGCCAATATCTGATTTTTATATTTTATAAGTACAAACTCGTCCATCTTGCCAAAAGAATTATCTGTAAGATAACCCTCCAGAGAATCAGCTAAATTTTGTGAATCAACGTTCCGTAATTCCTGAAGTCCCTTTTGCTTATTCCACACCCTAACTCTCACCGCTTCCTTTTTATCTTCGTGATACTTCAGATTAAACAAGAGTTCAAAAGCATCCAGGCAATCAGACACAATAAATTTATAACATTCCCCACAGTTACTAGTCTTATTTAGCAGATCATACGTAAGCATGGAAAACGCATCGTTTACCACATAAAGTCGGGCCAATGGAGAAGGAACGGCATTCAGTGCTTTACCGTTTTTAGTACTTTTATCCTTCACCTTACCGGCAATCATGCCCTGATTAATCGGTCCGCATGAGCTCCATTCGTTCTTGGAAGCACCGGTTGCGCATATATTCAGTTCTTTCATACAGCCGTTTTTACTTTATAAACTTATTCATATTATCTATCGCTTCATACATCATTTCAGTGTATTTTTCATACACGTTATCCATGTTACGTTTTTTGTATTTCTTTTCAAGGAGAATCATTTCATGCAAATAGTACGACAAGCCATACGGTATTTTTGCCCAAAGGCATTTCTTTGTGTTTGAGAATTCATGACCCTGAAGTGGAAAATCATTCAGCATTTTATTCTCGTTCAAACGAAACGGAGCAAAAGCCCTGTCATTATCATTCAGTTCTTTCAGCCACTTATAAAAATCCTTGTTAAACTCATCCAATAGCTGAAAGAATCCACTGTTATAAAAAGTATCATTAAATCCGGAAGTATTTCTTAACGGAAAATCGTTCTCCTTCTTCACCAGCTCATTTACAATTGTAAAGGTGTAATAGTTCAATAAAGAATAAACAATTTCCTGATGAGCCAAACCGATATTATCCCAGTTTAGTACCTCAGCATTCTTATCTATGCAGATACTATAATATTCCGTTTTACGGTCGGCTGGTTTTTTATTCTGTTCTGCCGGAGTATTCTTAATATAATGAAGTACGGAAGTGGCTGCCATGAATTCAATAAAATGCGTCCCATTCTGTTGCAATTCCTCATCATTAGTATATGGTTTCTGCTGCTTATCATCCGCAATATAATACAGTCCGTCTACCTTCAGCTCCTTATCATAATAGCTCAAGGCAGCTTTTGTTTTGGTTATAAAACAACTGGAATTAATATCATTATTCGGGTCCTCCTTTTTAGGTGGGGTAAGCTCAAAATAAGGCATCACGGCAATAGCTCCTATGCTTGTATTCTGCAAATATGTATTTCCACACGAGCGTATTTTCTTTACCAGCAAAGGAAAACCGCTGGCACCGGTACCGCCAAAGACTGATGCTACAATAAAGACCTTATCGCCCTGACCAAATTTAGATGTAAAGTCCTGAAACCAGTTCTGATCTTCAAAATTATTCAACACTACACATCCCACATTCGGACTTCCCTTAAAACCCACGGCAAGTGATCTGTTTATGTTCGATTCAGAATAAAGCAGATTAATTAAGTCCTGGCTCACAGAATCAGTAGGCAACTTGCTCTTCTTTATAAATTCACCGAAACTACAGTCCAGACGAAGGTCATAATCAAAGTTTGGATTCCCATCATCATTAAGCCCAAGATTATCCAGAGACACCATACGGGTATGAAAAAAATTATCTTCTAAAATGGATCCTCTTGTAATCATGCTTCTTATCTCGCAATATTTATCCAACGTTCTCTTACAATTGGTAAATTCATCTAAAGACTTGTGAGGATCAATTAACACAGGGATAATATCCTCACTTTCACCTTTCTCATTACAGGCTTTATAGCCTGATGCCAAAAGCATTGTCAGAGATTTCATTACCCTGAGCCCGGTTCCACCGATACAAAACAGAAATGTACTCATAATCAGAATAGTTTAA
>Ga0065701_1000479_pt1 | contig 10872 bp, 7 predicted proteins | sample Biomet1_FD_59088 | JGI IMG/M metagenome (GOLD analysis project Ga0065701, IMG submission 59088) | Microbial communities from bioreactor (seeded with anoxic lake sediment) at LBNL, California, USA - Biofuel metagenome 1 version 3... | ecosystem: Engineered > Bioreactor > Anaerobic > Unclassified ...
CAACTTCGGTAGTTTCCAGATTGGGGTAAGAAGTAACGGTGCCGAAACTGCGGACGAATTTGCATCAACCATGATTCACGGAACTCACATCACCTTCCGCCCTGGTAAGTTGCTTATCAATATGCAAAAAACACTTGCTTATGCGCAGGTGCCTAAGCTTCCGGTAAAGGTTACCAACGGCGGTAACGAAGTGGGCTAGCAGTAGCAATGGTGCTCGTTAAGTCCGCATTGATAAAGAACATCCGGCAAAACCCGGGACTCTTCAAAAGCGTGACTTGGAGCAAGTGCAGTGAAAAGGAAAACCGGAGAGGTGTCTCTCGCAAGAGAGAGCCTCTCCAACTTCAAATTATTAATCAGTAAAAACGAGAAACATGAAAATTATAGATGGCATAATAAACATTCTGCAAATGGTACTTCCTTTTCTAAAAAAGAAGGATGCCAAGCAGGTGCAGGATTTCACCGAGCTGGTAAAGAGTCAGTTCGACTACCTGATGGAGCAGGTAACCCGCTTTGAGAAGGATTACTTCGAGCTTTCCGAGAAAGTGAAACAGATGTATCAGGAGATGATTACGCTGAACGCTCAGCTAAAGGAATGTCCCTTTTTCGACAGCCGACGAAGTTTGGGAATAAAACTAAGGCAGAGCTTTTCTTCTTACATTGAAGAGAGGCTCTGTTTGCATTCCTATAAAGGGGATAAATAATCCTCAAAAAACCACTTTCTCAATTTTAGTTTTGTGCGTAAAACAAAAAAACACTGTTTTTATTCTGTACGCTAAACAAAATTGAAGTCCTCACTATATAAAAACAACTGTTAAGATTGTTAAAGCACGTCTACCCCTTTAACTTTTTTGACACTTTTTAACCAAACATTAATATTTGTACAATCTTTCAGAGAGTTGCATTTTATCCTCAGAACTACCAAAATAAATCTTCGTAATACAAAAGAAGCAACTGCAACCAGAAAGAAAATAAAATAAACAACAGGCGTTTTATTCATAAAACATAAAATAGCCCAAATAACGAATATACATTAAAAGAAACATTAATATTGGCTAGATCTAAAAAAAATACTTCTTACAATTTAAACAAAAAAAACACATAGATTTCTCTTAAATCATAAATCAATTACCAGTCTAATAGCTTTTTATATTCAAAAACTCATTTTACACAAAAAAACTAAAAAACAATTTAACATTGTTAATTAAGAAGTTTAATTTAATTTAATTTTTTTAAATTTGCACTCAGAAAGTTAACACATATACTTTTTCATCCTAACTATATATATTTACTTAATGGATTCGCATTGTTACAATTCCTCTCAAGAATGAGAGGAAACTGCTTTTAATGCCAAAAAGGAAGATTATTTAGGTTTCATAGGATTAAAAGAATACTAACTATAAAACATTTTCTCATTATAAACATTTTATAATTACAATTTAATTTTATGAAAAAAATTTTCGTTCCCATGGCCTTTGTGGCACTTCTGAGTATTACATCATGCTCGGAAACATTCGAACCTAGTGTTGATTTTGGTGATAGAACTTACGTAAATGATTACTCTAAACTTATAGAGACATTGAAGGAAACTCTTAACAACCAGACTGCTACTCTCGCTGAAAAGCTCAACGCTCTTAACGCAACAATGACGAATGGCTTTGCTAACGTTAAGCTTTCTATTGATGCTCAGACTGGTGAGATCAAGACAGGATTTACAAACGTGGATTCAAAACTTGGAACTATCAATACCAACATTCTTAATGGTTTCACTGCAGTATCGGGTTCTATCAACACTCAAACAAACACTTTGAAAATATCAATTGACAAGGTAGCTGAAAATGTAGATAAAAATAATACTGCAATCGTTAATCTATCTGCTCAAATGGCTAATAGCCTTGAGGCACTCCGTGCTGAGGTAGAAAAACAGGGTGGCAAAATCGTTACTGCTATTGATAACCAGGGAAATGTAGTCGTTACTGCTATTGACAAGAATTCACAGGTAATCAGTACTCAATATGCAGGTATTGCTGCTGCTATCACCAATCAAACAACAACTGTGAAAGATGCTATTGCACTTAACGCTGCACAAATTGCGAAAGCTATCAGTGATGGTGACCAGGCTACTGTTAATGCGCTAACAGCTCAAAACATAGTCCTTCAAAAGCTTATCAGTTACTCTGATGGTCTTACATTCAATGGTACTGCCGACTATGCTGGTAAATACACTTCAATCAATGTAACACCGGAATTATGGAAGGCTGCAAAGTCTGATAGTGAAATAATGAACTACCTGACTAATCAGATGCAGTCTCATGGCACACCAACACCAACTCCAACTCAGTATTGCTCTTACACTAATAATTTCGATGAAAGCCAAATTCACGAGCACTCTGTATGGACAAAGGTTAGTGATTCTAGTGAAACAGTTGAACTATCAGGATACACTACTCAGGATGGTGTAACATTGTGCACTCTGACACGTGTTTACATGTATTCAACTTATAGATTAACAATATCTAGTGGTTGTGCGTTTCCTATTATCTATTGTGTTAAGGTAACTGATGCAGCAGGCGCTGACAGAGTTCTTTACAATGGTAGCGGAGTAAGTAGTTTCGATGTGACTTTTGTTAACTACAGCAACGGTTATTATAGCCCAAATCCTACTGCTAAAGTTTATACTAGATACTAATTGAATAAGGTTATAAGCATGAAGGTAAAAAATTTAATCACAGTGGTTGCTGCTTTTGCGGCGGCAACCTCACTCCAGGCTCAAACAGCAACCTACAATGACACAGTAAGGACAAAAAACCTGGTCAGTGTATGTGCAGGGTGGAGTGGGTGGATGCCACGACATGCGTGGAGTGCAGTATGACGGTAAGTCGTACATCGCTCCTCAGACAAGTCTTGGTGTCAACTACAACATCAAACCGTGGTGGCGTGTAGGCATGAACCTAAACTACATCTACCTGAAGTCTGCTGACAAGGGCACAGTAACGGAGACTTCGAACAAAAATTATACTATAGAAGAAAGAACAGGTGTGCTTAATACTACTTCTGTGAGACTGCAGAACCGTAATATGAACCATATGCTGGGTGCCGACCTTAATGTTGATTTTAACATTATGGATATTTGGCATAACCGTAAGCTTCAGAAATTAAATGTTTGGGCAGGTACAGGTATCGGTTATATCCACGGATGGGACAGAAACTCCAGCACTTGGGCCGTATCTGAGGAATGTATTGCCCAAGGGGGTGAGTATTTCAACATCTATAACCACACTTATTTATCATCTAAACAGATAAATGGCACTTCAAACGCTCTCTACATTCCGCTTACTCTCTCTGCAGAGTATGATGTTCATCCAAAGCTTACGCTTGGAGTTCAAGGTCAATACAAATGTATGCCTCAGGATAAGATTGGTACGCCTAAGGGTATATGGAGCGCTGGTGTAGTTATTCGATACAACTTTATAGGCAAGAGTAAAGGCATGAAGTCTTACAAACAACGTTACCATGAAACTCTAGCTCAGCTCTATGCTAGTCAGAGTTCACTGGAACAGTGTACTACAGAGTCTGCTAAACAGAAGGAAACTATTAGCAATCTTGAAGCTGAAAACAGCAAAAAGGTTTGTGCTCCTGTAGAAATTAAGAAGCCTGAAGTACAGGGTACTATAATTTACTTTGATAATAATTCTGTAGCTCTTGATCTTCAGAGTCAGCAGTCTATCAAAGAGATGGCTGAACGTCTGAAAACAAGCGGAGAAACAATGGTTATCATGACCGGATCGGCAAACACCATTGGTGCAGCATCATATAACATGCATCTCTCTGAAGGTCGTATTAAGATCGTGCGTGAGGCTTTGTTGAAGGCTGGTGTTCAAATGAACCAGATCAGCGAAGAAAATGCTATTGGTGAGAAAGGTATGACTGCCGACAAGGCATGTCGACGCGTTATTATAGCTATAAAATAGCAATAGTAAGTTTGTTATAAATTAATTGGGTATGTGGCTACGTATCTCTGCAAAGAGAAGCGTAGCCACACTTTTTTTTAGCCAAACACATCTTTCTTTACCGGAGAATATGGTGGCTGTAAACTTATAAGGCAGGAAGGCTCTGTTAGTTATTTAACGAAGTAGTAGACCGGTAAAGGCATCTTCTATGATAGTCTATTATATACTTGTTTTTAGACAGAAAATCGGACCCGAGGATTCCTATGATGTCATAACCGGAAAGCCGGCAGTTTTCTCTTAAGGAATGAATATCGAGCATCACAAACTCGTGCATAGCCCCATTTATTGGTAGCCCCATGATGTAGGATATATCACTGCTGGTTTTTTCCGAGAAGGATTGCAATCTCATGAAATCGGTTTTGCGTATATACTCTATCAAGTCCTGATGATCTTTAATCCATCCCGAATCGATAATTGAAACGGTGGCGCCGGTGTCGATAATGAAATATTTTTTGCCGTAAAATCCTAAATACAGTTTTACAATGGGAATAGAGTTTTGGGAACTGGAGCGGGCAAACTTTATTGTGTCGTAATTATAAGTTCTTATTGAATCTTCCAGTTTCATTTTTCTTTTTAAGGGGATAGTAGCAGCATTGCTGCAACCTTTTGAGTAGATGAGAATCAAAAGGCCGAAAACGATTAAAAGGAAAAATGATAAATTCTTTTTCATTGTATATCAATAAGTTTCATTATTACTTATTTAAAACAATATTTAATGAAAGTAAGTTTATGAAGATGCGAAAAAACAAAAAAAAGTATGCCCATTTTCGTATTTCAAGGTTACAATGAACTCCGGAATACGAAAAAGGCATACTGATCTACGTGCCTAACCAAAAAATATAAGGGGGGCTTATTTTCCTAGCATCTTATCTTTTAACAGAAGCATATAGTATCCGCCAACTACCGAACGTGCCTGGAAACCTCTCTGGCGACCGCTGTCTGTTTGGTGCCAGTCACTTAAAGGAACTCTGGTGGGTGTTTCGTTTGCGTAATTCCATACCGGTGTTATTAGTTTATTTGTTATATCCTTATTGTCGGCAAGGGATGCTGTCCAGATAATCCAGTCGGACTTGGTATACTTCTCTCTGTTATCCAATGGAAGGCCATACTTATTCTGCTTTGTGAGATAGAATGAGAGTTCTTTATCGTAAACTGCCTGACTGAACAGTTGGGTTCCAAATAATTTATCCCAAATCATATTGTACTTCTGACTCCAGGTTCCCGGTTTATCAAAGGTGAGTCTGTAATGATCTCCGTCATCGGCCATCTTTTCGCATTGTGTTGCCATCTTTCTGGCAATCTGCATATACTTTTGTGCTACATCGGTTTTGCCCTGCATCTCGGCCATCTTTGCATAGCCGGCAATACCCATAATGGCTTTTACTGACAGGTTTACGTTGTGAGCAAAGTGTCCTGCAAAGTCGTCGGTACATAACTGATTGGCTGGGTCTAATCCGTATTCTACCAGATAATCGGTCCAGGTGGTGAGTACTTTCCAATGCTTAATTGCATAATCGGGGTTACCATCAATTAAACATGTTGCTGCACACATTATAAGCATATTGCCCGATTCCTCTACCGGCATATCGCCGCCATAAGTCTGTCCGTTTCCTAAAGGATAGGTGCCAATGTCATGTGCTGCAAAAGGTTTGGTCCATTTTCCGCTTTCGCTGTAATAGAAGATATGATTCATCAATCCTTTTGCCAGGGCTGTGTTGTAAACAAGGAACAGCGGAACCGACGGATAAGAGACATCTACCGTTCCTATTGAACCATTACTAAAATTCTCTTTTGACAGGAACAGCAGGTCACCGTTATTACTTTCCACCAGTTTGTGAGCCGAGATTGCCTGTCGGTAAGCAAGAGCACACAGTTCGGCATATTTCTTACCTCCTGCTGCGGTTGCATCTTTCATCAGTTTTTCATCGAATGCTGCACATTTGGCCATTACGGAATCGTACTCCTTTGCTGCGAGTTGCAACTCGTCCACAATTGTCTTGTTTCCATTACGGTTCCAGTATGGACGCAGATTATCATTAAAGTACTGAATGGAGTAAAGATCATCATAGGCAAGCATTAGGTAACCACTGGCACCTTTACTATCGACAAGGCGAAGGTTATCTGAAATAGCCAGAGCTTCCATTTTATCTGCAAGATCGCCAGACAGTGAAGCATCGCACTTATTATCAAGTTTTGCATTGGTTATGAAGCTGCGCTTTACTTTGCCGGAAACACCTACAGAAGCGGTAACGTTGCTGTTCTTCTTAGCGGCAAGGTATAAATATCCCCAGTCAATATGCACATCGTCTCCTTTTTTACCCAACACCTTTTGTTCCTTTGTTCCGGAACTGAGTAAGTACATATTATCTATCTGCTGCATTTTTGATTGTACAGGCTGGTAAACGTTATCCTGTGCCCACTCCGGAGAGGCATCAAAGTAAATGGCCACATTATGCTTTGCTTTATCGATAGACTTTACCTGGTAAGAGATATAATTAATCGGACGAGACATGAGGTCGAGGTTATCCATTAGCAAAGGAGCTGTAAAGACAAGATCGAGCTGAACGCCTCCGCACTGGAACTTATAGAATGTTTGTGTTGGCATTACATTGGCCGAAATCTGTTTGGCTGTTCTAGGGAAGCATTGTGCATCTGTTCTTTTTTCGAGAATACCAAAGTCTAGAAAAGCTTCTCCGCCTGTATTCTTGCAATGGGCAGCAATAATATTCTTTCCGGCTTTTAAGGCTGACTTGAACTGAGGCGATAACTTAAGGATGGCATTGCTTTGACAGGCATTACCTGTGTCGATAACCTTGGTGCCATTGATGTATAGCTCCAGATTGTCATCGTGAGAATACTCCAGAATAAGTTCTTTGCTTAGAGAAGCTTGCGTTAAGACAAATTCTCTGCGCACCCAGATGTCCGGAGTTGTCCAGGAGGTTTGGAACTTTAAATGACCTTCGGAACCGAACGAGCCTTTGCCTTTTTTCCAGGCTGCGTCGTTAAAGTTACTTTTCATCCAGTCGTTTGCCGGAGTTTCGAAGGTATAGGCAGCATCCCAGGGTTTATAGGCAGCCATTGGAACAACTGGTTTCATAGGAACTTGCTCCTCTCCCATAAAACGGTACGCTTTGTTATCAACGGTAATCACTCCTATAAGCTGTTGTTTCTTACCGGTCCAGTGCTTTATTGTCTCATCATACAGGTTGTCTGAAAACGACCATCCCGATGTATAAGGGTCTACCGTTACCAAAGGGTATGCCGGAGCTCTTAATTCATTCTTCATCAGGGACTGATAAATATTACCGGCCAAACATCCTCCCAGCGTAATAAACATTACGCCGAGAATTATTACTATTTTCTTCATTATGTTATCTTGGTATCTGTTATACTGTTTCTGTTATTTTTGAAGAGGTAAAGCTCTCATTTCGCATGCAGGCTTAACATCGTCATTACTATTATTGGAAAGAGTTGCAGCAAAGACTGCTATGTTTTCATCATCAGGAAGTTCCAGTTCTTTGGCTCCTTCGGGTAAGGAAATGCAGAACTTAAACATATAGGTAAATGTATAGGCTTCGTTTCCTTTACGGGTATGACGGTGAGAACCTACATAAGCCAGGGAAGCATCTTTTACATATCCTTCGCTGAAGCCTGTTTGTCCCCATTGTCCGTAGAATCCTGAATAATATGGCACCTGGAAGGTGTACTGTTTTCCATCTACCTTGAAGGTTGCTTTACGGTCTTTATCAACAGATGATGCGAGTATATAGAGCTTGGTGCACTGATTATTCTCTGGCAAACGGACAATGTTCTTTTTGCACTTAACCACGTTGTTTACATCAACAGCTGCAATATTGAAGGCTATTCCATCACTTACTACTGATTTTCCAATCAAGTCTGCCGAATATGAATTTCCTTCCTTGTCAAATCGTCCTGTATTGCGGAATGCATCGGGCGTAAAGGCTTGATCATTGTAATCAAGCGCAACAGGAATATTGAGCGACTGAGGTAATTCTATAGCTCCTTTCTTCAGTTTTACACCGAATGTTTTAGGCTTGTAGGCAGTGGTACTGAATATTAGTTTGTTTCCTTTTATGGTTACTTCACCAATGGCTTCTTCAATACCATTAAGTTCCTGAGCCGACTCTATTGCAGTTGGGAATTCAATCTCTACATTGTTGGCTGCCTGACCGTTTAGTTCGTATAAACGAACAACATACGACTGACCATCTTCCGATCTTTTCAACGCTTTTACTGCAACCTGAGGTGTACTTGTTTTTACGAATGAGAACTCAGAGCCTAGTTTTCCGGCATGTTTAGGTGAGATGAATGAAATCATAGGATTATTCAATGCATCTGCTTTCCATGCAGTCTTTTCTTTTTGATCGGCAGATGCCACGTGTCCAACTATGGAATATGTAAATACATGATGACCTAAGTCCTGCTTATTTTGATAAGTATATGACTTGTCTGTTTTAGGTGTATGCAGCAGGGTAAGACGCAGGGTGTTATCGTTTGGTTTATCCCAGCCATACTTGCAGTTATTCAGAATAGAAACACCGTAGCTTCCGTCTTTATCGGTTAAATCTGCCCATTGCTGTGCACATACTTCATAAGCAATATCGGTATTATTTCCTCTTTCAACTGAGCCAAGTCCTAAATCGTACGTTGCTTTTGAATTGGAAAGGTTGAGTGGGAATTCAGCTTTGAGCAGTGCATTCTGTGATGCCCAGTCAACATCGTTTATGATATCGATACGATCGTCAGCAGCTCCTTCTGTTAAACGGATGTGTTGCACGAAGGTAGAGTTGGCATGCTTTCTTTCTACCTTTAATATAGCACAAAGCGGACCGTTTTCTTCTACTGAAATACGCACGTTTTCGTTCACTGAAACAGGTGTTCCGTCGACTGCTTTCTTCATTACTTCCCATGCCGGCCATTCGAACGATTCATTTGAAGGGAAAAAGGCCAGACGAATGGCAGCTCCGTTTTTAACCAACTCGCGGTTAACTCGTTTGTCTACAATAGAGGAGATATCTCCATCGGCATTCAGCGTAATTTTATATACGCTATTTTCGAGGGTGTTTGCTGTAACCTTCAAGCTGCTTTTACCTGCATTTGCTTTACCGAAACGAACATCGTAAACAGAGTAGCTTACCGGAGCTGCATCTGCTGCAAATATAATGGCGGCCACACCGTTGGCATAAGATACCAGCTGAGCCGGCACTTCCTTACCTTTGTTGTTGTACACTCTTACACCTGATGGTTTGCCTGCTACGGGAACGTTTGCTGCAACAACATCTTTATGTGCTGACGATAAGTAATTATACACCACTACCGCTGTACCTTTAACTTTTGTGTCGAGAGCTTGTGAAACAGATCCTGTAGCGGTTTTTATTATATCGGCAAAACGACTTTGGGCAATTAGCTCGTCATTCCATGAAAAAGTATATGCTTTTGGGATACTTGTTCCTGTTAAGTCGTCATGGAACTGATGCCAGATAAATCGTTTCCACGATTCGTCGAGCGTAGCTGCCGGATATGCTACACCACCCAGGAAGTCTGCCATAACAGATGATCTCTCGGCTGCATCGCCCAACTCCTCATTACGGCGGTTAAAACGTTTCATCGCAGCTTGTGATGTGTAGCATCCGGTACCATGAACATCCATTAGCAACTCTCCTTTATAGACAGGCAGTTCGGGATGTTTATCGAAAGGAAGGTAATCTTCGAACAACTGATAAGAGCGTGAGCTGATTATCTTTACAGGACCATTGCCTTTGATACCTTTTTCAAGTGAAGCTACTGAAGAGATGGTTGGTGAACCTCCCATATCGCCGGTTCCGTAATATCTGTATGCTGTATTGTTCACACTGCTCTTGGCTAAATCAATGAGCTCCTTGTTGTTGCTGATGTCTTCATTCTGCCATCTTGAAGTGTAATTCATAGCATTCAGTGCAGCCATGATGCGCGAGCCGTCAACTCCCTGCCACAAACCGAAATTGAAAGGGTATTTTGCATCTCCATGAAATGGTTTATGTCTCCATTGCAGTTTCTGTGTAGAGAATCCTATTAATCCGGCATGAGCGGCAATTGTAGGAAGGGCATATCCAAATCCGAAACAATCCGGAAGGAATATATCTTTTGATTTTACGCCAAATTCATTCTTATAAAAGTTCTGTCCTAACAGGATGTTACGGAAAAACGATTCGGGTGAAGGCATGTTGGGGTCGGTAGCATCCCAGCTACTTCCTGCAATATTCCATCGGCCCTGAGCAATATATTTCTTTATTTTTTCATACTGAAGCGGGTAGTATTCCTTCATCCACTGATATTTAACTCCACCTTCGAAATTAAACACATAATCGGGATAATTGTCGAGCAGCCAAAGATTCTGGACTAATGTGTTATAAACATACTCGTCAATAGATGTTTGTACTGTCCAGTTCCATTGGGAATCGAAATGGGCATTCGATACAACGTACGCTTTGTATTCATGCTGAGCATGGACAGGCCCCAGACTCATGGCTACAAATGCGGTTAATAATAGTTTTTTCATATAATTAATTAAATTGGTTATTTCTTTTCATTGACAGAAAACGAATAAGGAAAATCTTCCTTCTGAATACCGCGTTGCTTATTGGGAGTTTCACTCATTTTAATGTTGATCTCTCCACCATTAATCAAATCGGCATGCTTCAGGTAATTCTTTGTATAGGTTTTACCGTTGAGTCTCATTGCTTCGATATAACGGTTCTTATCACTATTTTCCGGAGCATTGATAACAAGTTTGTTTCCGTTTTCGAAATAAACAGTTGCTTTCTTGAATAACGGTGCACCTAACACGTATTCGTCTGTTCCAGGG
>Ga0065701_1012951_pt1 | contig 10872 bp, 12 predicted proteins | sample Biomet1_FD_59088 | JGI IMG/M metagenome (GOLD analysis project Ga0065701, IMG submission 59088) | Microbial communities from bioreactor (seeded with anoxic lake sediment) at LBNL, California, USA - Biofuel metagenome 1 version 3... | ecosystem: Engineered > Bioreactor > Anaerobic > Unclassified ...
AATCAAATGAATTATACCCGCGATGAAAGAATCTTATCCCTCACTCAAACCTCATAAAAACAAATGCTATTAAATTATATAATTGAAAAACAAATTTAAATATTAAATAGAACAAAATAAAAGACCTATCTTTGTGTTTTATTTGATATTTATTAACGAACTATCTGTTATAAATGAGGTCTGTTAGTACGCTGATATGTCTGATGAAGACATCTATGAAATGTGCATGAGTGTGTAGTTATATTATAAATAAGGGGACTGTATAGCAAAAAATATGCGATAAGCCCAATAATGTAAGTACAATATTTACCGTATTTTTGATAAAAACTATTCAAGGGACTCAACTAGAAGCACATTTCGTGTTCTCTTTTATGTTCAATTGAAAAGAAATATGTTTTTGCTGCAATGTAATGTTGCAGTTCGTGGATATATTTAATTTGATGCTCTGCTAAAAAACTTTCCGGAATATCATATAAACTCCATGAATTGCTCTTATTTTTATTGAGTATTTTTTCAAAATCACGGCCAACAGAAAGAACTTCTATAGAGATGTCTTCTGCATTCACTCCCTTAAGACCTATGCTTAGTGCCGCAGGGATTCTTTTGGTTATGCATAATTCATTAGCTTTTTCATCGTCAATAGCTATAGGTTCAATTTCATCATAGTCGTATTTCTTTCCTTTAATTACTACATCTGAAGTATTTATAGCATCAATAGAGCATAAAAATCCATTAAGAAGTACGAAATCTCTTTTAAGATACATATCTGAATGTTTTAGAATTAATCAGTGCCATATTATTAGTAAACAGATTGTTATCTAAAATTGTTTATTGATTTGGTTTATTTTTATTTCGCGAAAAATCAATATATCAATGATGATTACACTGATGATCTGCTCCTTCATGGTCGTGGTGATGGCAGCTTTTACCAGAATCAGTAATACCTTCGCTTAAGTATTTGTTGACTACTGCTGTAACATCGCCACTGCAACCTCTGTAAACTTTAATATTGTGATTAGTTAATACATTTAATGCGCCATTACCCATGTTCCCAGCAAGCATAACTGTTACACCTGTTTGTTGCAGAACAGAGGCTATATTACTTTTACAACCACAGCCTTTTGGAGAGGGGAATGATTCTATTTTTTCAATGTTTTTATTTTTATCTATTGTAAAAATAGTGTAAGCTTCGCAATGGCCAAAATGATCATCGACAACATAAGCTCTTGTTGGTACAGCAATCTTCATATTGTTTTATTTTTGTTGGTTTATAATCTTTACTATTGTGTACAAAGATATACATTTTAATAGATTAACGCTTTTTCTCTATTGTAAATTCTCCACATTGGCAAATACTTATCGGTCGGTAGCGGTGTTTATCGTTACGTGAACAAAGGTATTTACGGCTTCTTGACGTGAAAGTAAGGTCAAGCTTGCGGTTCTGATAAAAATCTTCCTGCTGTCCTCCGTCCAGAGAGTATTTTTTCCATAAACCTTGCTTTCTCTAAAGCCTACCCTTTTTCTGCTCCCGAAACGAAAACGACCGACCGACGGAAAGACGCATATAAAAAAATGTCGGATTTACGAGAGATAGATAATGCTTAATGAAACGAAACTCCCTCACTCAAGAATCCACATATATTTAAAAAATAGCAGATATGGAAACAACAGTGGCATACAAATTCGTGAATTGGAACGTACTAGCATTGGAAACCCTACAAAATAGCCGAGTGTATCAATTAAGATTACAACTTGATAGAGGTGAGCGTATTAATCGCGAAGACAAGAATTGGATTTCAAGAAACGTGAACAGCAATACTTGTTTCAAGAGTGCTATTCCATTGCAAGGCTATTGCTTTGACTTTTCAGACGTACTCAAACGCTTTTGGGTGAAGCAATACGGACAGATAAGCGAGTATAGAGCAATAGATAAAATAGCTCTAAAAGAATATATGAATGGAAAATAGATAGCATAGTTGAAATAACCTAATACAACAATTCTTATGAAGACAAGATATAAAATATCAATTTGGATAACAATGGCATCTGTGGGTGCAATACTTTGTGGTGGTTCATTGATAATATGGTTTATCGGGCTTTTCCTACTCCGTTGTTCTTTCCGAATTTTGTGGGGTTGTTTACTTACGCTGCTAATCGGTCTATTTATTTTTAGTTCACTCTTTTGGATATTATTCTCATAACATCACATAACAATGGAAATAAGAAGAAATAAATCAATCGCCCAGCAATGCAGATACTATGAAGTGGGCAACATCTTTGAATATATGGTGGAAACATATATCAATGGCAATTACTCTGCTTTTCAAGGACTATATAAAGAGTTGTGTAAAGATGCACGCAAAGAGTTTATTAGTTACTGCTTTAGCGAAGTTAATCCACAATACTTGCAAGAAATCATTCAAGCAACAATCAATTAATAACAATCTATTCACACGGGTAGAGTAATCAACCCACAAAAACAGAATCATAATGAATACTCAAGACATAAACAATAGTGTACAGAATATTTTTCTTTCAGCAATCAAAACAAGCAGTTTCAACCCACGTAAAACGTTCAACGAAACAGACCTTACAGAATTGGCGGACAGCATCGAGGCACAAGGCGTTCTTCAACCTATTATGGTTCGCCCAAAGGATGATATTTTTGAAATAGTGTATGGTGAACGTAGGTACAAGGCATCATTAATTGCAGGTTTTGCAACTATACCAGCTATTGTGCGTGAACTTTCAGATAATGATGCAATAGAATGTGCTTTGACAGAAAATTTGCAAAGAAAAGATGTTTCACCTGTTGAGGAAGCAACTGCTTTTCAGAGCCTTATCCAAAATAATCGTTATGATATTAGTAGTTTGATGGCTAAGTTTGCCAAGTCTGAAAGTTATATCCGCAGCCGATTGAGACTTTGCACTCTTATTGTACCATTTGCCGACCTGCTTATTTCAGAAGAAATCAATCTTACTGTAGCCCTTGAACTTTGCAAATACAGCAAAGAAACGCAGGAAGAAATTCTTGAAGACCATTATGCAACCGACAATAACTATAAAAACTGGATAGGTAAACGAGCCAAAGATGTTGTGGAGATGATTGAACGCAATTACACCACTAATTTAAACGATTATTTCTTTGATAAGACAGCTTGTTTCGACTGCAAATTTAATAGTAATACCCATTCACTTTTTGGGGATATTGATGGGTGCGGAAGATGTTTGAATACGGCTTGCTTGAAATGTAAGAACACTGAGTATATAGTGGAGAGAGCCATTACTACTCACGAGAACAACCCCGAATTACCATTGGCACGCACCGAGTATCATTATAATGAGGAAGCAGTGGAGCAATTGACCGACAAGGAATACGATATTGAGGTTATTAACTATTGTCGAGAATGCCCGATACCACCGACTGTACCTCAAGCTGATGATTATGAAACAGACGAGGAGTATCAACCAGTTAAGGGTGAATACGAAGAAGAACTTATCGAATACCAGGCCGAATCAGCCGAGTTGCATCAGAAATATGAGAATGGAGAGATAAGAATGTTTGCCAAGATTGGCACAAGAGGAGTTTCTTTGGGTTATGTGCATAATTCAAGCAATGGAAGTACGAGCAACAGCCAAGTGGTAGAAACACCACTTATGAAACTCACTAAGCAGGATGAACGTAATAAGGAGATTGAGCGTGAAAAAACAATTGCTGATACCAAGATTCTAATCCAAGAGATTGACCTTACTAAAAGTGATTTTACTGCATTGGAGAAAAATATTACCTACTTTGCTATGCTTAAACAGCTCCGTAGAGAACATTTTGGATTAATGGGTACCGAGCAGGAAAGCAAATACTATCTGAGCGATAAAGAACGTCTGCAAATTGTGATGAACTTAACAGAAACACAAAAGACTATTATCCGTAGGGATTTTATACAAAATACGCTCAAAGATGCTTTTCGTGACGATGCCACCTCTGAACTTTTATTGGCTTTTGCAGAGCAACACGCACCCGATGCACTTGCCGAAATTAAAAACAAGCATAATGAGGTGTACGAGAAACGACACCAGCGAATAACAGAAAAAATTGATGCTATCAATGCTCAATCTGAAGAAGAAGAGCCGTATGATGAAAAACGACTTGTCCCAAGAGACTGATACTGATTTTGAACAGGAATAATGCTCATGCGGGCGGAGCTAATCACTTCGCCCACTGCTTTTTCCATGGGCAGGAAAAATAAGTGGGAGAAAAAGTAACAAAAAACTGATTTAAAGGCTCTTTCGCACTCAAAATCCACTCATAATTTTTCAATATATCTGCGTGAATTTGAAATGTATATGGCTATAAAGTTATTTTCTCATGATTGTCTTTGATAGATTTTCAAGTTTGATAAGCTTGTAGAGTTCAAATATTAACAATCCGCAACACGCCACGCACAACACCTTATATATCCATATTGGAATATAGTAACTCAGCAATAGGACGAGAATCATTGTAAGCAAAGTAAAAATTACTGTAATCAATGTCAACATCTTGAATTTCTTTTCTTCCTTTTGCCAAAATTCATAATGGGGAAGGATATGCTGTATTGGTTGATATGTATATGCGTAGAAATCCCCCGATACTTTTGCCAGCATATCTTTCGTTAATTGCATCCCCTTATATTGGGGAGATATTGCTTCCAGATAATCTTTTGTCTGTTCGCTAAACATTTGTGCATGACGAGAGTCAAAAGTCAAATGCTTGTCAATGCAATTTTTCTTTCCGTCAATACAATACCAAATATCGTTAATGGTTCTGCAAATCGAATCTAATTCTTTTGCCGTAAAATAGTCTGCAGGATAATCTTGTCCCGATATGATGGATTGTCCTCCTAATTTAGCTACCACCTCAACATTGTCTTTCAATCTATTTACATAATCAGAGTCTTTAATAACTTTAAATGTGAAACAAGTTTTGAAGGAAGATATGAATTTTATATAATTATTAAAGCGGTGAAAGAATGGATTCATTGCAAAGTGAAATCGTTCAGTCACACTACCGGCCACCTGTTGACTCTCTATGAAAATCATAAGGAAGCCTCCTGTTAGTAGTGCGGCAAGAATCGTTATTATAATACTTAATTGTTCTGTCATAATTATTAATACCTTACATTTTGATTGTAAAACTCTTCTGCTAGGTCGAGGATTTTCTTGTACTCATCATAGTTGCCTCCAAACATGCCTTGTCTGATGGGTTCCCATTCGTCTCTCAGTTTATCCGCACTTTCGAAAAATATAGTGAAAGGTTCTTCTCCATTGTGGCGCATCTTATATTCAACTCTGCTACGGATAAATTGACCCGTAGGTACATAGAAATGTTCCAATATATAACATTGGTTATATCCAAACACGAGAGATTCCAACTGCTCCCATATATAGAAAGTATTCTCATATTCTGAATCAATAGTGAAACATCCTTTGAAATGAGAACGCAACCTTTCAAGAAGGATAAAGCTCCACGGATAGCAGTAGTTTAAACCAGCCAATTGGTTTAATCTGTTGTATTCCCAATGTATGGAACCAAGTAGGTACAGCAATGTGCTTCTGTAATATCCCATAAAATTTTCAGCAGGAACGCTTAGTTTCAATATTTTGTTTAGCTCTGTAAACCGCTTATACTTTACGCAAGCTATCCCCATTGCATTAAGCAATAGAGTAGCGCCCAAAGCATGTAGATATTGAGTCCCTTCAATAAATCTTTCACCGCTTTTAAAAGGCTTCGTGCATAGTTTTACCAGAATATCTCCGAATATCTCGATATGCTGTGCTTTACCCCACCGCACAGCAAGTATAGCTACATCCATCAACGACTTCACTGCATTATGGTGCAAATCTAAATAAGCGGAAAATTGCTCTGGTGTAAGAGTGAAATTATAATTCGCTTCAGCCATTATCTTATCATAGGCCTCAGTGCCAAGTTTCTCTATCAGATCTGAATATTCTATATTATACAACTCTGATGAGAGATACTTCTTAACCCTTGTCATCATCATGTCATGGTTCATATTGCGACTCACATTGCTTCGTTCCAATGCTGTAACTTGTTCGTAAAGATCAGTGAAGAGCTCGTCAGCACTGTTTATTTGCACAATCTCACCATGTCTGGACGTAGCCAAAGTTTTCATGATGCTACTTGTTTCACCTATATTTGTAAAGAATGAATTGTAGCGTGAAGATGATGACCCATTAATAATATCAATCAATCCTTTATCCCATACCGCTGACCATCCGCAAGTAATAAGACCGAAATCTTCAAATATGCGGCGGACATAATTTTTCATTTGTTCGGGATAATCATCCAATTCTTCTGTCGTATTTCGGAAACGACAGTCAATATAATCACCATTTATCTTGACGATAGTAATATTATTACCGTGGACAATAGGAGTAGCCTTCTCTATATCACTCTCGTGGCATATCACTTGCGGAATAATACCTTCCGCTTCAAGCGCACGTTCAAGTAAACGGTCGAAATTGGTCGTCAAAATGACGCGGATATAACCATCCTTTGCCAACTTAGCTATCTCTCTATGAGCCTTTGTAGGTTCTTTCCAACCTAATTCTTTCTCATCGGATGTTGGCTCAAAGAAGCCCTTCATCAACTGTACGCGTTCAGTAGGTGTTTTGACTAATGCTTCCAGCAAAGACGAATAACTGGCTGAATACCCATATTTATCCTTATACCATTGATGCCAGTCTTCCATATTCGTAACACCTTGAGTAGCGGCCAATTGTTTTATTAGCTTATCTTCAATCTCCCATCCTGATGGAATATGTGCTGAGCGAGAGATTCCAGCACCAAGCAAAAGGGCATAAGCCCCTTTGTTAGTATACATTGAAAATGCTAATGTGGTAAGTCTTTCTATTCCCATTATCGTACTTTGTTTGATTTTAATCTGCTTACAAAAATAGCCATAAAAAAACGGCTAACAAAATTGCTTGACAAATGTTTTTCAGCAAGTTGGCTGAAGTCGTTTATTTACATTCGAAATAAGTCAATTCGCTCATTTATCACTCTCCTAAAAAAAACAAACATGCGCAAGCGAAACATACTACTGAAAAAAACATCAGTATATGTTTCGACAGGTTGAGAATATCTTCAATAGAAAAGAAAGATTTAAAATATTTGCTTTTAACACAGTTTCTTTTTCCGTGAGCCTGAACGGTGAAAAAACAACAAAAAGCTGAATTACATAATCTTTAATGATATACAAATGAGATTTTTAGGCTGTTTTTGCAAAAAATATTAGTTATGGAAGGAAAAAGCAAAATTAGACTCAAGGATGTTTATGAATCTTTGTGGAAATGTCGAGACTTTGAGTTATTACATTTGTGGCAACGATCTATTGTTCTTACACTATTCTTGGTAATGTGTTTTATTGGTGTGATATTCTCTTGTTTATGAATAATGATGGGAAAAGGCTCAAAGGCATGGTATGAAATTTATGAGAATGCAATAACGGCTATTTCAAAGATTACACGACAATGACAAAACGAATAAAATATCAGGATTTAAATATACAAGTGTTAATTATTATATATATTCTCAAATGAAAAAGTATCTTTTCTCAGGAGAAAGTGGGAGAATGTAATTTAAACAGGCTCTTATAATTTTTATGTTATTATCTCAATTGAAATCGTCTTAGGAATCACTTCTTTTAATTTATTCAAAAAAATCTTTGGAGTATTTGGCTGAATATATATATTCACAATAGAATCTAATGGGATTCTTACTTTATATCCTTTTAAATCTGGTGATTTGTCGGGAATATTTCGCCCTCCTAATATAATTCTTAATTCGTTTTGTCTCTGATACTTTATGTTTATTCTTGTAAGAAGTTTAAATATGAACTTATCCATGGTTTTTGCATCATGTTCGATATCACCTCTTAATGATTTATAGAGAGAACCGTTTTTATCACTTTGCCATAAAACATCATAACCTTCATCAGTACTTGAAAGAATTCTCATTTGATTGGTTAAATATTCAACCTCTTTAAAGCAATCACCGTATGCATAATGTTTTATAAAATATTGTTCTATTTTTTCTTTATTGTATTCAAAAAATACACCATTAGCCCCTTTTGGAAAATATTTCCAGTTGGATAGCTGTGGTAATGATCTCGTAAAGCAACAAATCCCAGAAAGACTAATTTGTTCTCCGAATTCTGTATAGTTAGAAAAGACTCTATTAAATGTCTTTTTAACATTCTCATTTACATCTGAGAAAGCTATTATATTGGCATCTTCGGTGTCATTATATTCAGTAGGTCTTGAGAACCAAAGATATTCATTTATGAATTCGTCAATTGTAAATTCATTAGAGGGCCTTAAACGAAAAACTGAACTCATATGTTTTGATTTATTAATATTAATACTTTTTGCGAACACAAAATGTGCGAAAAAACGACGCATTGCATTTATTTGTAGACTAACATTATGGGTGTTTGTTACAAGCTGACTTTATTTTATAATTGGTTTAACAAACTCTATTAATGAGTTATTCCCCTGAATGTCTTTTATTGTTATTTGCATTATTATACCGTCACAGTCTTCTAAATCTATAGGCTGATTCACTATGAAAATTGTTGGTTGTGTTTGTCCTCCATTTATAGCTATATTATTAGCATACAGATATGTTCTGTTTACCGTATCTAAAATTGGATTTAAACGTCCTTTAATACCCGGCATGTATGCAGTGCCTAGACATATAATTGAACCTACATTTTCAGATGAATGGACTGAAAACTCTATATCGTCTTTTGGATCAATTCTATCTATTATAAAAGAAGGATAGTACTCATCAGCAAAGTATAGTTTGTAATTCCTTCTAATATTTATTTGAAATGTTCCTAAACCTGAAACATCAGATTTTACATGTAAGTACGTATTGTTATCAGCAATTAAGAGCAAATCTGCATCAATTATAGGTTCTCCTTTTTCATTTTTCACGTATACTCTAAAAGTCGTAGCATCAATTTTTGGTAATTTTATAAGAGGAGAAAAGCTTCTTCTAACTTGCTCGCTTGGAATAGTACGACCACTTAAAATAAGTTTCTGGCAAATTATTTCTGAAAAAAAATCAGGATTTTTATCTTTTAATGAAATATATCCAATGGTGGGTAGTATTCCAGGAATTTCGGTTTCGTCAAATCTAACCGGCAAAATATACTCTTGATTTTCTTGAAAAGCCCGACTCTGCATTGATTGTCTTTCGTGATTTGTCCATAACTTATTATTATAATTTTTTGATATGAACATAATTGTATAAAGAGCCTTATTTTTATATATATCACTCAAATAATCATATAGATTTTTACCCCATAGATTTGCTTCCTCGAATTTATCATAAAATACTTTTACGCCCTTATTCTTGAGTATATGAGCAACTTGGTCAACATAATTCCTATCCTCTCCTGCAAACGATAGTGCTATATCAAATTCTACTTTTCGTGTCATATTAAAATTGCTTATAGTTTAATTTATGAGTGTAATTCTGATATATAATATATACCCTTTAAGTATATATTATACATAGCAAAGGTACCCACAAATACATTACCACGATAATAATCCAATTAAAAACAGCTTTTTATGGCTTAAATTCTATAAAAGGCTGTTGATATTATGTTGTTGAACATTCTTTTTTACTCCAATTTTTCACCCCAAAGTTCTTTATCAGTTGGAGCAACTTTCAATTGGTATCCCGTCCAAAGATAGAATACTACAAGAAAAGTAATATAATCAATTAGATAACTCATTCTGTCGATTCCTCCTTGGTATCATTGTTGAAACTAAAACTCAATTGATACATTTTCCCAAAATTATCTTCCACATAAATATCAATTTTCTGTTGGTCGGTACTTGATGAAGTATAGTACAATTGGAATGTTTCTTTGGTTAGGGGATAACGGTAGTTCGGTAAAAATACTGTCCCATTATCCATAACCAGCTTACCCGTTCCATCTGGTTGAAAATACCGAATCGTATAGGTCGCATCTTTAAACTGTCCCTCACGTTTGAGTTCACAACGAATTTCCGCCGTTTCGCCTACCTTTATTTTTGATTGCACGGGCATCGTTTCCATAGTGAAGTCATAAGACTGCTGAATATCCAACTGGTCACTACAGGCAGTCACCATAAACAGAGTAGCCATCACAGAGCACGCTATAAATATGTTTCCTAATATCTTTTTCATTTTAGTTCTAATTGATGATAAATTTTAATCCCACTCCAAACTGCGTATGGAACTTGCTAACTGTGCTTCCCCATAAAATACGTTCCCTTGCATTGATTAGAAAAACGATTCTGTCTGAAAGATAGGTTTCTGCTTCCAACGTAATCGCTCCACCATAAAGAAAAGCATCTTTATTTCTGAGGGTAGAGCCGTCATAGAGTAGCTTCTCTCCCCAATTATTTGTTTCATATCCGGCAAGTGCAGAACCGCCAATACTCAAGAATAATGTTTTGCTATCATCAGAAAGAAAGTTATAGTAATATCCACTCTCTGCGGTGAACTGTGACTTGGAAATGTATATATTCTTATACCCGTATTCTTTATTCAGGTACTCAGCACCGAATACCCAACGGTTGCCACCTTTCGTATCGGTTGCCATTGCTGCACCCAAATAGTAACCATTTGGATTATTGGTCTTGTAGATACCATCTACAAATCCACCCGTCAGCTGAAGACCTCTTTGTCCGGGTAAGCAGCGTTGAGCGTGTGCCTGCCCAGTTATGGCAAGCAACGCAACAATCACATAAATAAACCTTTTCATCTTACTTTATTTTGAGTTCGTTGATAACTTTGGCTCTCACGATATC
>Ga0065701_1013081_pt1 | contig 10865 bp, 10 predicted proteins | sample Biomet1_FD_59088 | JGI IMG/M metagenome (GOLD analysis project Ga0065701, IMG submission 59088) | Microbial communities from bioreactor (seeded with anoxic lake sediment) at LBNL, California, USA - Biofuel metagenome 1 version 3... | ecosystem: Engineered > Bioreactor > Anaerobic > Unclassified ...
CGCCTATTGGATATTGGTCTGATTGAAAATACAGATGTGGAGTGTCTGGGCAGAAGTCCGGGTGGTGACCCCACAGCTTTTCTGATCCGTGGGGCCGTGATTGCAATCCGTTCCGAAGATTGCCGGAATATCTTGATTCACGCATTGTAATTTGGAGGTATCGGAATGGGCCTTACAAACAGCTCCATGGGAATCAAAGCCGTTGATTCCGGATTGGTCATTCAAAAGCAGACGCCAAGCGACAAGGTAGTAGCTCTGGCCGGAAATCCGAATGTAGGCAAGAGCACGGTCTTCAACGGGCTGACCGGCATGAATCAGCACACGGGCAACTGGCCTGGAAAGACCGTCACCAATGCCCAGGGGTACTGCAAAACCAAAAAGAAATCCTATGTGATGGTGGATATTCCCGGTACTTATTCTCTGATGGCCCATTCTGCCGAGGAGGAGGTTGCGCGCAACTTTGTTTGTTTTGGAGAGCCGGACGCGGTGGTCGTGGTCTGCGACGCCACGTGTCTGGAGCGCAACCTCAACCTTGTTTTGCAGACGATTGAGATTTTACCGAGGGTCGTTGTATGCGTCAACCTGATGGATGAGGCAAAGCGGAAAAATATCCGAATCGATCTGCCCCTGATTGCAAAGAGATTGGGCGTGCCGGTCGTCGGAGCTGTCGCAAGGAAAAAGAAAAGCCTGTCCGACCTGATGGGAGCGCTTGACCGCGTTACGGATGGAAGCGGTCAAGCAACGCCTCTGTCTGTACGCTATCCGGAAATCATAGAAGCCGCAATTTCCAAAATTCAACCGTTTCTTATGCGGAAAGCCTGCGGAAAGCTGAACAGCCGGTGGCTCAGCTTAAAGCTTTTGGATCAGGATGAATCTCTTATCCGTGAAATTAACGCTTATCTCGGAGAAGCGTTTCTACAGGATGAGGACTTAAAAGATGCGATTACACAGGCTAAAATTCAGCTGACCGAGCAGGGAATTGACGCGGATCGTTTAAAGGACTTGGTCGTATCTGCCCTGGTAAAAAGCGCGGAGGATGTATGCCGAGGCGCCATTACCTACGAAAAGCACAATTACGCTGCCGCAGACCGCAGATTGGATCAGATTCTTACCAGCAAGTTGACCGGATACCCAGTGATGCTGATTCTGCTGGCTTTGGTGTTCTGGCTGACCATTACGGGCGCCAATTACCCCTCACAGCTGATATCAAACGGCCTTTTCTGGGTGCAGGACCGGCTGACGGACTTTTTCCACTATATTCATGCACCCGATTGGCTTCATGGAATGCTCGTTCTTGGTGTTTACCGGGTTTTGGCCTGGGTAGTTTCCGTGATGCTTCCACCGATGGCCATCTTCTTCCCGCTGTTTACCCTATTGGAGGATGCCGGATATCTTCCGCGTGTGGCCTATAACCTTGATAAGCCGTTTAAATGCTGCTGCGCCTGCGGGAAACAGGCGCTTTGCATGTGCATGGGTTTTGGGTGCAACGCTGCGGGTATTATTGGGTGCCGGATCATTGACTCCCCGCGGGAGCGGCTGCTGGCCATTCTGACGAATAACTTTGTACCCTGTAACGGCCGCTTCCCCACTCTGATTGCAATTCTCACCATGTTTTTTGTAGGAACCGCGGGCGGAGCGTTTACCTCGTTCCTTTCTGCGGTGCTGCTGACAGCGGTGATTGTTTTCGGGGTTGGAGTTACCTTTGCGGTCACAAAACTGCTTTCCAAAACCTTGCTGAAAGGGATACCGTCTTCCTTTACGCTGGAGTTGCCGCCATACAGAAAGCCGCAGATCGGCAAGGTAATCGTCCGTTCCATCCTTGACAGGACGTTGTTCGTGCTGGGCAGGGCAATCAGCGTTGCGGCTCCCGCAGGTCTGGTTATTTGGCTCATGGCAAATATCATGGTTGGCGATTCCAGCGTCCTGAATCACTGCGCAGCTTTCTTGGACCCCTTTGCGCGGTTGATGGGGCTGGACGGCGTTATTCTGATTGCTTTTATTCTGGGGTTTCCCGCCAATGAAATTGTTATTCCCATTATTATTATGGCGTACATGGCACAGGGCAGTATTCTTGAACTTGACAGTCTTGCTCAAATGAAAGAATTGTTTGTATCAAATGGCTGGACCTGGGTCACAGCAATCAGCATCATGCTTTTCTCTCTTATGCACTGGCCCTGTTCCACCACATTGCTGACCATAAAAAAAGAAACGGGAAGCTGGAAGTGGACGGCTCTCGCGGCGGTGATACCGACGTCAATCGGTATCGTCTCGTGCATTTTATTTGCCACCGCAGCCAGCATGATGGGATAAATTGCACTTCTTCATTATTATAATTCGAGCCAAACATTCCGACTTTAATAGAAAGCCATGGTATAAGGAAAAACGGATTACCATTCATAAAAGCAGAGTAATTATCCTTGGGCAGCCAGAATTATCAAGGTTGAGGTAGTGCGGGAAAGTCAAAAGGCGGATTTGTTCTGGCACGGTTAGGTGTAGTTTGTTTCAGTTATCAGCAAATTGTCAGCAACGTCTGACGTTTTCAATCAAGTCTGTGATTTACTTCTCGTATTTCTCGGCAAAACAAACCCGCTTTAACCCTAGTAAATTGGCGCTGCCAGCGATCGTGATACCGAAGAACAGTACCTCCACAGGCAGGCCCATATAATCAACGATTGTCCCGTTGCACAACGTGCTTCCAGTACAGAGAATCAGGTCTGCGAAGGAATGAATAATCTCGTCTTTCTTGTGGGTTCCATCCTCCACCTCAACCCCATATCGCCGCTGCCCGATATTCCCCGGATTCAGATCAAGCACCCGGACCTCATATTCGCTTTCGGACAGCATTTCAAGAAGAGCGGGCTGATAGCCGATCAGCGCAATCCGCCTGACGTGCGGATAATTTTCCCGAAGAAACGCCAGCATGTCCACCGCGCATTGTTCCGGTCCGTCCGTTCGACAGTGCACGGTTCCGCTGCATAGTCCCACGGAGTTCATCACTGCATTCAAGGTTGCAATAAAAATTCCGCAGTTATGAGAGTTGTGGGTAATTTCCATTTGCAAAATCTCAGCAAGCGTTCCGCTGAATGCAGTCGGAGAGTCTGTAAAAGCCTGTCCTCGATAGCCGCGGTACTTTGCTTCAATCATGACATCCTTTCCGGTAATAATCGGGAAGTCCTTCCGTACCGTTTCTCCAATTGCCTCTTGCGGCGTCAAAGCGCGGCAGAACACTGTTACGGTGTCATCTTCAATATGATACTGTTTCAGGACCTGTGAAAATCTGATTTTTAGCGTTTCATAAAGTTCTTCCCTCGTCACTGCAATCCCTCCGATTTTTTAGTAGTAATCCCGAGAAAATCAAGGACCTCTAAACCCCATTGGGCACTGTATAATTCATTGCTTTTTACAATACCGCAAAGGCGCCCATCAATCAATACGCCAATCCGATCAGCCAGACGCTCAGCTTCCGCAAAATCATGGGTCACAAAAATGAGCGAGCAGCAAAAATCTTCCCGTATTTTCTGAATCATATCATACATGTTGCGTTTTGTAACCGGGTCCAGCGCGGAAAACGGTTCGTCCAGCAGCAGCAAAGATGGCCGCATGATCAGCGCGCGTGCCAAAGCAACACGTTGCTGCTCTCCGCCGCTGAGTGTTCCAGGATACTGATCGAGAATATGCTCAATTTCAAACTGCGCGGCTATCTCCTTCACTCTGGCCTGTATTTCCGCCTTTGGGACTCCCTGAATTTTAGGTCCGTAAGCAATGTTTGAAAATGCCGTCATATGCGGAAATAGACTATAATCCTGATAAAGGTACCCAATGTGCCGCCGGAATACCGGAATCTCACACATCGGGGTTCCCCCGTAAAGGACTTTTCCATGATCCGGTTGATAGAATCCGGCAACCGCTTCCAGAAGCAATGTTTTTCCGGAGCCTGTTTTTCCGATAATCGAAAAGATCTCATTTTGCTGAAGCGAGAAATTGATATGCTCCAGCAAAAAGTTGCCGCGTCTGACTGAAAGATCCTGTATCTCCAAAAGGCAGCCCGTATTATGATTCATATCGACTCAGCTTCCTGTTCGCTTTGGCGAGGTGGTTTGCGATTCCAAGCGAGACGGCGGAAATAAGCAGTAAAATGAATGCGCTGGCCAGCGCACCGCCCAGATTGTTGGTGCTGACATCCAGATAAATGCTGGCGGGCAGCGTCTCTGTTTTCATGCGGGTAACGCCCACCAGCATCAGTGTCGCCCCAAATTCCCCCAAGGCTCTCGACCATACCAAAATAAACGCACTGATCAGGGTGTTCTTACATAGGGGCAGGAGGATGGTGAAAAAGCATTTTCCCTGGGTGGCGCCAAGCAGCCCCGCCACCCGCTCTAATTTTTGATCGACCCCGCGAAATGCTGTTGATGTCAGCTTCACAGCAAACGGCAGATTGACAACCAATTGCGCCAGGACGATACCACTGCTGTTGAAGACCACCGGAAAGCCCGCACTCTTTAAAGCCTTTCCCAAAGGTGAGGAAAACAGAATCAGCATGCTCAGCCCCAATACAATATTGGGCAGCGACATCGTCAGTTCCAGAAGAATCTCAATGGCTTCCCGGCAGAAGAATCTGGTTTTGGTCAAGACATATGAAACTGCAATCGACAGCAGGAAGCAAAGTATGCTGGATATGCACGCACTTTTGATGCTTAAATATACCGCAAACAGCGTTTCGGGCTGATGCAGGCATTCCGGGAGACTACGTATCCCCCGGAATGCGATTACGGCAATATTTCCTCCGATAAAAAGAATCGTCAGGAGTGTGAGAAGCATACAGGCGGATTGGAAAATGTTATGTTCTCGCCGGTTCATCCTGCCAATTCATAGCCATGGGCAGTCCATATCTGGTTGGCTGCATCAGAACCGAGGAATGTGCTGAATGCGTCCGCAGCCGCGCTGTTTGTGGAAAAAGAGAGTCTTGCCGCCGGAACCGTTTTTACATAGCTGTCCAAGTCCTTCGTCTCACAGATTTCCACACCGTCCGCATTGCAGTTCTCCTTCCAGATGATTGCCGCATCTGCCTCACCCAGCCCTACAACCGTTGCCAGTTGGGGAGCCGTAGTCGTAGTCGCGCCAAGCGTAACGGTATCGGAGACTCCGAAATCAGAAAATACCTTTTTTGCAATCTTTCCAATCGGTGTGGATTCCGGATCTCCAATTACGGTCACAACATCGCTTTTGCCCAGATCTGCAATGCCGGTAATTCCTTTTGGATTTCCCTTGGCAACTGCCAGGACGGGAATGTGTTTTACAAGGTCTACACTGCCGGATACATCCTCTTTAACAGGCTTTACCTCATCCGCAGAACCGGCAATAAAGAAGTCCCCTTCTTTGGATTCTGTAATCTGTGTTTGGATCTGCGCCGCGTTTGCGTAAGTAACATTCATTTGACACCCAGTTTCCTTTTGAAATGCATCTGCAATTTCCTGAAAAGGCTGCTGCATCCCCGCGCCGCAGTAAATCAGGAGCAACTGACCGCTAAGATCCGGTGTAGTCGATGAGGAACCCACTGCTTCACCAGATGCAGCAGAGGCCGTAGCATTGCTGGAGACGCTGCCGGAGGAATCCTGCCCCTGCCCTCCGCAAGCAGCAAGTGAGAGTATCATTGAGAACGCAAGGACTGTTACTAAAATCTTTTTCATCGGTTTCTCTCCCTTATGAATAATTTGGTAAGTCGTCAGGATAACAATAGCACAATCGTTATTCTCAGTCAAGAATAATGATTGTGCTATTGTATAGTCTAGTGATCATGAGTCATGAACTTGAAATTTGAGACAGAGCTATTGCTTCATTGACTCATATTGATATAATTTGCTATAATATAAATACTATATTGCTAATTTATAAAACATATCTCAACAGAATGCTGCATCTGTGGTATCATAGCTGTCAATCATGGGAAAAGGCTTGCCGGCATCGATTTACAACACCCACATGACCTATCTGATACCGCACTTGCTTTCTCTTACTGCAAATATGAGAAGAGGTAAAAATAGCAATATGTCGGATTTAATTTATGAGGTAAAAAATCATTTGGCCCGCATTACGCTAAACCGCCCGGAGCATCTCAATTGTTTTAGTGAGGAGATGATTCAACTCTGGGCAAACGCACTGGAGGACATCCGGGACCGGGATGATATTTATGTTGTTCTTTTATCGGGAAACGGAAAGGCGTTTTGCGCCGGCGGAGATGTAAAAGCCATGGCGACCGGGAACGGCTTCTTTGAAAGCGATGAGGATATTACTTCCACCGCGCTTGCCAGAAAGAACTCCCTTTGGGATGGGATTCAGCGTATCCCGCTGATTCTGGAGGAAATCGACAAACCGGTTATCGCGAAGGTTCACGGCGCAGCTGTGGGCGCGGGGTTGGATATGGCTCTGATGTGTGATATCCGCATCGCTTCGGAAAGCGCCTCGCTTTCCGAAAGCTATTTCAACGCAGGAATCGTGCCCGGTGACGGCGGTGCTTACTTTTTGCCTCGTCTTGTGGGGCGAGACAAGGCACTCGATTTATTTTTAACGACGCGGGTGCTAAAAGGCCCTGAAGCAGAAAGAATCGGCCTTGTCACACACGTTGTACCCGATGACCAGCTGGATGATTATGTGGAACGATATGTCCAAAAACTACTGGATGCGCCCCAGCAGGCCATGCGCCTGACGAAACGTGCGATTGATCAGAGTGCACAAAGTACGCTGCGCGCTTCGCTGGATTTGGTGTCTTCTTTTATGGGAATCGTGACTGAGCTGGATGATTACCGTATACGGACGGCTGCTCTGGTAGAACGTTTAAATAAAAAGTCTAAGGAAAAATAACGAAACATGCTTGATCCGATATAAAGGGTCTGAATCCTGTGAACTGACCTCCAATCGTTAGATTTTTTGGTCTAACTTTTGGGGGTCAGTTCAGTTTAAAGCGGGCCTTTATTCTGTTTATGTTGCGCGTATTGGAATTCGAGGTTATAAAATTATTCTAATACCTCCAGCATCCTCATCAGCATCACTGCCGCCTCGGCTCTGGTTACAGTTTGATTCGTGCAAAAGAATCCGTCATTGCCCTGAATAATACCCAGTATCCTCAGTTCCTCGACATAGCCCAGATCCTCGGCGGGAATATCACTTTGATCCAGAAACGCCACCGTGTCCGCGGAAATATCTGCCGGTTCAATTTCAGTCGCTTTTGCCAGCATTACTGCAAATTGAAGACGGTTCAGCTGTGCTTCCCCATAGCACTGGCTCTGCGCGGCAATTCTGAGAGCGGTTTTTTCCTGCAGTTGTTCTCTTGCCCATTCAGGAACAAGATTCCAATCGATGCTGTTTTCGGTTGTTTCGGTGCTACTTTCCCCATTGAGACAATTCATCAGACGGCTCGCCATCAGTATGCCTCCCATACCCGAAATCTTGCCGTCAGGATTGAAACCGCCATCGGGGTATCCGTTTATAAGTCCCCAGCAATATGCCGAGTTGATTTGTGCTCTGGCCCAGTGTTGATCTGCATCGTTGAAGCAGGAGCCGCTCTGTTCATTCTGCTTCATGCGCTGCTGATACTGAGTATTCGCCTGGTCAGAGATCTGAAGCTTATTCCTGACCTGAAGCTTCGCCTGCTCCCGTTCGGCCGCACTTACTTCTGTCTGCTGACAGCTTTGGTCCTTCAAACGATCTCTGGTTTGATCCTGCGTTTGATCCTGCGTTTGATCCTGCGTTTGATCCTGCGTCTGATCCTGCGCCTGATCCTGCGCCTGGCTCTGCGCCTGGCTCTGCGCCTGGCTCTGCGCCATAGTTCCGGAACCGACCGCAAATGCCGGTATGGACATTCCGCAGAGAAGAATTAGCGTTGTCAAGAAGGTCATTATTTTTTTCATAATTTCACCTCATATTCGATGTTGATGGAAGGGTTACTTACCGCTTTTTCCGTTTTCTGAGGATGTCCCAGAGGAAAAATCGTTTCCACTCGTTGGAGTCCCGTTTTCTGTAGCAGAGGAGATTTGGCTGCCGCCCCCATCATCCTGAACTGTTTCTCGATCTCCGGATTGGGTGCCGGTCGTTTGTCCCTTGTTTGGACTGGAAACTGACGCATCTCCTCCTTGTAGCTGATTCTGCGTTTGTTCCTCTGGAGCCTGAGTCTGCTGCTGCCCAGTGCCTACACTCTGATTCTGCGCCTGCTGCCCGGTATCCGGACTCCGACTTTGAATCTGCTGTTTTGTTTCCGAACCCTGGTTCTGAACCTGATTTTGTATTCCACTATCGTTAGGGCCCTGATTTTGTTCTTGTTCACCGGATCCCTGGTTCTGATTTTGCGCGCCGCTCCGGTTCTGTTCTTGCTCTCCTTTTGCATATGCGGCCTGTACTTGCTGCGCAGCGCTGCGGATCTTCTGGAGTATTTCGGCATCCTTTCCATTTTCCAAGCCGCTGCCGGACCGCGTCAACAATTCGTTTGCCTTGGTGATAATGTCGGTCATTTTGGCATTTTTATAGTCTTCTATGGCAATGCTTGGATCAAGCGTCTGCAAAATCATGATCAGTCTTAGTTTACCCGGAGAGATTCCCGCGTCTTGCGCCTGTTTTCTAAACTGAAGATCCGTGCAATCAGAATACACAATGGCGGAAATCCCCCCTGCACTCAGCGTTGAATTGGCTGCGGAGTCACCGCTGCTCTGCAATTGGGCGGCCGCTTTCTCCCTGTTCGATTCGGCCGTGACCGCTATAACGGTCGATCCGTCTCCTGCAATGAATCCCTGTTTCATGGCGTTGTGTACCAGTGTGCCTACTGCATCTACTACCGACAGATTCACATATTGATTGTCTCTTAACAGACTGAACCCGTCTTCGTTATACGCCAATATGCTTACCACTCTGCCAAAAGCGTTTATTCCGAGTTCAACGCTTGGGTTAATATCCAGGCATAAATAATTGACCGGCGTATGGTAATAAGCTCTACCGCACAGAGTCAGGATCAGACAAACAGCAACCGCTGAAACGGCAGTCAGGGCGTTATTGAACACAAACTTTTTTCTTCTGAATTTGGGTCCGGAATCAGCAGTCTTTCTTTTGGCGTTCCGCACTTGAAAAAGCCGTGCGGACATAGCTTCCTGTCTTTATCTTCAGCTCTTCTTCCGCTTTTACTTTGCCCATGTATTCTGAAAAGGAATTCATAACTCATCATCACCAACTTTCTTTTTCAGCTGCGCTTTTGCGCGGCGGAGTATGGAATAAACCGTATTTATGTTCTTTTGCATAATTTCTGCGATTTCCGGAATGGTCCGATTTTCATAATAATGTAGATATACGACTTCCTTCTGATCGGAAGGAAGCTCAAGAACCGTTTTGATCAGTTCCTGCTGCTCAGGATCTTCATAAGGAATTTCCATTTCCTCTATACTGACAACTCGTCTGTGCCAGAAGCTTTTGCGGTAATCTTTACACTTGTTGAACGCAACCCGGCACAGCCATGCTTTCTGATGGTCTTCGCTTTCAAAAGACGTGTAATTCAGGAAGAATTTAAGGAATACCTCCTGAAACACATCCTCCACATCCGTGCTGTTTCTTAAATAAAGGAAACAGATACGTCGAACCATGTCCGCATGTTTTTCAATTGCCGCCGAGATGTAATCGTCGGTACCAAACGATTGACTCAACTGTATTCCCTCCTTCCTGCCCTAAATACGATCTAAAAAGATAAATCCGTTTATCGTGTATGATTTTTTTATCGGCATAACAAGAGGATTTCAAAGATGTAACCAATCTTATAAATAATGGAAGAAACGGCTCTAACAAAGGCTGTTTCTTCCATTTAAATTATATTCTGAATAATTTCGTGAATGACGGAAGGCGCTGCAACATCGGCAATCAGTATTTCATACCAACGGATTAATTAAAACTCAAATTGAAATTTTGTGCCTTCATTCAATTTGCTTGTGACAGATACCCCGATATGATGTCGGTCGGCAACTTGCTTGGCTATTGCAAGGCCCAGACCTGAACCGCTTTTATTTTCCTCGGACACTACTTTGTAAAACCGATCGAAAATATGAGGCAGATCCGCTTCAGTGATTCCATTACCCCGGTCGCTGATCGACACGATCCTGCTATTCAGAGAAACCCCTATTTCACTGCCCGCGGGCGAAAACTTAACGGCGTTGTCCAGCACGATCAGGAACATCTGTCTCAGACGGCCATAGTCTCCGACCACCGTCAAAGAATCCGTATCGAATTCCTGTCGGATTTCGATATTCTTCTCCCGGGCCAGATGTCCGGCACTCCGTACGGCGTCGCTCAAAATATCGCAAAGGTTCAACTCCCGCTTGTCAATTTTAAAGTCGGCGTTTTGAAGCTTGGACAAATCCAGAAGATCGCTGATCAGCCGTTGAAGATAGAGGCTCTCACGCAGCATCTGACTGTGGTAGCTCTTAACCTGCTCGGGTTCTGTTACTACCCCGTCGCATAACGCTTCCAGAGATCCCCGGATCACCGTAACAGGCGTTCTAAGCTCGTGGGATATATTTGCTACAAAATCGCGGCGGAGCTTCTCCAGCTGATCACTTTCCCTCTTTGCAATCAGAAGTCTTTCGCTGAGAATGTCAATGGCCCCCGCAAGCTCGCCGATTTCATCCTTTTGCTGTATGCCGGTTTTGGCCGTATAATCTCCTTCAGCTAGTAAAAGTGTAGAACTTTTCATTTTATTGAGAGGCTTCGTAAAGGTGTAAGCAAAAAAAGCGGATAGGATCACGGATAGACCAAGTGCGGCCAGGATACTGACCGCCAGAATTTTTACGCCCTGCGCAGTGGCATCACTGATTCCTTTAACAGGAGAATGAAGGAGGACA
>Ga0065701_1000079_pt1 | contig 10817 bp, 6 predicted proteins | sample Biomet1_FD_59088 | JGI IMG/M metagenome (GOLD analysis project Ga0065701, IMG submission 59088) | Microbial communities from bioreactor (seeded with anoxic lake sediment) at LBNL, California, USA - Biofuel metagenome 1 version 3... | ecosystem: Engineered > Bioreactor > Anaerobic > Unclassified ...
TCTGCTCTGCTCTGCTCTGCTCTGCTCTGCTCTGCTCTGCTCTGCTCTGCTCTGCTCTGCTCTGCTCTGCTCTGCTCTTAAGCATAGGCTTGTCCTCCCTTTCTGTCAAGTTTTTATTGTGTAAATATCAATCAATGTTTGACTATTTTTACCACTTTACTATTTCAAATCCCTTACTATTCTATATTAATTATAACATAATATAATTAATATTAAATATATTATGACAAAAAAACAAACCCACAATATTTCATGCAAGTTTGTCTCATTTAATAGTTTCAGCCGTTAATGTAAAGTTTAAAGAATACCCCAGATTTCACGCGCATAGAGCTCGATTGTATCATCACTTGTGAAACGACCTGAGTTGGCGATATTTTTCATTGCCTTAGATTGCCATGTATTCTTATCCTTGTAAAGCTCTGAAATATAGGCTTGCTTAGCCACATAATCTTCAAAGTCTTCAAGTAAGAAATATTCATCATTATAAGAAATTAAAGCATCCCAAATCTCATGACCTTCATAATGGGTATTTGGAATCGTGCCATCGATGAACGCATCAACGACACGTTTCAATCTCGGATTTGTCTCATAGATATAACGTGAATTATAGTCATGACGCGTATAGTGCGCATAAACTGCATCCTTATCCATTCCGAAGATAACAATATTATCCTCACCGACGGCATCTTTGATTTCGATGTTGGCACCATCAAGTGTCGCTAAAGTAAGCGCACCATTCATCATGAACTTCATGTTAGAAGTACCACTCGCTTCTTTTCCGGCAGTTGAAATTTGCTCAGAAACATCTGCCGCAGGGACAATAAGTTCAGCTAGGCTGACATTATAATTTTCTAAGAAAACAACTTTCAACTGATCTCTGAGACGCGCATCATTGTTAATCAAATTTGCCAATTCGTTGATGATTTTAATCACCGATTTCGCAAAGTGATAGCCAGGCGCTGCCTTTGCACCGAAGAAAAAGACACGTGGTGTAATCTCTAATGCTGCATTATCTTTCAAATCTTGATAGAGTTTGATGATATGCATGACGTTGAGCAATTGACGCTTGTAGGCATGAAGACGCTTAACTTGTACATCGAAAATCGCATGAATTGGTAAATCAATGCCTTGTGTTTTCTTGACATAGTCAGCTAAGCGCTGTTTATTTGCCTGCTTGACTTGATAAAAATCAAGCTGAACAGTGGCATCCTCTAGGAAGTCCTCTAATTTTAATAACTCATGAATATTTGAACGCCAGCCATCGCCGATTTGCTTATCTAATAAGGCAGACATACTTGGGTTAGCAATTTGACTCCAACGACGTTGTGCAATACCATTAGTTTTATTATTAAATTTCTCTGGATAGAGAAGATAAAAATCTTTAAGAACATCTTCAATCAATAGCTCTGTATGGAGTTTTGCTACACCATTGACCGAATGCCCACCGATAATCGACAAATTCGCCATATGAATCTGATTATTTTGAATAATCCGTGTATGGTCAATTACCGCAGTATCCACTTTCCCAGCCCAAGTCTTGACAAACTGACGATCAATTTCACCGACAATCTGGTGAATCCGTGGCACAATCTCTTTAAACAGACCCGCATCCCATTTTTCAAGTGCCTCTGATAAAATCGTATGATTAGTATAGCTCATGACTTGCGTCGTTGTCGCCCAAGCATCATCCCAATCTAACTCATATTCATCAACTAAGATCCGCATCAGTTCAGGTACCGCCATTGCAGGGTGTGTGTCATTAATATGCACGGCAATTTTTTCATGAATTTTCGCCATCGGAAGGCCCATCTTAGCGTAAGACGCGACAATCGTCTGCAAACCTGCTGATACCATGAAATATTCCTGAATCAAGCGTAGAGATTGTCCCTCACGCGTCGCATCATCTGGATAAAGGACACTTGTAATATCTTCGATGCGACGACGGTCAGCCAATGTTGGATAATCTAACTCATACTTCTCTGGAATTTCCACATCCCACAAACGTAAATTATTGACCACATCATTTTTAAAACCAATTTGCATCATGTCGTAAGGGACGGCACGAAGGGTCTTAACATTTTCGTAGACAGGTTTTAAATCACCACTCTCTTGAGGAACAAGATAAACATTACCATAGATTTTGACATCCACTGCCGAGTGAGGCTTCTTAGTTTCCCACACGTTACCATCGGAAGACAGCCAAGCATCCGGTAGTTCAACTTGNTAACCATTCACGATTTTTTGTTTAAATAAGCCATACTTATACCGAATGCCATTACCAAATCCCGGCGCACCGATTGTTGGTAGGCTATCCATAAAACAAGACGCTAAACGTCCTAGACCACCATTTCCCAAAGCCATATCACGCTCCGCATCGACTAAATCCATCAAATCGACACCGATTTCACGCAAAGCTTCTTGAACCAGATCATAAATACCGAGATTCAAAAGATTGGTCTGTAACATCTTACCTGGTAAAAACTCAATTGAGAAGTAGTAGGCAGTTTTTTTCTGTTCTTTGACAATTTCGTCACGACCACGGAGCCAATCCGGCATGACATAACATTTGACTAATTTTGCTAATGCAATAAAGCGCTCATCGGCTGTCGCCTCATCGTTTTGAATCATGAAATCTTCATGAAGTTGCATTTTAAAATCTTGGATAATTTTTTCTTTGGTTAATTGCATCACGATAGCCACCTCATCTTATTTAGTATGTTTAAAATATCTACTCACATTTATTTCATTTTAACACACGTTTAGGGTAAGGTTCTCTCTAAGTTTTCTAATTCCTAGTATTTTAGAGCGACCTTAATTCAGTAATGATTGATAGAGTTCAAGATAGGCAAGGCTTGCCGTATCCCAAGAAAAATCAGCTGTCATGGCATTTTTCTGTAAGCTGGTCCAAGTAGTCGGATGGTTAAAGTAGACATCTAAGGCATAGAAGAGTGTTTTTACCAATTGGTAGCCTGAAAACTCATGGAAACTAAAGCCTGTCCCGCTGCCATCAAATTCATTGTAAGGTAGAACAGTATCTTTCAATCCACCTGTTTCATGCACCAAAGGCAATGTCCCATAGCGCATACTCATCATTTGTGATAAACCACATGGCTCAAAGGCTGATGGCATTAAGAAAAGATCGCTACCGGCATAAATCATCTGTGCCAATTCTAAGTTAAAAGTGATATTAGCCGAGAATTTATCTGGATAGGCTTGACCAAAGTAAGCAAAATCATGTTCAAATTTCGGTTCACCTGTGCCTAATAAGACGACTTGCACATCGCGTTGTAAGATATGACGCATCTCATCAACTACAAGATTAAAACCTTTTTGATAGGTCAATCGGCTGACAACGCCGATTACTGGCACATCAGCTCTGACTGGTAAGCCTAGACGTTCTTGAAGGATTTGTTTATTAGTATGTTTACCAGATAAATCTGCTACATTAAACGGTGCTGCAAGATTAGGATCTGTCATCGGATCATAAAGTGCTGTATCAATCCCATTAATCAAGCCGGTTAGCTTGCCTGATTCCATGCATAAAATAACCTCTAAACCTTTACCAAACTCAGGCGTCTTAATCTCCTCAGCATAGGTTGGCGAAACAGTTGTCACACGGTCGGCATAGAGAATGCCCGTTTTTAACCAGTTGAAACAATCCGCCAAACGGACAGTCCCATCATCATAGCGCTCTGTTCCCATACCAAATAAATCAGGTAGCATATTCGGGTCGAAATACCCTTGAAATTCAATATTATGAATGGTTAAGACAGTTTTAATCTGAGAGAATGCTTGAATCCACTTATACTTTTCCTTAATCAGGAATGGTAGTAAGGCAGTATGGTAGTCATTAACATGCAAAATATCTGGCACATANTCCAAGCGCTCAATAACTTCTGCAACAGCAAGCTGGAAGAAGGCGAACCGCTCGCCATCATCATCATAGCCATAAACTTCGTCACGNCCACCAAAATAATCCGCATTATCAACAAAATAGAAAATAGTCCCCTCAAATTCTATTTTTTTAATGCCAACATACTGATGACGCCAACCAACGTTGATAAATGTCCAAAAAACATCCTCAGCTTGTACCCCGTATTTCTCAGCAATCTTTTTATAATAAGGCAAGATAACTCGCGTTTCAGTCGTTGCATCTTGCTTTAATGATTTAGGCAAGGCACCAATCACATCACCCAAGCCCCCCGTTTTGATAAACGGTGCCGCCTCTGCTGCCACTAATAATATCTTCATAAGACTCTATCCTCTGTTACACGACCAAATTTTTCAATAATGATTGGTTTTTCTTTTGTACCGATGACTTGAACACCTGGTGCAATCTCAACTTCTTTATCCAAAATGGCGTATGCCACACGAGCACCCTCACCAATTTTGACATTAGGGAAGATGATAGCATCCTTGATTGATGCGTATTTGTCAAGATGACAACGGCGAGAAATGATAGAATTTTCAACACGTCCCTCAATGACTGAACCAGAGGCAAATTGTGAGTTGAAAATTTCAGACGAATTGGCAAAATAAGTCGCCTCTTCATTTTTTACTTTCGTGTAAACTTTTTGCGTTGCATGTAACAATGACGTGAATTTCTGAGGATCTAGCATATCCATATTCGCATCATAATATGATTTCACATCATGAATATTTTTCATGTAACCCGCATATTCATAACCAAGTGCACCAAGTTCCACCAGTTTATTCAACAANAGGAAACGTATTTTACGTGGTGCTGCTTCGTACTGCTCAACTTCCATCAGACTAATCAAGAAGTCGGTATTGATGATATAAATTCCTGTTGACATGGCAATTAAATCATCTTCACCATAGCGGCTTGCATCATAGTCTTTCACATCTGATACTGTATCTGTTTCATCCAAATCAAGGACGCTGTTAACAGAACTCATCTGTTCTTTCGGCATCTTTTTATAGACGACACTCATTGTCCGTTGGTTGACTTCGTGCACATGAATCAACTGCTCTAAGTTGATATTGCAGAGCACATCAGCTGTCGAAAATATGGTGTAGACACTGTGTGAACGACGCAAGAAAGTCAAGAGTTGCGGATAATAGGTCGGATCCGTAACAGTTTCCCCAGTATCATCGTTATTATAAAAACCAACGAAGAAATGGTTCAAAAGTGAGTTCAGCCCCCATTCACGACCTGTTCTAATGTGGTCTAAGACAGATGGGACATTTTTTTGTGAGAAAACCCCACAAATATTGGTAACTCCGGCATTTACCAAGTTAGAAAGTTGAAAATCAATCAAACGATATTTACCATCAAATGGTAGTGTGGCAAGTGGTCGTGAATTGACTAATTGATTTAGTTCATGTGTCCCCAGTGCATTTCCTAAAATAGCACAATATTTACCGATCTTCATCTTCTACCCCCACTTTTTCTTTATACCCTACAACTGCGATTTCTTTTTTCGTGCCAATGATTTTAACATTAGCACCAATTCGGCTACCCTCACCAATAATGGCATTTTTGANGACTGCACCTGGCTCAATGATACAATTTGTCATGATAAATGAATCTTCTACTTCGGCGTTTTCATGAATATGAACATCCGTTGAAATAATCGAATGTTTCACTGAACCTGAAACAATAGCACCATCGACAACGAGAGAGTCTCGGACTTTTGCTGTTTCACTGATGAAGTTAGGCGGTGCAATCACATTATGAGAATAAATTTTCCAACTACGGTCACGACTATCTAATTCATTTTCTGGTGAAATATACGCCATGTTGGCTTCGTGTAACGATTCNATTGTTCCAACATCTTTCCAATAGCCTGAAAATTCGTAAGCGTAGACACGCTCCCCAGCTTCTAAATAGGTCGGAATGACATTTTTACCGAAATCGGACATGTCAATCTGATTTTTTTCACCACTTTGTAGAATTTGACGCAGTTCTTTCCAGTTGAAAATGTAAATCCCCATAGAGGCTTTTGTTGATTTAGGAACCTCTGGTTTTTCTTCAAATTCAACGATGCGATTAGAGGTATCTGTGTTCATGATACCAAAACGACTCGCTTCTTCTAATGGTACATCCATTACAGCAACGGTCAAATTAGCCCGGCTATTCTTATGCGCTTGTAACATATCATCATAGTCCATTTTGTAGATATGGTCACCTGACAAAATCAAGACATACTCAGGATCCATTTTGTCAATGTAGCCAATGTTTTGGTAAATCGCATGACTNGTTCCCTCAAACCATTTGTTCCCTTCCGTTGCCGAGTACGGCTGTAAAATCGTCATACCGCTGTCAATCCCATCAAGGCCCCAAGCTGAGCCATTTCCAACATGAGCGTTGAGTTCAAGCGGTTCATANTGCGTAATCACCCCGACGTTTTTAATACCTGAATTGGCACAGTTCGAAAGCGCAAAGTCAATAATCCGATAGCGGCCACCAAATTGTACTGCTGGTTTAGCAACAGTTGAAGTTAGAGCACCTAGGCGTGTGCCTTGTCCTCCTGCTAAAATTAGCGCAAGCATTTCTTCTCTCATACTTTCTCCTTTTTCCATCTACAATTTATATCAAGGCAGTCTCATGACGTCTGCTGATAAATCATCATGTCCTGCTAGATAGGCTTAATTTCAGAGTTGCTTTTTTCAAGTATATCCAATACATGTTGCCAACTGCCGTTTTTCAAAGACCGTTTGTAAAAAGCATACACGCTACCATATGGCGGATACTTTTCAGGCAGTTTAGCCCAGACCGTGCCAGTCTGCTGAATATACAGAGCAGCGTTGACTANGTCACGCTTCTCATATTTGGNGCGGCTCCCCATTGGGAAATACTCAGCCANTGANTGCCACTCTACCTGAGTGAGTTGCTTCACGTCCTCTGACGCGACATCTTGACAACTTGACTTGATTNCATGCTGAGTTGACTCAATTGACTTTTTTGCCTTANTTTTAGCTGCACCATCATCTTTCAATCGTGCCCAAATCACTGCACCAAACGCTGGCAAGGTAAAACTCAACGTATGTTGATAATCTTTCCACTGACCTTTTTGCGTTGCTGTATCAGCATTATGTGCTAACCACGAACCACCAAATTCAGCNATTTCTGAATTTAACACCTCAGTGTAGGTTCCCGCAAACGGAACCCCAATGGTAAAGTTTGAACGTTCAATCGGTGCCATATTAAAAACACAAATCAACTGATTGCCTGACGCATCTTTCCGGATGAAACTGAGGACACTCTGCGCAGTATTATCGGCGTCNATCACTTCAAACCCTGCGTAATCATGGTCTAGTTCAAATAACTGAGGCGATGCCTGATAAAAATGCGCAAGTGCTGTCGTGAAGGCTTGCATCTGGTTATTCATCTCATCNGAGGCTGCCCATTCAAGTTGCCAATCATATTTCCATTCTAAAAACTGTCCAAACTCTTGCCCCATAAAAAGGAGTTTTTTACCTGGGTGGCAAATTTGGTAGGCNAGGAGATTTCTCAAGCCTGAAAACTGTTGACAACGATCACCCCACATCTTGTGCATAAGCGATTTTTTACCGTGAACGACTTCATCGTGTGAAAATGGTAGGATGAAATGTTCATCCATCATATACATGAAACTAAAAGTCAGGAGGTTAAAATGTTGCCCGCGATAAAGCGGATCCATCTGATAAAATCTCAGGACATCGTTCATCCAGCCCATGTTCCATTTGAAATCAAAACCTAAACCACCCATCTCCAGCATACCGGTAATCTTGATTTGACTACTGGCTTCTTCTGCTGCCATGATTATATCTGGATGAGCGAGCTTAATCACACTCGTTAGTTTTTTGAAAAANTCTACACCATCGTAGTTGGTATTAGAGCCATCTGGATTAGGCGTCCAAGGACCTTGATCGTAGTCAAGATAGAGCATGTTAGACACCGCATCAATTCTAACGCCATCAATATGATAGAAATCAATCCAAAATTTAAGTGATGAGATGAGGAAAGACTGAACTTGTGGTTTAGACAAGTCAAAATTTAGCGCTTGCCAACCAACATTACGGGCGCGATTACCATCTTGATACTCATAAGTAGGTGTCCCATCAAAATAAGCAAGCGCATCATCATTTTGTGAGAAATGTCCTGGCACCCAGTCCACAATAACGCCTATCCCTGCCAAATGTGCTGCCTCGACAAAATCTTGAAATTCTTCTGGTGTGCCATAGGTATGCTCTAAAGCAAAGTAGCCAGTTAACTGGTAGCCCCAGCTCATGCCCAAGGGATGTGTCATAAGTGGCATAAACTCAATATGCGTGTAACCGAGTGATTTAACGTAAGGAATTAAAGTTGTCGTCAAATCTGAAAAGGTATAAAGGCCACCATCTTCATGACGTTGCCAAGAACTCGCATGGACTTCATAGATATTCAGTGGGGCACTGAATATATTGCGCTTGCGACGCGCAGTCAGCCAATCACTATCTTGCCAATCTTTGGGACTGACATCATAGATTTGTGCCGCTGTATCTGGTCGCTCGCCAAAACGAATCGCATAAGGGTCCATTTTTTCAATCACTTGTCCTGATGCGCGTGTCACGAGATACTTATAATAAGTACCCAGACTANCCTGTGTATCGGGTAAAGTCACTTCCCAAACGCCTTTATCGTTCCGTGACATCGGCACAGGATACTCTCGCCAATTGGTCATGTCACCAATCAATTGCACCTGCTGCGCATGCGGTGCCCAGACTCTAAAAACACGGCCGCTTTCTGTTTGATGACACCCTAAATAGTGTTGCACATGGAAGTTTTCTCCCGTTGTGAACGTCCTTAACGCCTCATCTGCTAATATTTGCCCCATAAATACCCCCCCTATCGTAATTTAATCCTTGCTTTATATATTTCATATTATCATATTACTATTATAATAGCAAAGAATATCAGAAAAAATCAGAAAATACTATCTTTTCAGATAGTATTATATTTTGTTATTTAAATTTATAGATGCTTTCAAACGCACCCAAAAAGAACGTTGAAATATCAACTTTTTTACTTAAAAAAGTTATATCATTTAAATCAACCATTATCCCTTGGTTTGATATATTAAGGATAAAGATTGCTGTGTCATTTGCGTCTTGTCTAATAAGTCCGAAAATTCTATCAGAATAGAATAACGATAGATCTCCAGTTATCAAAACTGGAGCAGACTGTCTAATTTTAATCCATTTTTGGTAAATTTGATGTGTTGATTCATTGATATTTTCCCAAGGAAAGAAAGCNCGATTTTCCGGATCTTTATGACCAGTTAATCCAGCCTCATCCCCATAATAAATGGTTGGCACACCTGGCAAAAACATCAGTAAACCAACTGCTAAATCAAGTTTAGACAGACTGTCACCCAAACACGTTAAAATACGCTCGGTATCATGGGTACCGATATTATTAAAATTATTTAAAAATACATCAGTTGGATAGTTTTCTGACAACTGCATGAGTTTTCTTGCAGCCGTTTCAGGTGCCATCTCACCTGTCACAAGACCTATAATGACATTCCGAAAAGGGTAGTTCATCACTGCATGTAAAGCGTCACCATAAATATATTTACGATGCTGATCATACGCAACCTTGCGTGATGCATCTTCCCAGACTTCACCGATTAAAACTTGCTCTGGATAATTTTCAAGTGTATCCCGAATTCCTTTGATAAACTCATCGGGCAAATCATCTGCAACATCTAGGCGCCAGCCGTCAATCCCCAGACCATGCCATTTACTGAGTACGCTATCGCTTTCACCATAGATATAACGCTGAAAACTCTCTTTCGATTTATCGATGGTTGGTAAATCTTTAATCCCCCACCAAGATTTATAATCATCTGGATATTGATTAAATATAAACCAATCAAAGTAGGGAGATTGTGTCGTTTGATAAGCGCCTTGACCACCAGACTTACCATCAAAATCAAAGTATTTTGAATTTCTACCGACATGCGAAAAAACGCCATCTAAAATTAACCGCATGTCATGTTGGTGTAGGGTGTCAACTAACAGTTTAAAATCAGCCTCAGTGCCTAAAACAGGGTCAATTTTCATGTAATCACTCGTATCATAGCGATGAGAACTTCTAGCTTCAAAAATGGGATTAAAGTAAAGCGCCGTGACACCCAGTGATTTGAGATAGGGAATTTTATCAATGATACCCACTATATTGCCACCATAATAGGTCCAATGCGTGATATCGCCATTAGCTTCTCGAATATAGTAGGGAGGGTCTGTTTCTTTACCATAGAAAAAGATGTTATCTTTAGAATTTTCTAAATGTCCTTTTCTAGCAAATGAATCCGGGAAAATTTGATAAAAAATCGCTTGCCGATACCAGTCTGGTGCCTTTTCGTGTTTCAAAAATATGGTTTGCGTATAAGGAATAACTGAAATTTCATTGACATAGGTCGTACCTGGACCACCACCAATTTCGGTAGCCCCATAAAAATAGCGGTACTCATGGTTATCGTCAAACTCTGTAATTTGAAAATAGTAGTTATAATAGCCAATTTCTGTCAAACTGGATAAAGTCATGCGAAAAACACCGTNAGAAATAGCCGTCATTTTTTCATAAGATTTAAAACCATTCTCAAATTGTAAAACGATGTTAACCGTAACCTGATGGTTGGTTTGAATCATCAAGTCAAATTCAATCGTCGTACCAACAAGAACAGCACCAAATGGTCTTTTATGTTCTTGTAACCACGAATTGTATGTGATTTCAGCCATACCTATTCCCCGTCATGGCTGGCAATGATGTGTAGATCACCATCAAATTGCCAATCCGAAATATCACTTGTCAAGATGAAGTGATC
>Ga0065701_1040609_pt1 | contig 10802 bp, 9 predicted proteins | sample Biomet1_FD_59088 | JGI IMG/M metagenome (GOLD analysis project Ga0065701, IMG submission 59088) | Microbial communities from bioreactor (seeded with anoxic lake sediment) at LBNL, California, USA - Biofuel metagenome 1 version 3... | ecosystem: Engineered > Bioreactor > Anaerobic > Unclassified ...
CCACTTACAAACAGTTCCGAGGAGCTCTTCTGTCCGAAATGTGGACGACCGTATGTAAACAACACCAAAATCTGTCCCAATTGTCTTGACAAGGCGCAGATTTATAAAAAGCTTTGGGCTATGACAAAGGGGCTTCGCCTTTTGATGTTCACCCCGTTTATTCTGCTCATGGTGGCAACGGTCATCAGACTGTTTGACCCAATGCTGCAAAAATTTGCCGTCAATAATTTTATCGGCATTTATGTCACCCCTGCAGAACGAGTAAAAAGTGGCGGAACTCCTGTGTTTTTGCTCCTCGTTGCCGGAATTGTGTTCATTAACCTTGCCGCACGTGCGCTTGGGGTTATTCAAGGTCGGCTCACTGCAATTTCATCGGGACGCTTTTCGGTAATGCTCCGTACACTTGTCTATGAAAAAATCAATCTGTTGTCGCTTTCGTCGGTGCAAAAACGCTCGACCGGCGATTTGATGGGGCGAGTCAATAGCGATACCGCAGTCATTCAAAGTTTCATCATCAATCAGTTTCCAAATTTGTTTATTCAAGTTTTTATGATTGTTGTGGCGACAATTTTGCTATTGTTTATCAACAGTTTGATGGCGCTGTTTATTTTAATTCCAATTCCGTTTGTCATTTTCATCATCAGCCGTTTTTGGAGTTATATGCGTCGCAAGAATTTGCGTGTTTGGATTCTCAATACCCGAACAGGACATTTATTACAGGATATTTTAAACGGAATCCGTGTAGTGAAAACCTTTGGACGGGAAGAATCGGAAATTGAACGATTCAAAGAGGCAAGCCAAATTGCGGCTTACGAAACGGAAAAGAATACGAAACTCTGGTCAACACTCTTCCCCGCCCTCTCCTTTTTCATCAGAATCGGAACCTACTTTATTCTTTTGTATGGAAGTATCATGGTTTACCGGAATGTACAAGGGTTACCGGGTGGCATGAATCTGGGAGATCTTGTTCAGTTTAACGCATATGCCGCCTATATTTATGCGCCTCTTATGTGGATGACCGATATTCCGAATATTCTATCGAACTTTTTAACCAGTGCGGGTAAAGTGTTTGAAATTTTAGAGGAAAGCCCCGACATCAGTGACATTGAACTGCCGATTGACATCACCTTCGACGGTCATATCGAGATGAAAAACGTAACATTTGGATATGAAAGTTATAATCCTGCATTGGAAAATATCAACCTTGAAATAAAACCAGGCGAAATGATTGGCGTTGTCGGGCATTCGGGTTCGGGAAAAACGACACTGATTAATTTGTTGATGCGGTTATATGAAGCAAATGAAGGTGGAATATGGATTGACGGGGTCAACATTCGGGACATTTCGCAAGGTGCGCTCCGGCGTCAAATGGGCGTAGTGCTTCAGGAAACCTTCCTGTTTTCGGGAACTGTTCGAGACAACATCAAATACTCCAATCAAAATGCTTCAGATGAAGAGGTCATAGAAGCCGCCCGTGTCGCCAATGCTCATGATTTTATCATTAATCTGCCGGAGGGATATAACACCTATGTGGGCGAAAAAGGATTCCCCCTTTCGGGTGGAGAACGCCAGCGAGTTGCCATTGCAAGAGCAATCATCCACAACCCGAAAATTTTAATTCTTGACGAAGCGACAGCGGCACTCGATCCGGAAACCGAAAAACTGATTCAGGATGCACTCGATCGTATTTCTGCAGGAAGAACCACCATCGCAATTGCTCACAGACTTGCCACTTTACGCAACGCCGACAGAATACTTGTGTTAGACAAAGGCAAAATCGCCGAATTCGGAACACACAGCGAACTTTTGGATCATCATGGTATCTATTATAAATTGGTATCGGCACAAAAGATCATGTCGCAACATCTTTCAGCAAGAAATGCATAAAAAACACTGGATCACATCCAATTGAAAAAATTTGTGCTGTTGACATTTTAACCGATTCACATTGCGAATGATAAATGTTTTTTTTCATACAACAAAGCAAAAACCACAGGAAGCTTTTCAGCAACCTGTGGTTTTTTAATCATTTCGTTTCAATCGTCACGTTCGCATTGCAGCGTTATCTTATAAATGAAACTCTTTTTCCGTTTCAATCAGTGCCTCTTCAAATCTGCTCAATACGACATCCATCGTTTCGTAAGTCATGGTTGCCGCTGGTTCAAAACGAATGGTTTTTGCATTGATCAGCGTGCCTGCCGTCATGACTTTTCTTGCAAACATGCCCTTTGCAACGGAATAGCCCATTTTTGATTCTGGGAATTCCACACCGATCATAAGACCGGTTCCACGGATATCCTGCAGTAAAACCGGATGTTTCTCCTGCAATTTGCGAAGCCCCGAAAGAAGATATTCGCCTTTGTCATGCGCCTGTTTTGGAATATCGTGTTCCAGCATATAGTTAATTGTTGCAAGCGCTGCAGCGCAAGCCAACGGGTTGCCGCCAAAGGTGGGAGAACCCAATAACCAAGGATTTTCCTGCAACTCCTCTACCCAAAGGTGTGGTCGAGCGATAATACCGGTAATCGGCATAATTCCTCCGCCAAAAGCTTTACCATAGGTCATGATATCCGGTACAACGCCTTCTGTTTCGCAGCGAAACATTGCCCCTGTCCTGCCCATACCTGTCTGTATTTCATCAAAGATCAAAAGAACGCCATATTCATCGCAGATTGCACGTACTTCCTTTAAATAGCCTTCTGGCGGAATGATGATTCCCGCTTCACCTTGAATCGGTTCCAAGATAACAGCGGCTACTTTTTCCCCAACATGGATTAGGTTGCGAATTGCTTTGCGCATATCCTCAGCATTACCGTATTCCACATGTTGAATCTGTTGTACCATGGGGGTATATGGGGTGCGATATGTACTTTTTCCACCAACCGATACAGCACCCATCGATTTCCCGTGGAAGCCGTTCAGAGCGGAAATAAACCATCTGCCGCCCGAAGCAATTCTGGCAAGCTTTAACGCCATTTCAACCGCTTCGGCTCCACCATTTGTAAAGAAACAATACTGAAGATCTCCCGGTGTAATCGCAGCGACCGCCTTTGCTAAATAGCCTCTTAATGGATCTAAAAGTTCTTGGCTATGCAATGCCTGTCTGTTTAACTGGGCAATCACATATTTCAGAATCTCCGGATTTCTGTGACCGCACATGAAGATACCAAATCCACCCAAGCAATCAATAAACTCTTCGTTGTTTACATCATAAAAGCATTGGTCGTGATCCATCCATTCGATAAACGCTGCATTGGTGGATACGGATTTGCGGTATTTCAACCATCCGGGGTTTACAAAAGTGTTATAGTTTTCAATTGCATCTTCTTGAATCTGTTTCTTATCCTGATCCTTTAACTCCGTTGCTTCAATGTATCCTAACACTTTTTCTAATTCTTCTTTAGCTGAACTTTTACACATTTTAACACTCCTAAAATTTTTTATTTGAACCAACCGGTTGGGGTTGGATTCAGATTGATGTTGATTTGTTTCACCTCGGTATACTCTTCAAATCCAAATGTACCGAGTTCACGGCCGATGCCGCTTTGTTTATATCCGCCCCAAGGTGCCTCATTGAAGGTGGGGTTAAACGCATTGATCCACGTAATTCCTGCCCGCAATTTTTTAATCACCCGAAGTGCTTTGGCGCCATCAGAGGTAAATACCCCTCCGGCTAACCCGTATACCGTGTTGTTTGCAATTTCGACGGCTTCTTTTTCATTTTTGAATTTTTGAACCACGAGGACTGGACCAAAAATTTCTTCTTTTACAATTCTCATCTCGCTTGTGACATCTGTGAAGATGGTCGGAGCTACAAAATAACCTTTGTCGAGATTTTCTCCTGTAAGCCGTTTTCCTCCGCAAAGTAGGGTTGCGCCTTCCGCTTTCCCAATTTCAATATAGGAAAGTACCTTTTGCATGTGCGCTTCACTAATCAGTGGTCCCATTTCGCATTCGGGGTCATCGCCAGGGCCGACTGCAATGGAATTTGCTCGTTTGACCAATTCTGTGATGAACTTATCATAAATGCTTTCCTCGAGCAACAGGCGGGATCCTGCGGAACATACCTGCCCTTGATTGCAGAAGATACCAAACAGCGCATAATCCACTGCTGTCTTAAAATCCGCATCGGCAAAAACAATGTTTGGTGATTTTCCACCGAGTTCCAACGAGATATTTTTCAAATTTCCGGTTGCGGCCTGCATAATGCTTCTTCCGGTCTTGGTGCCGCCTGTGAAAGCAACTTTATCAACATCCATATTGGATGCGATTTCATTTCCTACCACGGCGCCCGCACCCAGAACCAAATTGACAACGCCCTTCGGGAATCCGACTTCATCAAATAGTTCAAACAGTTTGATTGCCGATAACGGTGTAATCTCGGACGGTTTAAAGATAACGGTGTTCCCAGCTGCAAGGGCAGGCGCCATTTTCCATGCTCCCATTAAAAGCGGATAGTTCCACGGGACAATCTGTCCGCAAACCCCAATTGGCTCACGCACCACAATTGTCTGCATATTATTGTCGGGGACACTGTATGTCTGCCCATGTGGTTTGGAGGTAAGCCCGGCATAATATTTAAAGCATTCAATCGTGTCGTTTACGTCGTATTCTGTTTCCCTCAAAGGTTTGCCGTTGTCTGTCATTTCAAGAACTGCGATTTCATCCCTTTTTGCCGCCAGTTTTTCTGCGACTTCGAACAACAAATCCGCCCGTTCATTCGGAGTGGTATCCTGCCATCCGTCTTGATAAAACGCTCTTTTTGCAGCAGCGACCGCTCTTTGCACATCACTCACATCGCCTTCTGCGACACTTGCGATCACCTTGCCGTTTGCGGGGTTAGTAACGTCTCTTGTCTGCCCAGAGGACGAGAAGACCCACTCCCCATCAATATACATTTTCAATATTTCACTCATCGTAAACTCCTTTTAGCTGTTTTTAAATTCTGTCCAAACATCATCATAAAGTTGTGCATTGTCGCCCAAATTCTTGACAAGTTGCGCTTTATCAAGCGCACTTGCGGGAGGATTGGATGCAGCGTTGTTTTTATAGGAATCCGGCAGAAGCTCAAAAGCTGCTTTGTTGGGGTTTACGTAAGGGAATTCTGCGGAAACCATTTTGCTGATTTCCGGTCTTAGCAAAAATTCAATAAACTTTTCAGCATTTGCTTTGTGTTTTGCATCTTTCGGAATGACAAAGTTATCAATCATAAGAGAAATACCTTCCTTTGGATAAACAGGAACGATATTGGGATTTTCTTGCATGGCAAGTGCAACTTCGGCACACCACATGAAGCCGATAGAAGTTTCTCCGCTGATCATAGAAGTTTTGGGAGAATCACTATCAAACAGTTTAATGTTTGGCTTTAATGAAATCAACTTTTGTTTGATCTTTTCAACCTTTGCGGGATCGGTTTCGTTGACCGAATAACCAAGAGAAATTGCCGCAAGTCCCATAACCATTCTGATATCATCGAGCATAACGATGGAATTTTTATACTTTTTGTCAAAAATATCATTGATTGAGTTGATACCTTCCGGTATTTTTGATTTATCATAGCACAAAATTGCATTGGAAATCATATATGGAACGGAATAATTGTTTCCTTCATCAAAATACATATTTGTATATTTGGAATCGATGTTTCCTATATTTGGAATTTTCGCCTGATCTAATTTTTCCAAAAGGCCTGATGTACGCATGGTATCAACCATATAGTCGCTGGCAATTGTAAGGTCATACATGCCTTTTTCTCCGGATTTGATTTTGTTCAGCATTTCTTCATTGGAAGAAAACGTGGTGTAATTGACCTTGATGCCAGTTTCCTTTTCAAACGCTTTCAAAACAGAATCGGGCATATATTCTGTCCAGTTGAAGAAATTCAACGTTTTTTTGTCGTCCTTCGAGGATTTGCTGCCGGAACAGCCTGTGAGCGTCCCCGCAATCATCAGTAAGCTTAAACAGATACAGAGCATTCTTTTCATTTTTGTTTCCTCCCTAAGATGTTGTTTTTTATGGTTGTAATGATACCACTTTGGGTTAATATTGCAATTGTAATGGTTCCGATTAAAATTAATGTGGACAATGCATTTACATCCGGAGATACCCCGGAACGCACCATGGAATAAATTTGCATCGGAAGTGTGGTGCTTCGTGGTCCTGTTGTGAAAAAACTGATAATGACATCGTCCATCGACAGTGTCAATGCAAGTAGAGCGCCCGAAATAACACCCGGCATAATAATGGGAAGTGTTACCTCAAAAAAGGTTCGTAACCGGTTGGCACCCAAATCCATTGCGGCCTCTTCCACAGATGGATCAAACCCGTTTAATCTTGCTTTTACTGTGAAAACGACAAACGGAATGCTAAATGTAACATGTGCGATAATCAAAGTCAAAAGTCCAAGTGGCATTTGAGCAGCGGAGAAAATAACAAGCAGTGCGATTCCCAATATAATTTCCGGAATGACAACCGGAATATACATCAGCGTATCAATGATGCCTTTTCCTTTGAACTTGTATTTGTGTAAACCAATTGCCCCAATTGTGCCGATGACCGTTGAAATGATGGTGCTGCATAGTGCAACAATCACAGTGTTTCCGAACGCTTCAATCAACCTTGTATTTTCAAACATTTTGCCGTACCACTCAAAGGTGAATCCAGTAAAAACAATATTTCGTCTTGATTCGTTAAAGGAAAATGCAACAACGACAAAAATGGGAAGATATAAAAACAGTAATATTAAGACGGCATGTAATTTGCCAAAGGTTTTGATGATCTTCTGCTTTGTTTTCTTCAATTACGCCACCCCCAGATCATCAATATTGCCGCCGACTTTGGTATAGAGTTTTACAAGTAAAATCGTTACCGCAATCAAAACGATCGACAACGCTGCTCCCAAAGGCCAGTTTTGTGAGATATTGAATTGATTTTTAATCAAATTACCAATCAACATATTATTGCCGCCACCAAGCAGGTCAGATACGAAGAAATACCCCAAAGCGGGAATGAAAACCATAATCGACCCTGCAAAAATGCCCGGTAACGTGAGGGGCAATGTAATTTGTAAAAATGCGTGATATCGTTTTGCGCCCAAATCGCTTGCCGCTTCCAGAAGAGAGTGATCCAATTTTTCAACGGAAGCATATAAAGGCAAAATCATAAAGGGAATTAAGGTATAAACCATTCCTAAAATTACCGCCGGCATTGTAAACAGTAGTTGCAACGGTTGTTGAATCAAATGCGTTTTCATCAGAAGACCATTTAATATGCCCTCTGAACCCAAAATTGTTTTCCAACCGTAAAGACGGATTAAGGAGTTGGTCCAAAACGGAACAATAACCAAAAGCATCATGATGACCTTTTTTGTTTTAGATCCTCCCGCCATATGATAGGCAAATGGATAGCTTAACAGAATGCTGATGATTGTTGTGAAAAAGGCGATTAAAAGGGATTGTGCATAAATTTTTAAGTACTGTGCATTGATCAATTTTTGGTAATTTTCCAATGCAAAGGAATATCGGATGCTTCCATTTGAATTCCTGCCCAAAAAACTAATGACCAAGATATAAATGAGCGGAATGGCAATTAACAGTAAAAGCCAGATACTTACCGGAGCTAAAGTCACTATTTTGGGTAAGCCTTTAAATCTTTTCTTTGCCTTCACTGATATCCCCCCAAATCGATATTCTGAATCAACATATAATTCTGATGTTCTTTGGAGTGCATGACTGTGATTTGATTGATGTCCCAGTACAGGTGGGTGACCGAGGCAACCGGAGGAAGGGAATCCCCCGCCAAACGGTTGATTTTTATTTCATGTCCGTTTGGCAACACCACAATGCTTTTTACAAAAGAGCCGACATAAATATGTTCTTTGACTACCCCTGCAAGTGAAAACCCCTTCACCTCCGTTTCGGAAAACCGAATTTTTTCCGGACGGACGGAAATGCAGACAACCTCATCTTTTTGAAAATCGGCATTCTTTCCAATCACTTTTCCTGTTTCAGTATTCAAAATCAATTTTTCATCCTCGATCGAGGCAACAATCGCTTCTAAAACATTTGATTCACCGATAAAGTCTGCCACGAATTTTGATTTGGGATGCTCGTAAATATCATCGGGGGTTCCGAGTTGTTCGAGCACACCACCATTCATAATGGCAATTCTGTCACTCATGGTCAGGGCTTCTTCCTGGTCATGTGTGACATAAACAAAGGTAATGCCTAATTTTTTCTGCAGTCTTTTGAGTTCTATTTGCATTTGCTTGCGCAATTTTAAATCGAGTGCTCCGAGTGGTTCATCCAAAAGCAATACCTTTGGGCGGTTGATTAACGCACGGGCAATTGCCACACGTTGCTTTTGACCGCCGGAAAGCTGGGATGGCATACGCTTTTCAAACCCCTCCAACTGAACCATGCTCAGCATTTCGGTAACACGCTCTTTGATTTCTGGCTTTTTGACTTTTTTCATTTTTAGCCCAAAAGCAATATTGTCATAAATCGTCTTATGGGGAAAAAGCGCATAGCTTTGAAATACGGTGTTTACATTCCTGTCATACGGTTCCTTCTCTTCAATGCTTTCGCCTTCTACAAGAATACTTCCGCCAGTAGGTTCCTCAAAGCCAGCAATCATCCTCAATGTAGTTGTCTTACCACAGCCGGAAGGACCAAGCATTGTTAAAAATTCACCATCATATATGGTAAAATTCATGTCCTTTACAACATGGTTTTCACCGTATTTTTTATTTACATTCTTAATTTCAACCATTGGCTTCATGTTACTCACTACTCCCTTATATAAAAAAGGATTGTTATGCACCTTTTCCATATGATTAAATTACTTTGCTGCCACGTTCGCCTGTGCGGATTCTCATTGCATCTTCGACGTTATAAACGAACACTTTGCCATCCCCCACAACACCGGTTGAAACCTTTTGATTGATTTCAAGCAGGGTGTTTTCCAGAATACTGTCGTCGATTACGGCAGTTACCTGTATCTTTGGCAGCAGATTGATGTTGACATTCAAGCCTTTTATCTCGCTGATGCTCCCCTTCTGTTTTCCACATCCCATGACTGCCATAATGGTCATTCCTCCGCAGCCGCAGGTGTCTAATATTTCTTTTACCAATTCCAATTTGTCGGGTCTGATTATAATTTCAAGTTTTTTCATTGCAATCGTTCCTTTCAATCTTTTAAAATAAAAATAAAAGAAGCCAAATTCAACAAAATGTTGAATTTGACTTCTTTGTCAGTAAATAATAAGGCGTTATGTTTGTTCCGAGAACTACACTTACCTAAAAATATTGTCTTTATAATTTATATTACTGAAGTATATCCTAAAAAGGACACTTTGTCAAGACCTAAATATGATTTTAAGATTTTCTCGCATATTGGCATAAGATTGTATCTATTTATTTGTTCAGGAGCACAGAAAAAACAATTTTTTGTTCATTTTTTATCTTTATCACATAATTAATCGTTCACACTCATAACTGTACCGATAAAAATCGGCAGATTGGTTGCGTTATCGATGATGGCATAGACATAGGGTCTGTCAAGTGTCACATGTTTTGAATAGGAAGGTCCTGCTGATTTTGCATTCATCACCACTTTTGTAGCCGCGCCCGCCTTTGTACCGCGTTCATCCACCGAGATAAAAGTTTTATGTAATACTTCCGAAATATAAATATTTCCGAACCGCGATGTTCCGAGTTTATTAAAATCCGCATCATCCGAAAAAGCTTCAGGCATACCAAGCTGTTTTAATACATCATTCATTTTAACGGAATATTCATAGCTGAACTTCGGTTGACTTACCCCAACCGAGGTATTTTCGACATTTTTCAAAATAGATATAAAACTTTCTCCAGTCAGTTGATTGATATAATCATTGATTCCTTTGCTTTTTTTCGGCAACAATGCGACATAGCTGTATTTATTTCCGGCATATGGTTTGATAAAACCAGTTGCATTGTCGTCCTCAAGATAGCTTCCCTCTTCGGAATACATAAAATCCACATTCTGAGAACTGCCGTCGTATGTAGTAAATTCGCTCTTTTCAATTTCATCCTTTGTATAAACGGTTTCCCACTTTGCATCAAAGGTGATGGCATTGATGAGAAACATGATATTATCCGGATCAATACTTTCGAGTATTTTCTTGATTTTACCATCAGTTTTCTCTTTCGTCCAACGATTGATGTCCTTTACGGTTTCCTCTTCGAACGAGGCTTTGTAGATATCGGCACCGTAATAGTTCGCATTTGTTTTTAAAAAGTCTTGCTCTACTTTTAAATTGTCTTTATCGTCCCGAAACCAGATTGAGTTTGCAATTTTCAAGCGTGCATTCTTATTGTCGGGCAAGTTTTTTACATAGGTATATAGATACCTGTTTAACTCCGAAAGCGGAATATCACCGCCAAGGAGCGTTTCCATTTGCGTCAATGTTTCGCCGTCGGCACCGTTTGCCGTCATTGCAAGTGCAAGTTGAACCGAAATCGGTGAAATCAAAGAATTCTCTTCTTTTGTAATCGATTTTTGAAAGAGTTTGACCGAAAAATCCGCCGTGTTTGCAATGAATTTGTCGTCCGGTTTCTTTTCTTCGACCATGGTGAAAGTGGCGTGGTTAGAAATCTTTTTTGCTTTGATAAAATTAGGTAGGAAGGAAAACAAGGAACATGCAAGCAATACTGCTGCAAAAAACAGAATTAAGGTGATAACAAGTCGTCTGCGGGGCAGAGGATTCATGGAACATCAACCTTTCCTGATTATATTTTTGTACCTGTTTTTAGTTTAGCATA
>Ga0065701_1040615_pt1 | contig 10737 bp, 4 predicted proteins | sample Biomet1_FD_59088 | JGI IMG/M metagenome (GOLD analysis project Ga0065701, IMG submission 59088) | Microbial communities from bioreactor (seeded with anoxic lake sediment) at LBNL, California, USA - Biofuel metagenome 1 version 3... | ecosystem: Engineered > Bioreactor > Anaerobic > Unclassified ...
GGAGAACGCATACCAAGTCCGATGCAACAGCCTCCTTGTCAATCCAGTTGTTGTGTGGCCAACGGCCCCAGGGGGCTTTTGACAGCTCCGTGCTGGTCTGTCATGAAGGGAGCGAAGGGTCCTGTAGTAAATTTGTACACTTCCGGGACATGGAAATACGTCTTGTCCAAGGGAAATGTTCTTGAACTGATTCAAAAGACGGATTATCCAAAAACGAATCAGGTTGAAATAGACATCAAACAGAGAAAGGCGGAATGTTATGCCATTAGTTTGCGAATTCCTTCGTGGAGCAAGAAGACAAAGATTATGGTCAATAACGATACGATCGGATATGACGGAAGCGGGTACCTCGAGTTGAACCGGGAGTGGAAAAACGGCGATAAGATAGAGCTGGCATTGGATTTGCGTGGAAGGGTCATAAACGCACCAGACAACAAAAACCAGATGGCGATAATGCGCGGCCCCATTGTACTCGCGATGGACAACCGGCTGATAAAGGAAGAAAATAAGAATCTATGGTTGCTTCACGATCAACTTTCCTGGAGGCATAATGCTGACTGGAATATAGACTATGTATTGCTGCCTCCTGTATCCGATTTTTCAAAAGAGATCTACGTCGATCTTAAACCCGTGGATAATTGTCCAAATGATGTTTGGATGGCATTTGAGGTCCCTTTCCTGTACAGACCGACTCATTTTTCAAATCACAGTAAAACATCACTTGTATTGTGCGATTATGCTTCTGCCGGGAACCAATATTCTGAAAATAATCTTTTCAGGGTTTGGATGCCGCAGCCAATGTTTATGAATGATATTTTCCCAAAGAATACGTGGACTATACTTTATGAAGGTAAAGAAAGGCCAAAAACTCCAATTTTATGAAAACAAAGAATTTACTTGTACTCATCCTTTTAAGCCTTGTTGCATTTCCAGGCATGCTGTATTCCCAGGTCTCTAAAACAATCAGTAATCAATGGACAGCGACAGATGGTTTGGGACGAAAACTGCCCGATATCAATCAGGCTGGAGACACCAGAAACGGGAAATACATAGGCATTTTTTATTGGACATGGCATACGGATGATCCGGCAGCTCCGGAAGCGAAAGACATTACTCAGATTTTGCTTCAGGATCCGAGTGCTGCAAGCGATCCAAGTAATTCACTATGGCAAAGTCCAGGTCAATACTGGTGGTCTCAATCTCTGTTCGGCTATTATCGGACAACCGATGACTGGGTTTTGCGCAAACATGCAGAGATGCTCGCAGATGCCGGTGTCGATGCGGTTTTCTTCGATTGCACCAACGGAAGCTATACCTGGAAATCATCCTATATGGAGTTGTTGAAGGTCTGGGAACAAGCAAGGAAAGACGGTGTGAACACGCCCAAAGTGGTATTTATGCTTCCTTTTGGCGCGACAGATGGAGCTACTACAGCCATAAATGATTTGTATACTGATTTATATGGACCTCAATTGTATTCTGACCTGTGGTTTATGTGGAATGGAAAGCCTTTGATTATGGCATATCCGGAATTGAAATACCAACCTGCTCAAACTGCTGGTATGAAATTTTCGGCTGAATCTTCTTTTTCGGCAATATCTGCCACCTGTCCAAGTTGGGGGAATAGTATCGGCAATCTGACATTTAGCCTTTATAAATGGGATACTTCATATGGAAAAAGTGTTGCCTCCACTCCAATAGCCACGAAGACTTTTGTCAATTTTGCGGATAATGCCACTCTTGTATTGGAATTTCCAACTCAACCGAGCGGTACTTACGTATGGGAACTGAAAGATGGCACGGAGTCAGTGGGCATTTGGAAATGGACTGACAGTCACGATGCTGCCCTAAGTTATTATTCAGGATCACAAGTGTCTGGTAACTACGAGAGTGGTATTTCCTACGGCACTAGTGCCAATAATCTCACGGCTTTGACAAGCGGAACTCAGCATACGGCGGTATCGATTCTCGGATCCGGTGTTAGCCAGGCCAGGATAGATTCCATAAAGGACTTTTTTACTTTTCGTCCCGGACAACCTGATTATGTCTCTGGTCCTGGCCGGAATGACCAATGGGGATGGCTTGAAAATGCCCCGCAACATGGATATGTGGCAAAAACGGGTGGTGGTTTTGAACAGGTGACAGTCGGTGTCGCTCAAAATGCATGTGACTCTACCGGTGGACATTGTAGTGCATTTAACTTCCCTGAATTTAGCGATTCTCCTGCTGCTCAAACCTATGGACGCAGTTATACCTATGCAAACGGACAGGATACGACATCCGGTGCTTATCTAAAAGGGCTTAATTTTCAGGAACAATGGGACAGAGCGAATGTCCTTGACCCGGACCTTATTTTTGTGACTGGCTGGAATGAGTGGACTGCCGGTCGTTTTGTGGATGACTGGAAATTGCCTATGGCTTTTGTCGATGAATACAGTTCGGAAAAGAGCCGTGACATTGAACCTGTAAAATCATGGGGGAACAAGGGCGATGTCTATTATATGCAATTGATAAGCAATATACGCAAGTTTAAAGGAATGGCAAGTCTGGATACCGCTTCCAGGCAACAGACCATAGATGTACATGATTTGTCAACCTGGGAAGATGTCAGGCCTCAATACACAGCGTATAAAGGCAATGTGCAGCATCGTAATGCAATTGGCCAGGGGTCTCTTGTCTACACCAACAATACAGGCCGGAATGACATAGTCGGAGCCAAGGTCGCCAGGGACTCTTCCTATATGTATTTCTATGTTGAAACGGTCGATAACCTTACCGACAAGACAGACCCAAAATGGATGCGTCTGTTTATTGATGTCGACAGGGATAAGAAAACAGGCTGGGAAGGCTATGACTTTGTGGTAAACAGGACGAGCCCCGGAGATTCAGCCATTGTCGAGAAAAGTTCGGATTCCTGGAACTGGCAAAAGGTTGGCGGTGCTGACTATGTAATAAACGGAAAAACGCTTGTGCTTAAGATCAAACGCTCACTCCTTGGCATTACAGATAGCTCGTCAATCAATCTTGAATTCAAGTGGAGCGATAACATGCAGGAAGATGGCAATATCATGGACTTTTATGTAAACGGCGATGTCGCTCCGGGCGGAAGATTCAATTATGTGTATACTATAAACAGGACGGATGATGGTTTCCTTTGTGGAAGTAATCCCCAAAATATAAATCATGGTTTGGTAAGAGATCTTTACACAACTCTGCCGGATACAATTCCATCACTTGACCATTTAAATGCAACAAGTACAGACTTCCCTTCGGATATTTCAATGCCAACTGTCTCAACTGGCAACTTTGGATTAAGGTACAGTGGATTTGTGGACATTCCATCAAAGGATACCTATAAGTTTTCCATAGCCAGCGACCTCTCAGCAAGGCTCTTTATTGATGGCTATCTGATTGTTTCATCAAACAGTGCCGAAGGAGAGCAAGCAGGTAGTGTAAATTTGATGCCAGGAAAACATTCCTTTAAGTTGGAATATGTTTCAAGTCAGAAAAATACCAATAACCTGCAGGTCGATATTCAGAGTTCTTCAATAAGCAAGAGCACGATCCCTTCGACAATGCTTTATAAGTACAATATAGCGCCTTCGGCAACAATAGCTTTTCAAAATGGCCAGAATTCGTATTGTCAGATAGATTCAATAAATATAGCCACCAATGACATAGACGGAGGTATTGCCAATGTTCGGGCATATGATAATGGCGAAATATTGGATAATGTGTCTGGCAACCAGATTCCATTGACAGGATTCTCGACCGGGAATCATGCTGTCTATATCATTGCCACTGACAATGATGGCTACGAAACCAAATCAAACGTTCTGAATTTTGTCATCGATGCGCCGCTAGCTTTGCCCGGAACTATAGCAGCTGAGAGTTTCTGCTACGGCAATTCCATTTCCGTCATCAATTCTTCCGATACCGATGGCGGCTATTGTATCAAATCTGCAAAAGCAGGATCGGCTGACTATTATGTTAACGTTCCTACAGCCGGCGCTTATAATTTTACATTCCGTGTACCAGCATCCAAGATCGCTTTGATTATAAAACTTAAATCAAATGATAAATCGATAGGGTCTGTAAATGTTGGACAAACAGGAACTACAGGTTGGTGCGATGTGACTTCCACACTTAATCTGACAGCTGGTGTACAGAAATTACATCTGGACTTTTCAGGTGAGGTTACCTTACATCGGATTGAAGTAACTTCTGAAACCGGAAGTAATATTTCATTAAAGGCTTCACCAAATCCATCTTCTGATGATTTTTTGATTCAGGCTCCTGAAGCAATCTCAGGCATTATAATATATGACCTGGTTGGTAAGGTTGTAAATCAAACAGTGCCTGCTGCAAATAGTACACAGGTTCGGATTGGCTCCAATTTGCGTCCTGGTGTGTATTTTGTGTCTGTTACAGAGAAAAGTGGATCAACTCAAAGGGTAAAGATCATAAAATTATAAACTCGGAAATTTAGTAAAATGCATGGAGTAGCAATATTCCGTGCATTTTTGTCTTTTCATGCAAACAAAATATTATTACCCAATCCATCCGCAAGCATACTGCAAGTACAAAATACCTATTGAAAGCGGCAAAGAAATCAGGGTTACGATAATCCCAACCTTGAAGAATGCCATAAAACCAATGTGATAGCCTTCCTTATTGGCAGCTGCAATGACAATCAAGTTGGCCATAGCGCCGATAATCGTTGCATTTCCGGCGAGGGTCGACCCTGAGGCCAGTCCCAACCAAAGCAAATTGCTTCCAGCCGTTTTCAATACCGGAAGCATCAAAACGGCAAAAGGGACATTGCTGACAATTTGTGACAAAATCAGGCTCAGCCCATGAACGATTCCGAGCCCTTTCAGGTCGGAACTGAGTAAATCCTTTTGCAGTAAAGGTGTAAATAAACCCGTCTTTTCAACGGCACCTACCACAACAAACAAGGAGGCGAAAAAAAGCAACAGTATCCAGTCTACCTTTTGGATCACCTCGGACGGCTTGGCTTTACCAAGTAGCATAAGGAGCGCAGCACCGGTCAGCGCAATCACAGGGATGGAAAGGCAGAATATTTTACCGAAGAAGAAACCTAGTACGACAAGTGCAAAAACTGCAATTGACCTGCTGAGCCTTTTCATATCATACGAGTTCTTTCCCGAGAAGGTCAGGGGCTCTTTTTGCCTGAACTCATTCTGGAAGAACAGACGTACCACGGCTATGACCAGTATCATTCCGAGCAAGGAAACGGGAAGGAGATGAAACAGGAAGCTGGAGTAGGCTATTCCCGATGAAATCCCAACCAGCATGTTTTGCGGGTTTCCGGTTATTGTCATGACGCTTCCGATATTTGCGGATAAGATCTCGGCAATCAGATAAGGAATGGGGTTTATCTTTGAGGATCGACAAATCGAAATGATGACAGGTGTGAACATTAGGACAACGGCATCATTGACCAGAAAAGCGCTGGAAATGCCCGTTACAAGGACAATGAGTACAAGAAGCCTGAACCGGGTTTTTGAGTAGGAAATGGTCTGGCTTGCTATCAGTGAGAAAAAACCGTCAATCTGAAGCGATGCAATGATAATCATCATCCCCAATAAGAGGAAAATGGTATTGAAGTCAATCGCCTGGACTGCATCTTCAGGTGTCAATATGCCAAAAAGGACCATGGCAACGGCACCAGAGAAAGCCGCGGAAGGCCGGTCTACATTTACACCTGGTAAGCGGGTAAATATGATGCCAAGGTAAGTAAGGATAAATATTAAAAGGGCAATGATTTGTGTGGACTCCATGCTTAAACTATTCCAGCATTCTGTACTCCAATACCCTGTCAATGGAAAAATCCCCGATTCCAAGATAGTAATTGGCTGTATCTACCAGGACCCCGAGGGGTAAAAGCCCAATGACCTCGCTCCCAGCGACGGATACTCCATAACGTGCTGCTTCCATCTTGACCATCTCAAAGGCCTGATAGACGGATGTTTTGGTGTAATCGGTCAGATTCATGGAGACCTGGGCCATTTTCCTGTCTTTCAGCATGACGCCCATGGCCTTGCAATAGTGCAGACCACCTCCGATATGACGGACTTTCCTGGCAATGGCCTGGGCAATTTCCAGCTGATCGGTATGGAGGTTTACATTATAGGCAACCAGATAATTCCTGGCACCTATGGCAGTCGCTCCTGCTGTCGGATGAGGCTCCAAAGGGCCATAATCGGGTTTCCACAAAGGACTTTTCATTTTTTCGACCAATCCTTCAAACTGACCCCTGCGGACATCGGCGAGATTCTCCCGATGGGGTGCAGACGCAGACTTCTCATACAGAAACATCGGTACTCCGAATTGGCGGGCTGCCTTTTCTGCAACCGCTTTTGAAAGGTTGACGGCTTCTTCGATATCCATGTTTCTGACTGGAATGAAGGGAACCACATCTGCAGCGCCCATACGTGGGTGCTGTCCCTGATGTTTGGTTAGGTCTATTTCATGGACAGCTGTTCCGATGGCTAATACCATAGCTTCTTTTATTGCTTCGGGTGATCCGATGGCGGTGATGACCATCCGGTTATGATTTGTATCATGGCTATAATCCAGAAGCTTGATGTCTTCTTTACCGCGGAAGCAATCGATGATTTTTTCCATCTTTGCTGTGTCCCTGCCTTCACTGAAGTTGGGAACACATTCGACAATCTTCTTGTGCGTGTCCATCGTGTTTTGTATTAAAGTTCACAGTGAAATACAAAAATACGGAATTTTTAATTATATTTGTTCTCACTGCTTGTTTAGAATCTGAATATTACTCTATATATTAAAACAGACTGAATCCCTTCTTCTAAAAGGACTTGGCCTGTGGTTGGTTTTCTGCGATTTCTGGGTTTGACACATAAATCTTTTTCGTATGAAACTTTTTATTATCTCTAACAGGCTTCCAGTCAAAGCTCGAAAAAAGGAGGATGGACAATTAGAATTTGTACGGAGTGAAGGTGGATTGGCTACCGGGCTTGGTTCATTGAATCTTCCCGTCGAGATGCACTGGATAGGCTGGCCTGGCATCTACCTAAAGGATGATGTCGAAATGGAACAGGTCTCAGGCCATCTCGAATCGCTCAATTATCATCCGGTTTTCTTATCTGAAGAGCAGATACTGAATTATTATGAGGGATACAGTAACAGTATCCTGTGGCCTCTTTGTCATTATTTTTACGCTTTTATTGAATACGAGTCCAAATATTGGGAGGCTTATAAAGAGGTTAACAAGATATTTGGCCAGGTGGCAGAATCGCTTATTGAGCCTGGTGATATGGTCTGGATCCACGATTATCATTTAATGCTGTTGCCGAAAATAATACGGGATAAAAACCTCGGTGTCAGTATCGGGTATTTCCATCATATACCTTTTCCTTCTTATGAATTGTTCCGTGTGCTTCCAGAAAGAGCCGAAATCTTGAGTGGATTGCTTGGGGCCGATCTTGTCGGGTTTCATACACAAGACTACATGCGACATTTTATTAGTGCGGTGGAACGTGTTATGGATCTTCAGTTTAAGCTGGATCATGTAATGATAGGATGTAGAACGGTCTACACGGATGCATTTCCAATGGGAATTAACTATTCCCAGTATTATGATGCTATTTTGAATCCCAAAGTTCGGGAAAAGGCAGAGACGCTGCAAAAGAACTTTGGCAATCATAGACTGATGCTTTCTGTGGACAGGCTCGATTACAGCAAGGGCATTTTACACAGGATAAGGGGTTTCGCCCAATTTCTGGAGCATTACCCTGAGTACAGGGGAAAAATATCCCTGGTCATGATTGTTGTTCCTTCGAGGGATACGGTGGATAGATATGCTGACCTGAAAAAGAAAATTGATGAGACCATAGGTTCGGTCAACGGGCATTACTCAACTATCAATTGGACTCCCATCTATTATTTTTATCATAGCTTTGAATTTGAGGAACTTGCGGCAATGTATTACATTGCTGACATTGGACTGGTCTCTCCGCTGAGGGATGGAATGAATCTGGTAGCAAAAGAATACGTCGCTGCCAAAAGAGATAAACCAGGAGTGCTGATTCTAAGCGAAATGGCAGGAGCAGCTACGGAACTCAGCGATGCGATTTTGATCAATCCGAATAATGTGGATAAGATAGAATTTGCTATATTGGATGCCATGGAAATGAGTCTGGAGGAGCAGTACATGAACATGGCCAAAATGCAGAAAGTGGTTTCAAGACAAACGGTAAAGAAGTGGGCCCAGACTTTTGTGGACGAACTGGAACGAATTAGACTGACAAATCTGGAGAATGACAAAAAGCGCGTGGATTTATCCTTTATGGAGAAGATTGGAATGGATTATAACAAAGCACAGAAACGGCTTATCATTCTTGATTATGACGGTACGCTCAGTCCTTTTCAGGATAAACCGGAGGATGCCTCTCCAACTGTTGAAATGCTGGTTGTGTTAAATGAATTAAGCAAAGATTTAAAAAACAAGGTGGTCATTAGTAGTGGCAGGGATTTCCATACCCTGGAATCATGGCTGGGACATTTGCCTTTGGATATGACAGCTGAGCATGGAGCTTTTTATAAAGAAAAAGGGGAGTGGCATAAAAAAAACAGCAGACTTACCTGGGATGATGAAATCTTAAAGATATTTCAGAACTATGTAGATAAAACGCCTCGGTCAGAAATTGAAATAAAAGATACGGCTTTGGTTTGGCATTACCGTAAAGTGGATACTTGGTTCGCTTCATTACGGGAGCAACAATTGGTGAATGACCTGATTGGCCCTTGCACACGGCTCCATTTACAAATTATGAGAGGAAATAAGATTGTGGAGATTAAATCGCCTGAATACACCAAAGGAGCAGAGGCAAAACGTCTTTTACAGAATATGACCTATGACTTTATAATGGCCATAGGAGATGACACGACCGATGAAGATACATTCATGGCTTTGCCGCGTACATCTTATACCATCAAAGTGGGCCCTGCCACCAGTGTGGCCAAATACTATTTGCTTTCTCAACCAGAAACCTTACCGTTTATTCAGTCCCTGATGGAAGGATCAGGGTTTGATAAATTTTGAGCTTTCTTCTTCTTCTGTAAATAATAAGGCGGTGTTGATCAAAGCAAGATGAGAATAGGCTTGTGGGAAGTTTCCATACTGATCTTTGGTTTCAAAATCAAGGTCTTCGCTAAACAATTGGAGGTGGTTGGCATAGGATATCATTCTCCGAAAAAGATCTAAAGCTTCCGCTTTTTCTCCTATGGCAAATAAGCTACGTATCAACCAGAAGGTACAGATTGTGAAGGCGGACGTGGGAGTTCCGAAATCATCGACATTTTTATATCGGTAGAGGAGCCCTTTATACATTAGATTCTTCTGTATCGCTTTGACTGTTTTTATATATCGTTCATCATCGGCAGAGATAAAACCGTAAGGTTCCATTAACAATAGTGAAGAATCCAGATCGTCGTTTTCATAGGTCTGTGAGAAACTCTGGATCTCTTCTTTCCATCCATGACGTAGAACGTCTTCCTTGACTTCTTTTGCTGCTTTGCACCATCTGGTTGCATAACCGGTTTCATGCAGTATGGTTGCAATATGGTGGGCTCGGTCGAAAGCCACCCAACACATAATTTTTGAATGAACAAAATTCATGGCTTTGCCACGGATTTCCCAGATGCCGTTATCTGGCTTTTGCCAGTCTTCTTGTATGGTCTTGATGATGTTTTTCACAACTTCCCACATCTCTTCAATTTCATTCAGGGTTCCTGGAAAATGGACATAGTACTGGTAGATGACATCCATCAGGTAACCCAGTGAATCATTTTGTTTCTGGCGGTAGGCATCGTTTCCTATGCGGACAGGTCTGGAGTTGGAGAACCCGCTTAGATGGGGTAAGGTTTCCTCTGTAAGTAATCGTCTGCCCCGTATATCGTACATGATTTGAAAGGTCTCATTTTTCGATTTCAGGATATTCTGAATAAAGCTCATAAAGCTTGCTGCAGTACCTCTGTGGCCTACGTTTATTAAGGTCTTGATGGACATGGATGCATCCCGAAGCCAACAGAAACGGTAATCCCAGTTGCGTACATCACCGATTGATTCCGGAATGCTGGTCGTCAAAGCGGCGAGAAAGGCACCGGTACGTTGGTAAGACATGAGTTTCAGGACCAAAACGCTTCTTTCTATATAATCGTGAAATTTGGTGTATTTCTTGGTCCGGTTAGTCCAGTCTAACCAATAGACACGGGTTCGTTGGAGTTCAAGTTCAACTCTGTCCTGATTGACTGGTATTAGTTTCTGATTGTAGGAAACCAGCAAGAAGGTGTCTCCTTCAAGCGTATACAACTCTTTATTCAGGATTGTATTAAAAGGTATTCCTGAATATAGGTAGATGGTGTCACGGGAATTGATTTTGGAGATGCTTTTTACAAAAGTTTGTCCTGATTTATTAAAGACTTTTTCCTGGCCATAGTTGAGGACTGGCTCATAGGATACTCTGAAACGGGGTTTTCCTCGTCTATACCGAATGAGCCGATATAGTTCGGGTGAAAGATAGTGGTTGTTTAATGTTTCAATTTTATAACGTGGCATAAAGTCCAGCACTTCAAAGGCTCCTTCTTCCGATTCAAAGTAGGTGGAGAGAATATTCGTATGTTCCACATACTTCTGTGAAATATGGTAAGAAGGGTCAACGATAAAACATAAACTACCCCCTT
>Ga0065701_1013052_pt1 | contig 10706 bp, 8 predicted proteins | sample Biomet1_FD_59088 | JGI IMG/M metagenome (GOLD analysis project Ga0065701, IMG submission 59088) | Microbial communities from bioreactor (seeded with anoxic lake sediment) at LBNL, California, USA - Biofuel metagenome 1 version 3... | ecosystem: Engineered > Bioreactor > Anaerobic > Unclassified ...
CATCATATTTCCCGTTCCATTTGATCTTTGGTCATTTCCCCCACCAGCCATATTACTCGCTGCACGAACTGCTCCAGCAGCGCCACCGGCAGCCGCTAGTGCACTTGCGGCCATCTTAACCATACCTCCACCAAAGGTTGGGCTTCCGGACAAATAACTCTGCACGATATTCGGAATTCGTTTCGTAATATAGTAAATAACAACAGCAGCAAGAACCGCTTGTAATATTACACTGACTTGCGTATACAAATCTGATGTTGCAGCGATTTTTGCTGAAAAACTTTTTAAAAATGGTATAGAAACCGTGCTGATAAACGCAATCACAGAAACCTTGATTGCCAAATTAAACATGACACCAATCGCTTTTTCCGATAGAAAATTAAATTGTTTAATCATGCCAAAAGGCAATAGTGGAATTGTAATTAATGCCATAGTGTAAAATTCAATTCGAACCATAAACATTTCAATTCCAGTCAAAAATAAGCAGGCAATAATGGTTATTAAACTCACAATATTAATAATCAGAAGCCCGGGACTTGTTATACTGAATTTTGCATTGTCCCAAATCGCGTGAAAAATTACAATCGCATTATTGACAATAGAATCTGGTTTTAATGTTGTATCTGCACCGGCCCCACCGGCTAAAAATCCAATTTCTTGGAATCCTGCTTCAAGATGATTCATCAAATCTATTCCTGAAAGCCAATTTGTAATCAAAAAGATATAAAATCCTGCTTTCAGACAGATATTAATTAAAAACTTAACTTTATCACCAGAAACAAGATCCAACGCCAATTGGAGAGAGGATGTTATTATTGTTAATATCGCCAATAATTTTAGTGCAGTTGGCTGAATTGCCATGGCCCCAGGAACAATTACATTTTTCGTATAATTGTTCATAAATCCTGACAAAATATCAATACCTCCGTCAGATTCGCCTTTTAGTGAAAATTGATATTGTGTAACTTGTGCGGTCGTAGCATCACCACTTAGATAGCTGGAAAAAACGCTAATAAAAGAAGCCCCCAAAATTCAGCGCGAGTCCAATGCCTAAGACAATGCTCCACATTGTTTTTGTGCCATGCGTTTTCAATTCCCAAAACGTACATGAATCCTGCAACGGCTGTCATAATTACTGCAATTACTTTTGCAGATCCAACAACGCTATTCGCTATCGTCTTTAAAGGCGTATCAAAACTTGTAATTCCTGTACCTGCATCAATTATTGTGGAGTTATCCGCCGCGTAGGAAATATTTTGAAAGCCCAACAGCACAAGAAGCACTAAACAACATGCTAAAGCGCATATTCCATATGTTTTCATAGTTTCCTCCGATTTATTGTGACAAATCACTATCACTAAAATTCCCTACCCAAGTTGATACATTATCTTTAGAATTTTGTTCAAGCTGAAGATTTGTTGCACGTTCTACATTTTCTCTTTGATAATTTGCCGCTTCCATGGCTGCCATATTCGCTAACAGAGCATTTCCTTGAATGGTAGCCTGCGCATTTGCGGCTTGAATTGTTGTTGCAGCTTGAACAGCTTGCAAGTTACCGTCTGCATTGTTAGCCGCTTGTAAAGCATTGGTGACAGTACTCGATAAAGCGTCATTTTGTATTTGCACAGCCTTTGCATTGTGCAAGGAATCGTAATTGGTTTTATCCAACGCTTTAATTCCTTTTTGTGTAGAAGAATATAGATCTACTAAGCTTGTGTTTCCATTTAAAACATCTTCCACGCTGCCAAGTTCTGTATTCCAAAAGTTACTAACGGTAGATGAGGTATTCAGTGCTCCGATTTTAACATTTTCTTCATTCAAGACCTCATTTTGCTGGGTTTGTTGATTTTTATACCAATTGATCAAGGTAGTGCCATCAATCTTATTCATATTCAGAATTTGCAATGCCAATTGTTTTTGCTCATTAGTGAGCATTGTTGCTGTATTAATCGCGGTTTTAATTGCTTCAGCAACATTTTGGGCATCGTACACGAGTACGGTAGCAGATGCCGATTTTGACGATGGGATCATAGCTAAAAAAGCCGCCATCGTCCCTATGCATAACCCCATTCCGATAGCTGTTTTTTTTATAAAAGCCATATTTTATTCCTCCCCTTTTTAAGATGTCCATAATGGACATCCATTTTTAAAACTACGAACAATTCGCGAGCAACCGATTATAGGCATTCGAAACTTTTACAACATAATTTCTCGTTTCACTGTAAGGGGGAACGCCTTGATATTTTTTCACAGCTTGCGGACCAGCGTTATATGCAGCAACCGCATCTGTTACACCATAGGCACCCCAACCGGAGAAATTATCCAATTGATTTTTTAAATAAATTACGCCTCCCACAACATTGTCTAGTGGGTTATATGGATCAACACCTATAGCACGTGCCGTATCTGGCATTAGCTGCATTAAGCCAATTGCACCAACACCAGATCCTGCTCTTAAATTGAAATGACTTTCTGTCTCCATCACTGCTGTCACCAATAGTGAATCTACGCCATATTGGCTAGAAGCATATAGTATTGCCGATGTGATCCAATCAGCTTGTCCAGCATCACCATTCCATGCACTCACATCGTTATAAATCACACTATATGCATCAGCTGCCTCTGCTTTTGTTTCCCATAAAGGATTCACCCAAATCGTACATATCGCTGCCATAAAAAACACTACTGATTTACCCGATTTTATCCATCTACTCCACATTGTCATTCCCAACTCCTTTGAAAAATTTTTGTTACTACATTTAGTGTATGATGACAAACCCTTTTCAAAATCTCGTTTTTTTGCGTTTTTCAAGCACAAAAAAAGCAGCCCATATTATTTACGGACTGCTTTATTATCAATTTTCAGATATTTTTGTTGTAGTTTCTGTTACTTTCTTTATACTTCGAACAAGAACTTGTTCCTGGTCAAGATCCTTCGTTAATGAATTTTCTGCTTTACGAACAATAGACACCGCGTAATTTTTTTGACTTGCAACACAAGGCGATTCTTTCAAAACTTCTGTCACTAAATTGGAAGTAAAACCTTGAATCAGCATGGTTTCAGCAATCAGTAAATCCATTTGTGAAGAAAACGGCAATTCTATTGCTTTTTTTATTTCCTTGCAATGATGTTCATACTCTTTTTTTGCATCTTCTTCATGTTCAATACGAGGGACAGGTTTGTAATGATAAAGTTTTAGTCGTTCTTGCGATATTTTTTGCTTTGCTTGTGCTTCAATAAAGAATTCATATTTATTATCTCTTCCGGGCTCTATAGCAATCGGGGAATTTTTTTGAATCGCTTGTTTTATTTCACTTGTCCGATATTGGTTTTCTAAAAGCATATCTTTCATGATCGCTGCATCCATGCTGCTCTGTAAAAACTTCTTCTCCGTATATAGTTTTACAAGTTTATTTTTATACGTTTCTTCTGCTGTTTTAGGATTTTCAACTGGCGTATATTCTTTAAGATCATGAATCCGCTGATAAACGGCTTCTGCTCCTTGAAGAACATTGTCGGCATATAGCAATGGCGTAATAACCGCTGCTGTTGTTGCGGCTGCCACGATTGCATTTCGCACGTCTAGCGGATCAATATGGTTAAGCAACATGCGAAGTGCTGCACGGCCATCTTGATACAAGGACATATGCGAATCAATATTGACGCCCTCAGATGCAAGTCCGCATTGACGATTATATTCTTCCTGTACGGTCTTCGTATACGTTTCTTTTTTTCTTGTTGCCTCTATACGTTTTTCTACTTCATCAATTACCTTAACTGCATAATTTTCCGGAATACCTGGCATTAACGCTCTGGGACTATTCTGCTTTATTACTTCATGGAGCTGAAATTTATCAAAATCAGGATATTTTGTTAATAACTTTTCTGCAATATCTTTATCCAGAAAAGGTGCTGTTAACCTAGCTGAAATGCTAGGATAGGTCTTTATTCTTTCATGAAGAGCTTGTTTAAACAAATCGATGGGTGTTATTTTTGCTTCAATGAGCTTTTTATAACTTGTACTGGTGGGAATGTCTTTGTTTTCCCAAGCCAATAGGTTTTTCTCCGCACGAATTACCTTTTTTGATGCGGATACTATCCAATTCGCATATGTTTCTGGAGTTTTATTTGGATTTTGTGGATTCTTTTTGACTGCCAAAGGGCTTTTTTCTACGATTACACGCGAAATATTGGCCGTGGATTGTTTTTCCTCTAAAAGCTCCTTCGCTACCATTGCATCATAATAACTTCGATTTTTTTCTACCCCAAAAGAATAGCCTTTTTCTTTCAGCCTTTGATCTAACCGGTCCATTTTTTCTTCATATAGAGCTGCCGTTACTGGATATTGTTTTAACGCAAATTCTTTTTTACTTGCATAGTCTTTTTCAACAAGATTGATAAGAGAACTAATATATTTATCCTGGGTTCGTCCGGGTTCCATAGCTACCGGAGATGCCTTTGCTAGTGCAGATAAAATGATTTCTTTTGGGAATTTTTCAGTATACATTCTCGCTACAATGCGTTGGTCATCCCTGCCTGAAAGGATTTTGGTATGTGTATGTGTCATGTATTCCCGTGCGAAATAACGATATGCATCTGCTTCAGTTCGAACCTCAGAAGGTGAAACCATCTTCTGAATATCAATGTAGGCATGTTGTATGTTACGACATTTCTCCATTACATCATGTATATAATTTTCGTCAACATTAGCATAAATTGAATTTCGCCTAAGCACTTCTTCAATAACTTCTGGAAAGAAATTATGGTCGATCATCATGGAAATAACAATACTGCCTTCATGAAAGGCATTAAATTTGTCTTTAGAATAGCTTGCATATTTATCCGGTAAGCTATTGATCTTTTCTAAATACAAATTTTTAGCCAAATCATAGAGTTTGCCTGTTCGTAAGATGCGTTCTCTATTGACATGACCAAGCACATTGTCTGCATAATTGTTTAGCAATTTTTCATTTGTAAATTGTGTAGACAAGAATGATTTTTTTCGATGAACTTCCAATACTTCCTTTAAAGAGTATCCTGCGTCCAACAGTTTGCAAAAAACGTTCAAATCTTTCTTAAAAAAAAGATCTTCAAAGCGTACATGCATACTTTCTTTTTTTAAATTATATGCTTTTCGAACCGATAGCTCGAGCCCATTTTCAGGCAAATCACGTGGAACCTGCCCTCTCAAATATCGATCTTTTTCTTCTGAACTTTTTCCTTCGATTGCTGGACTTTCATACAAAATTGCTTGTTCGATTTGATAGGTACTGTATCCATCGTCTGCCAATTCATGTGCAATTTTATGGTCGAGTTCAAGATATAATCTATCTACTTCTTTTTTTGGAAATTCAGTTTTGGCAAAATCTAAGTATGCCTGTGTAACAGATTTCAAAAAAAACACCTCCACTTATATTTCGGAAACCCACTTTATTTTTCATTATGATGCAAAGAATTCTCGTGCTTCCTCTTTTTTCGGCAATTCAACTTGCTTATATGCAAGCCAATGCTCGTTAAAATTCTCTTTTCCATATTCATCAACAAGCTTTTGGCAGTACTTTGAATCTGCTGTGTCAGTAGATGCTGTGTAAGCTAGTGTTACGGGACATGAGTTAAGCGCTAAATCATATAATCTTGACCCTATAGGGGATGTATAGTAATACTGACATTGTGGAATCGCTTCTGATATGATCTGAATTTGGCGCTGATTTAAACCACAAGACAAATAGGTTTTTTTGGTACTTTCTTCGAGTGCATCTTTATTCGGAAGGAAAATTTTCGATTGGCACGATTCTAAAACTGTCGAAAAAATCGGCGATTTTGTTATGTCAGCCAGAGATTGCGTTGCAAATACAACAAAGGCTCTTGATTTTCGCAACGTTTTAAGCCAATTGCGTATTTTTTCGACAAACATCGGATTATCAAAGAACACCCAGCATTCGTCCAAAATAATTGCGGTCGGGCCCCTTTTCGTAGATTTTTCATTTTGGTCTTTTAACATTCTTTCTATTCTATGGAAAATATACATCAAAGCTGGCCCCACAATCGATTTGCGTTCCATAAGTTTTTCCATTTCAAAGGTTTCCCAAGACGAAAACTCCAAGGTGTCGTCTTTCGAATCAAAAATATATCCATAGGCACCACCTAATTTAAGCGGAGCAAAGGTTATTTTTAAGTCTTTATCTTGTAAATAATCTACAAAAGACGTAATGGTACGAAATCGTTGAGGTAAAGAAGCTGTAATTTCGAGAGCTTTCCATATAAAGTTTTTTCTTTCTGGAGTAATTTCAATATGTTCATTTCGAGCAAAATCACATAACCATTCTTGTGCCCATTGCCGTTCACTTTCATCATCAATTTGAGCTAATGGTTGAAAAGAAAGTTTGCTTTTTTCGCTGCCAAGGTTATAAAAATTTCCACCAACTCCCTCGGTTAAAACCCGTGAAGAAGCTCCTTTATCAAAGATAATAACCCGTGCATCCTTATACTTTCGCATAGATGCAGCCAGTAAATTCAAATGGACAGATTTCCCTGCGCCAGTTGGTCCAACCAAAAAAGTATGAGCAACGGATCCAATGTGTAAATTAAGACGAAATGGCGTGTTTCCGTCTGTCTGCGTATACAATAATGCTGGACCATCTAAATAATTATTTCGTTCAGGCCCAGCCCAAACATCGGAAATCGGTATCATATGAACGAGATTACCCGTCGAGACCATTGGCTTTCGAATATAATGCCCAACAGCTCCGGGAATAGATCCCATCCAAGCATCTAGCGCATTTAAATCTTCAATTTGAGCTTTCATGCCTAAATTTGTTATTTGTTGCCACACAAACTTCGCCTTTTCTTCGACGACATCAGCATCTTCATCCATTACAATGATTGCCGTCGAATAAAATCCATAATTTGTTGTGTCACTTTCTACCGCGTGAATTGCATCTTTGACTTCATCAAATTTTCGTTGTGCATTTTCATTAATGTTCCCATCGTCTTCACGGTTAAAAACGAGCTCTTTTGCCATACTTCGCAAAGATTTTATTTTCCCATTCCAACCATTTTTTACGCTTTCCAACTCAGAAATTGCATCTTGCTTCGACAAGCAACAAAATCGTGTTGTCCAGCGATAATCAAAGTCTAGACGGTTCAACTGATCAAACAATCCAAAAATAGTATTTGAAAGATACGTCAATGGAACAATAACACGTATATGTTTTTTACCAAGTCTTGGCTCTAATCCACCATATACTGGTGTATCATTTAGGTAATGATCTAAAAGAAGCGGATGATTTGGCATCGAAAGTTTTCTAGGATTATCAGATATAATGGAATGCAGATACGTTAACATTTCATTTTGTGTGAGGAACCGAGATGGAATATTTAATGCAGTAAAACTATTAAATATTTTATTTGCTTTTTCCCAAAAAACCCGGAGATGATCATTACCTGTAACGTCTTTATGTTTGCGACCTTCAATAACAATTTCTTTAATACGTCCTTGTTGATCGGTTGGTGGCATCCAGTAAACAGTAGCATAATAATTCGATTCATAATGTTGACTGTCGAGGAAAAGCTGTTTTCGTTCATCATCAATGGCCTTCGTAATCGGATCGGGGAAATACGTATCATTTGCATAAGAAAGCGATGCCGTTCGCTGTGCTTCGAAATATAGGAACCAATCTGTATCAAGTGTTGCAAATGAATTATTCATTTGTGTGGTTATAATTGCCAAACGTTCTTTTATTTCCGAGCCCAAATCTGGTCCTCTATATGCCCATGAAATTTGTAAAGAACCATCTTTATTTACCACAACTGCTGGAATATTTTCGATATTTCCATCATAATCTTTTTGTATTGCCTCTTCGGAAATAGGGGCATGTACAATTCTTGCAAATGGCATAGAATACTTCAGACAGTCTTTCTTACGATTAAACCGGTTCTGTCTATACATAAATTAAATCCCCTTCCTTTTGAGCCAAAAGATCTTCTAAGTGCCTAATTCCTACAATTGGGGCTGTAATATTTGCCCGAAACATTCCTGGAAGGCTGCCCCACCAAACATCTTTAAGATTATATTCCTCAAACAAATAAGGGATTTCCAACTCGTTTAAGGTCATTTGACAGTATTCCATCAGTTCTTCATGCCTATCTGATTCTATTAAAAAGATAAAAGCACCACTATAATATCCATTAAGATTTGATAGAAGCTTATCTGTAATAATATCTTTTAACGACTTGCGCCCCCCGCACCATTTTGAAATGTATTTTTCTAGATCTTCTTTTGCCTCATCTTTACCAAAAAGCAACATCCTTTGTACATGGCGATATGAAAATCTCGAAAAAGCTCTATACAAGATGTCCATTATGGGCATCTCAGGAATGCTGGGCAGCGTAAGTATCATGATGTTTTTTTCATTAATCGTAATTCCATTATCTAAAAAGGAAACTTTTAGGTCTTGTGTTAAGAGCGCATCCAGAAAAAGTGTTGTGTCTGGCATACTAACAGAATGCTCACCTAAAGATAGGGTGAATGTTAAAAAATCCAAAAACTCTTGTCCCATAATTACTCTGCAAGAAATTACCGTAGACATTTCCTTCAGGATAGATTCTACTTCTTTTTCGAAGAATGAACTTGCTTCCTTTACATGTATAGATTGCCCCGATAATGTATTATTGGCATTATCGGATTTATCATAATCCGGATTCCATGAAACAACTAAAAAATACTGAAAGTCGCCGTTACGATTTTGTTTTTCAGACCAAATATTCCACCCATTTTTAAAACTAAAATTTTTCATATAAGAACAGGCTGCTCTTAGATTGGGTTCATATTGAATAACGCTAAAAAAACTATGATCTTTGTTTTCCATAACACTATCTTTTACAATACCTCCCCACGAAACCCATTCAGCAATGTCAGTATCATCTATTTGATATTCTTTCCATGTCATTTTTTTTACCTCCTAAAAAAGCGACGAAATCAACGACTTATGGTCGATTCTTCGCCGCTTTTTTACTCATGTACAATAATAATTTTTTTTTCGAATATATACCCTAAGGCAATCAAAAAACTGGTCATCATTTTTGGATAAGTAAATACAACCAAAATGAATCAATAAATTGATAGGGATAATTAGAAAGAAATTAAAATCCACAATAAAAATTAACATCAACAAACCATTAATAATTAATATAGATTTCGGTGCTCCAAGCAAAAGAATTTGTTCGGATAAAGAACGATAGAACGGAAGTTCATACCAAGGATATGGTTCCATTTCACTCAATATTTATTCCTCCTTAAAAAAGCATCCCCGATACGGTTGTGCCCGTAAGGGTTGAAACTGTTGCAGGAATTGCCATAGCAATACCGCCTCCCATGGCTATACGCAAAGCATATTTTGTAACTTGATTTTCTGTTCCTAACGCCCAGCTAGTTGCCCCAGCTGCTCCGGCAATTGACACTCCTACTCTTGGAACGGTTCCTGTAAATGTGCTTTCAAGTACCGTCATTGGAGTTTTTAATGCATCGATTTGCACGTTGCTGGCATCATTTGCATACCCAATGGCCGCTGGCAAAACTACGTACATTAAGACCATGCATCCCATCTGAAAAAGTACCCATTTGTTGTCTTTGAGAAACTTGACGATTTTGGCTTTGTTGACTTTCATAAATCTTCCCCCTTTTAATTTATAAAAAGATTATACTTATAGCGTACTCGAAAAAAAGCTTTTCAAAATCCTGTTTTTTTGCGTTTTATAATCTCTTAATTTTATGCAGCTTGGTCTGTAATATACTCTTGCTTCAAAGGATCATATCCTTTTACCCGCATAATTTCTGATACTTTACGCTTTAAGCCGGTATACTCAATATAGATAACAACATCTACAGCCCGTCCAATTGTAATTTGTTGTGGATTTGCAGAAGTTCGTGAGGTTAATGTTTCCAAACGTAATAACGCATCATATGCCGAATCACTATGGATTGTACAACATCCACCTTTGTGCCCTGTTGACCAAGCATCTAAAAGTGTCAATGCCTCTTCATTTCGAACTTCTCCAACCACTATACGTTTTGGACTCATGCGAAGCGTTGTGCGAAGCAATGCAACCATATCTACAGTTTTTGTTGTAGTCAAAGATACAAAATCCTTAGCCATACAATTCAATTCTTTTGTATCTTCGATTAGTACAATACGATCTGTAAGCTTAGCAATTTCAGCTAGAATTGCATTTACAAAAGTAGTTTTCCCAGAACCTGTGCTGCCTGCAATAATAATGTTTTTTTTCGCATAAATTTCTGCTATAATCAGATCTTTTTGATGGCTGGTTATAACACCTTGCGCAACATAGTCATCCAATGTTAATACTATTTTGGGATGTTTACGAATATTAAAAGATGGAGCCGTTACAACCCCTGGCAAAATACCGTTAAATCGAAAACTATCAAATTCACTCGTGGCAGGAACTTCCGCTTCTAAAATGGGATATTCTTCTGCAATAATTTGGTCAGAAATAGCTGCTATACTATATATGATTTGTTTCGATTTATCTTCTTCCAACACACTACCAGTATCAACCTTCCCTTTGCTAAACGTATAAACCCATAACTTTCCATCTGGGTTCAAAATTATTTCGAATATATCTTGATTTTTCATATATTCTAAAATTATATTTCCCATAGAATAAAACAAATTTTCAAACGTTCGAT
>Ga0065701_1040618_pt1 | contig 10684 bp, 9 predicted proteins | sample Biomet1_FD_59088 | JGI IMG/M metagenome (GOLD analysis project Ga0065701, IMG submission 59088) | Microbial communities from bioreactor (seeded with anoxic lake sediment) at LBNL, California, USA - Biofuel metagenome 1 version 3... | ecosystem: Engineered > Bioreactor > Anaerobic > Unclassified ...
CCTGCCACTGGCTCGCCCTGATAGCGTACCTTGTCCAGCGCAATAATGGGCTGATCTGCGATGAACTGACCATAGGGCACAGGGTAGTCTTTGCCCGTGATAATCACGCGCACGCCGGGTACGGCCCGGGCCTTGTCCGTGTTGACGCTGAGAATTCTCGCGTGGGGATGGGGGCTGCGGGCCAGCGCGCCGTAAAGCTGGCCAGGGAAATTGACATCAGCGCCGTACCTGGCCGTTCCAGTGACCTTTTCGATACCGTCCTTGCGTACTTGGCTGTGTCCGATGATCTGTTCCGTTCCGTTCGTGCCTTTTCTTTGTAAGATTAGCCGGTTCCATTCGATACCCTCTCTTTGGAATGCTTCACAGGGGTTCAGGTTCTTCTGTTCGGCCATATGAAAGTCTCCTTTATCCTGTACGAAATCTGTCAATCCGATGTACGGTCAGTGCTTGTTGTTCGTCAGGCCGGATGCATCTGCAGACCATTCCTGATAGTGCCGTGTCAGTTCCTCACCGAAATTTTTGATATGAAGGAACATATAGGCTCCGGCCCTGCGATCTTCCCGCCGGCACAGATAGTTGTAGATATTACGGTGCTGGCGTACCAGATCCGTCAGCGTGGATTGGGTGACCGCCATTGAAAGACTGGTCCATTCTCCCAGAAGCAGATAGTTCCATGCCCGCTTTAGAGCCGGACTGCCGGCGGCGTCGACGATCAACATATGGAAGGCGATATCCGACTGGGCAAAGGTGCGGTAATTATTTGCAATCTCCATTTGATGGAGCAAATTTTTCATCTGATTCAGTTGTTCCTCTGTAGCATGTTTCGCGGCCTGCCGGGCAGCGTATTCTTCAATGAAGGCGCGGGTGTTGTAAATATCTTCGATGTCCTCTGCAGATAGTCTGCGCACGAAGGTACCGGAGTAGGGGCGCTCTTCCAGCAGTCCCATGGAAGCCAGCTCCAGAATGGCCTCCCGCACTGGCGCCTGAGAGACATTCAGTTCCCGGGCCAGTTGGGTTTCCACAATACGATCACCTAGCTGGTAAATTCCGTTGACAATCTGCGACTGAATATAGTTGCGGATCTCCTGCCGCAGCGTACCCTTAGAGCTACTCCGTTGGAATCTTGGCTCTGCCGTGACCTTTTCCACCGCAGTGACCTCCTTCAATTACGCAAGAGCGTTATTTTCTATAAAAACAATCGATTATTGCTGCGTTTAATAATCGATTATATTTAAAGCAATTTTATGGCGATTTTGCGGGTTTGTCAATTACTCCCACCAGATTTAGCGGTAAACTGCGCAATTCGCGCAGTGCGTTCCTGCAGATAGGCGTCAAAGCACTCCTTCGTCAGATTCACAATTAGCTCCGGCGGAAACTCCAGTTCCTCCAGCAATGTCATCAGGGGGGCCATGTTGCCTACCATCGTATGAAAATGAGCGTCGCTGGCTACACAGACCCGCTGCCCGTGTTCTTTGCAACAGAGAATGTACTGCTTTAAGGAGGGAAGACTGCCAGGGCGGTGGGCGGTGGTGGAATTATTGTTCAATTCGAGCAGCTTTCCCTGCTTCTGTGCCTCGGTCACCAAGGCCTCGAAATCACAGGGAACACTGGGGTCGTCAGCGTGACCCAGGATATCAATGTAGGGATTTTGCAGCATATGAAGATAGGTGGCGGTATTGGCGTCACGCATGGCTCGTTCAGAAAACATGTGGGAATGAATGCTGGCTATTACAAATTCGCACAACGGCAAATACTGAGGCGAAATGTCCAAGTGGTTTTGATGATCGAGGATATTAACCTCAATTCCCTTATAAACACGAATGCCGTCGATAACGTCCGGAAGCATACGTTGGCTGTGGGGAATAAAAGATGGGGCACCGCCCTCAATACCAGGTGCGTGCTCGGTCAGACACAGGCCCTTCATTCCGCGAGCCCTTGCAGCAAAACAGTTTTCACTGAGAGTCGACCACGCATGACCAGAAAGGACCGTGTGGGTGTGCGTATCGACTTCCGGAATCGCTTGGCTTAAATGCATAAAAATCAGAGCTCCTTTTTGTTGGTATTTTTGCCAGAAAGAAGAATTGCAAGGCTTGACTTTTTTGCTATTTCTGATAAAATGACAACCATACAAATAATCGATTATCGGTGTACAGGACAATTTTACTGACATATCAAACATAGCATATACAAAAAAAGAAATCAATGGTTTTGAAACTAATTTTAATAAAAAGCAAATCATATTTAATTTAAATAAAAATATGATAACTATTTACGGATTTAGGAAAGCGCTTCTTGATAATCGATTCTTGTAAGGAAATTTAAATTTTGTGCGCAACGGAGGTCCATTGGAACTCAATCTTCGATTTTTGAAAAACAAAAAAGAAGGAGACCATCATTATGAGAGACACTTCGAAAGTTCTAGCCACGAAATTCACAGATGACCGCTTCCCAATCGAATGGAAAGATGATGCTGAAAAAGGCCTGTTCTGGTTCTATGACGACCTGCACTGCCCCAATCCCATTTCCCCACTGTACTACGATGTCGGCGGCTGGTGGGACTGCGAAGGCCGCTGGGGTGCTGACTGCACTTATATGTATCAGCGGTTCGGCGCTCCGATCGGTCAGGCCTGGATTGCCAAGAAAATCGGCGGCTATGTCTACTCCGCGGTGGTTCCTCCTGAGACCGACGCCGACAAGATCGGCCCCATGTTTGACTACTACACCAAGGTCATGCCCATCTATGCAGATACCTTCATGGACCGCTGGAACAAAGAATACGTTCCCCATCTGCTAAAGATGCACAAGGCTATGTTGGACTTCGACTTTGAGAACAAGTCCCTGCCCGAGATCATGATCCATATGGAAGACTGCTTGGATATGAAGTCCGAGGCTTTCCGTATCCACTGGATCATCAACCTGGCCCAGTTCCAGGCTTCCAGCAACTTCGCCGCTGTCTATGAGCAGGTCATGGGAAAATCCGACCCTGTGGAGATCGGCAAGATCAACGTTTCTCCCAAGGACCGCAACTGGGATTCTCTGAAGGCTCTGTGGGAAATGAAGGAGTACATAAAGTCTATTCCTGCCCTGAAGGCCCTGTTCACCGCAGCAAATGCTGCCGAGATCATGGAAAAGGCCACAGCCACCGAGGGCGGTGCCAAGCTGTTGGAGATGGTCAACGCCTACCGCGAGGAGTATGGCTTCAAGGCCATGTACACCCACGAGTTCATCTACAAGACCTGGTATGAGGATCCCACTCCTGTTTACGAGGCAGTCCGCGGCTATGTAGCTTCTGATTATGACTTCAACAAGGAATACAAGACCTGCATGGACGAGCAGAAGAAGGCCATCGACGGCCTGTATGCACGCGTGAGCGATCCCGAGCAGCTGGCCAAGTTGAAGTACGCACTGAATCTGTGCGTCAAGATGGCTCCGCTGACTCCCGATCATCACTTCTACATTGATCAGGGCATCTACTCTCATATGCGTGTCATGTTCGTCCAGATCGGCAAGGCCATGGTTCGCGCCGGTATTCTGGAAGATCCCGAGGATATCTTCATGCTGAAGTATGACGAGATCCGCTGCGCAGCAACTTCCGACTATCCCGTCAAGGAGCTGGTCAAGACCCGCCATGCCGAGATGGACGCCGCCCGCAAGATTCATCCTCAGGAGTGGTACGGCACCGCCACCGAATGGCAGGTTTACAATGAGCCTTACAAAACTCTGTGGGGTTATCCGCACAAGTTCGAGGCTGAGATGCAGGAAAAGGCCGAAAAGACCGAAATCAGCAAAACGGTCATCAAGGGTATTCCCGGCTGCCCCGGCGTACAGGAGGGTGTTGCCCACCTGGTCTCCGATCCCTCTGAGTTGGATTCCGTTAAGGAAGGCGAGATCCTAGTCTGCAAGATGACCAACCCGGCATGGGTCGTTTCCTTCTCCAAGATTTCCGCCCTGGTGACCGATACTGGCGGAGCCCTGTCCCATCCTGCAGTTGTCGCCCGTGAATTTGGTGTTCCCTGCGTCGTCGGCACCCGCCGTGCAACGCAACTCATCAAGAACGGTGACAAAGTCCGTGTGGACGGTTCTCACGGCGTCGTAGAAGTCATCGGCTGATAGACCTTGCAAGATGCGGCGCCCGATTCACAAAGGCGCCGCATCTTCCTACTCTTTCTATCCGTTTTAAATAATAGTTCCCGCCCATGATTGAAGACGGGACTCAAATTAAAGGAGCGTATTGTAATGAATCAGTATCTTGCTTGGTTTGATGAGATTCCCGATGAAGATCTGGGACATCTGGCTGGTGGCAAGGGTGCCAGCCTATGCCGCATGTCCCGGGCGGGACTGCCTGTTCCCACAGGCTTTATTGTCAAGTCCGAAATGTTCAATGCCTTTATGGAGCACAACAGCCTATGGGAGTATGTCTTTGAAAAACTAGGCACCATCGACTTTTCCAGTGACGCTTCTCTGGTAAAGGTTGCTGAGGAGATTCGCCGCCATATCATCGACTCTCCCGTCCCGAAGGACATGGCGGAGGCTATGGTGGAGTATTACACGAAAATCGGCTCTGGTCATGATCCTGTGGCTGTCCGCTCCAGCGGTACTGCCGAGGATTTGGACGACGCCAGCTTTGCCGGCCAGCAGGAGACGTATCTGTTTGTCATTGGCAATGAAGATGTGGTGAAATTTATAAAGGAATGCTGGGCCTCTCTGTACAATGACCGTGCCATCTTCTATCGCCGCGAAAAGAAGTTCGATGAACACAGCATTTCCATTGCTGTGGTGGTGCAGGATATGATCAGTGCCCAGAAGGCCGGCGTCATGTTTACCTCCAACCCCATCACCAACGACTATGACACCGTGGTTCTGGAAGCTGCCTGGGGCTTGGGCGAAGCTATCGTCTCTGGCATCGTAACCCCGGACAATCTATGGATTAACAAGCACACCGGTGAGATCACAACCGAGTACATCTCCGAAAAGGAAACCATGGTAATCCGTGCCAGCGAGCGCGGCGGCTCCAAGGAAGTTCCCGTGCCGGAGGACAAGCGGGATGCGCCCGTGCTGACCAACGAGGAACGCAACCAGTTGGTGGCTCTGGCCAACCGAATCGAGGGATTTTACAAGAAGCCCGAGGATATCGAGTGGGCCATCGTGGACGGTCAGGTGTTCCTGCTGCAGTCTCGTCCCATCACCACCATGAGAAAAGAAGCATAAACTGCGGATTTTTCCGTTGAATCTATAAAAGGAGCAATCATATGAGCACATTTACCGAGCAGATCAGCAGCAACAGGGCGGTTATTCGCTTTGATGTGGTGGGTGGCCCTGAGCGTACCCAGGTCGCGGAGGACATGTCCTTTTTGAACTACCGTCTAGGTGCCGTGGAAGTCAGCCACCAGGTTACCAAGGAACGTCCTGACATTATCTGGTACTATGACGATAAGGTTAAGTCCATCCGTTATGAGAACAATCAGCTGATCCTCACCAGCTTCTGGGAAGAGGGCGAGCTAAATAAAATTATGGTCACTATGCTGGCCAACGAGATGGACAAGTGCGGCCTGCATCCCTTCCATTCCTCCAGTGTGGTGTACAAGGGGCACAGCATCCTGCTGGTGGGCGGAGAGAACAACCACGGCAAGTCCATGACCCAGTTGGAAGGCTGCAAGCGTGGCGCCGAGATCTTCTCCACCGAGACCACGGTCATGGATCACGAAACCGGCATCGCTCTGTACGGTTCCAAGAACATCTATGTCCGCAAGCGTGCCAAGGGCACCGAGCGCAGTGATCTGGCCGATCAGGACGAGGGTGTGAAGATGTTCTTCGGTGATGAACCCAAAATGCCCATGTACTATGAGCCCAAGCAGATGGACCTGGCCATCATGCCCTGCATCGACGGCTGGTTCAAAACGGATGTGAAGCCCATGGGTCAGTTTGAGGCCTCCTATCAGAGCTATCACTCCATGATGAACTTCTTTGGCCTCAACCAGCTGCTGTGCGGCAAGTTTGGTTTGGCCATGCCGATTGTGGACACGGACGAGCGCCGCCAGGACCGTGCTGTTTTCTGCGCCAGATATGCCGCCGGGCGGCCGTACTACATGGTGCGCGCCAAGACCCCCCAGTTGGTGTTTGATGAAATCGACAAGCTGATGGAGCAGTTGGGCCTGAACTAAAGACGCCACACCGTCCGAATTTAAGAAAGAAAAGGATTTGATAGCATGCAGCAGGTAACAAAAAACGTCTATACGGAGACCCAGATACGCGGCTGCGATCCCAGCATGGTCTTTACCAGCGAGGGCGCCGTGTTCATCGATACAGCCCAGTGGATCACCAATCTCGAGCAAATGATTTCTTTCGCACAGGAGAAGTGCGGCTCCATCAAGTACCTGATCAACACCGAGTCCCATATCGACCACATCTTCGGCAACCACTGGCTGAAAAAGGCTGGCGCCACAATCATCGGCCAGGAAAAGATTCTGGATTCCTTCTTTAAGATTCCGCCCTCCTTCAACATGACCACCCATGATTATAATGTGGATATCATCAAGCGTCAGGATCCCACCGCGCTGGTCCGGATGCCCTCTGAAAAGGACTACATCGTTGCCAAACCAGACATTACCTTCGACGATAAGCTGACGCTGAAGCTGGGCGACCATACCTTCCAGTGTGTGCATACCCCCGGTCACTCCCCCGAGCAGACCAGTGTCTATGTGCCCGAGGAGCGCTGCGTGTTCGTGGGCGACAATATTTTCAATGACTGCCAGATCTGGTTGCATTCCGTTGACTTTGACGATCTGTTCAAGAGCCTGGACTGGCTGAACGGTTTGGATGTGGATTACATCATCCCCGGTCACGGCCCCGTCAAGGGAAAGGAGTGCATTGTGCAGAACAAGCAGTTCCTGTATGACTGGCTTGCAACGGTCGCCGACGGCATTAACAAGGGCTGGAGCAAGGATGAGTGCATTGCACGCATCAATTTTGCCGACCGCTGCCCGGTGGATATCGGTCAGCCTGAGTGCATGGAGTATATCCAAACGAACAACGTGCGCATTTCCTATGATTACCTGATGCGCAAGCGCGACATTTGATGGAGGCACACCATGTCTGAACGTTCGGTTGCCATTATCGGCAAGGGCATGATCGGCATTAGTCTAGCAGTGCTGTTCACCGGCAACGGAATCCGCACCACCGTGCTGGCGAAGGGCGAGGAGATCGGCAAGGAGAAATATCGCTCCTACTACAAGGATCTGATCGTACAGGGGTTGGTCACGGAGCAGCAGGCTGCGGCCTGCGAAAAGCTGCTGCATTTTGCCACCGACTATGCTGATCTGGCTAATGAGAAGATTGTATTTGAGTGTGTGGTGGAAAAGCTGGACGCCAAGTACGAGGTGTACAAACAGATCGAAGCCAACTGCAAACAGCTGGTGGCGGTTGCCTCTACCACCTCCGCTACATCTCCTATGGATCTGGCGGGCGGCATGACGCATAGGGAAAAGATCATGGTGGCCCATCCGTGGAATCCGCCTCATCTGGTTCCTTGTGTGGAAGTGGTGAAGAATGACTTTACCGCGCAGGATTCACTGCAGGCCGTGATCAACCTTCTGGAGTACTGCGGCCGAGAGGTGGCGCTGATGAACAAGCCAGCCCCTGGTTTCATTGGCAATCGCCTGCAGCATGCCCTGTACCGCGAGGCCGTCCATATGGTGGAAGAGGGCATCTGCGGCCCGGAGGATATCGACAAATGTATTCGCTCCAGTTGGGGCCCACGCTATACCTCCATCGGCCTGTTTGAGCACTTCGACTATGCGGGCCTGGACATGATCGTCAGCATTGACGACTACCTGTTCCCAGATCTGTGCAACGATACCAAGGCGCAGCCTTATATCCGTGAGCGGCTAAATGCGGGTAACTTGGGTTACAAAACCGGGACCGGCGTCTATGATTGGCGCGGCCGGGATATGGATGCATTTCGTAACAAAGCCAGCGCACCCTATCTGCAGTTCTTCAACTGGAAACTGCCGGAGGCGTAAGCGAGTAACTGCTATAAAGGGAGAGGTGCCACCCGATGGTAGAATTTGAAATCGTAGAAGGTCTGGACCGGATGCAGATGGATGCGGTCATGGACCTGTTGAAAACGACCCACTGGGCAGCCTCTCGACCGGAGGAGCAGGAGAGGTTGGCATTAGAACACTCGCTTTTCTTTGGAGCGTTCTGTAACGCTACTGGTCGGCAGATTGCCATGGCTCGGGCTGTAACGGATTACGGTACGACTTACTGTCTGTGCGACGTGATCGTCGACCCCGCCTGGCAGGGTAAGGGTGTTGGCCGTGCCATGCTAGAACGAATTCAGGAGCACCCAGATCTGTCGCATCTGCGGGGCGTTCTGGTTCGCCGCGATGCGCAGAACTTTTACAGCCGATTCGGCTTTGAAAAGACAGACCGAGGTATGGTAAAACCGGCACGGTAGTTGTTTCATATTGTAAAAGAAAAGCTGAATAAAACTCAAAAACTATATAGACTGGAATACACGAATCTCGCCGCTGTCTCTAGCTCAGCTTTTCCCTAGCATCATCTCTAAGACCTCTTGTTAAATTTTACACTGTATTTTGTTACGTCTTCTTGTCCCCATAGAAAAACACCCCAACTGTTAGACAGTATGCCATACTGTCTAACAATTGGGGTGCAGTTCATTTGCACCATTTCCTCCAAGAAATTTAAATAGTGCTTGCCCATACCTGCAGCAGTAATATAATCTCTAAACTTGCTCTGCTTCCTTCAAAAAATTCGAGTTTACGCCCGTACATACTTTGCTATTTTTCTGACAGCGGTAGCTTGCGAAATTCCCAGTGCTTTCGCCAGAGCCACCGTAGTGCCACAGCGCTCATAGGCTCGCCGGATAATCTGCTCTTCGTATGCATCCATCTGTTGAGTCAGAGTAGATCCCCCGGTTAATGTGTTCGCCTGAGCCGCGTCTGATGCAAATTCTGCCGGAAGTGCAGAAACGTCAATAATCGGATCCTGTACCGTGATGACCATACGCTCCATCAGGTTCTCCAGCTGACGGACATTTCCAGGCCATTGATACCACTCAAGGAAATTTAAAAACCTTGGGCTGAAATTCAGATCCTTTCCATACTCCTGATTAAAACGGTTCAGGAACTGATATGCCATAGGGAAAATATCCTCTTTTCGTTCCCGGAGAGGGGGGATCTGCATTCGGATCACGTTCAGCCGGTAAAACAGGTCCGAGCGGAATATTCCGTCGGATACCTCTTTCTCCAGATCCCGGTTAGTCGCGACAATCAGGCGAAAGTCCAGTGCGATTTTCCGATTGCTGGACAGTCGCTCGATTGTCTTTTCCTGAATCAACTGCAGCAATTTGGACTGCATAGACGACGGAAGCTCTCCAATCTCATCCAAAAACAGCGTTCCATGGTTAGCTAGCTCGATTTTGCCTATTTTACCAGTGGAGGACGCCCCGGTAAATGCACCTTTTTCATAGCCAAACAGTTCCGACTCGATGAGGTTCTCATGCAAAACGGCACAATTGACCTCAATGAACGGTCCAACTGAACGGTTACTCATTTTATGAAGCGTCTTTGCAATTGCGCTTTTGCCCACTCCGGTTTCCCCAGTAATCAGGATATTGGCTTTCGTATTGGCCGTATTCTGCATCAGCGCCAGAAGTTTTTGCATGGCCGGACTTTTGAACAGCAGATTGGTTGCCACCATATTTTTTGCCCGCAGATCGGCAATTTCCTGAGAATAATGCTGAACGGACTCCTGCAGCTGGCGGTAATTACGCTGGATGGTATTGATCTGCTCCATGGATAAGGTATTGAAGCAGACAGCATACTTGAGACGGCCGTTGTTGTCAAACAGCGGAATTCCCACGGTTAAAACATGCTTATAAGTGTGGTTAATGGTCTGAACTGTCACAATTTTCTTCTTTTCCCGAATTACCGTCGCAGTAATACAGGGCTCAAACGTTCCGTCAGCCTCCAGGTCAAAAGCGGATTTTCCCACAATGGAGCCGAATTCAAAACCAAAGTTCTTTTCGTAAGACCTGCTCACTCGCAGGATTGTCCCATCCGCAGCTGACAACATCATATCATCCGCAGAAACTAGGTTGTTCTCCGGATTTAGAATTTCAAAAAGCCCCTTTAAATTGATGTCCTGTTCGGCAAGCAAATCCTGAATATCCAGTTTAGGATAATTACTCATCTTTATACATCCTCTCCACATGTCCCTCTGTTTCTATTCACTTTTGATTATACCACATTCAAAAATGAATAGAAACGTTTTTTTCCGGGTTATATGCCTTGGAGCAGCAAATAAAAAGAATCCTATTTGTGCTGATTATACAAATACCCCTATGTTATCTCATTTTTCAATTTATTTGTTTTTGAATAGTCACTTCTTTTCTACATCGAAAATTACTAAAAATAGGATAAATCTTTTAAAGTAATGTTGTTTATGCAACAAAATTTTTCAAATTATCTCATGTTTTTTGCTTTCGTTTTGGCACGTAATTTGCTTATAAAAATAATGGGAACATCCAGTCAGCTAAGAAAACTGAAAAAAGAGGAGTGTTTTTGTTGTATACAACGATTCGCTATGAGATTGAAGATGGCGTTGGAATTGCCACCATCAACAGACCCGAGGTATTAAACGCGCTGAATTCCACGGTTATTGA
>Ga0065701_1001809_pt1 | contig 10676 bp, 8 predicted proteins | sample Biomet1_FD_59088 | JGI IMG/M metagenome (GOLD analysis project Ga0065701, IMG submission 59088) | Microbial communities from bioreactor (seeded with anoxic lake sediment) at LBNL, California, USA - Biofuel metagenome 1 version 3... | ecosystem: Engineered > Bioreactor > Anaerobic > Unclassified ...
CCAATCGAGGTTGCCGAGTTAGGAATTGTAACGGAAGTTAGCGCGGTACAATAAGAAAACGCATTATCTCCAATGGTAGTGACCGAGTTTGGAATTGTAATGGAGGTTAGTGCGGTACAATAAGAAAATGCATAACTTCCAATCGATGTGACCGAATTAGGCAGAATGATCGATTTTAACTTATCACAATACCCAAATGTATGACTCGGTATGGCATTTCCGGCAATGACCGCTCCGCTGAGGTCGATATCGGCCAGGCGTTTGCTGGTTGCCAAGGTGCTTAGAGTGCTAAAGTCGGTGCTGTTAAGGTTTCCGGTAATGGTAAGCGAGGTAACTGTACCGGTATTTATGTGGGCTGAGGTAAGGGCTGCAGAGAGCTCGCCGGGAGTGGCAACATGAACGGTTTCTGCGTGTAGGGTGCAGAGTGTGCTGCATAGAGAAGCAAAGCTAAAAAACAGGAAAGCGAGTAAATGTTTTATCATATGTGGTAATTTGAGTATTTTTAAAAATATTTAAACATAAACAATAAGATCGGTTTGTCGTTTTCGTTTCAATGAATGAGAAAAATCGATTCATAATGGGTTGTGTTGATAATTAAATATTATACAGCTCGATTTGTTTTCATGTGGTATTTAACCATTCGTCAACCTCTTCCGATCATCAACTCCTTTCGGTTGTTAACCGTTGTTTTCGATATCTTTTCTCCAATAGAAAATGGGGTGAAAGAAAATATAAAGTTCTTTATTTTCGGCTAAACGACCGTTTATTATTTGATGTATGGCGGATTTTGGGGGGTGAATCCATTTTTTTTATGGTACGAACCGGAGATTACGCATTTAAGAAAATAGCGTTGAAATGATTCTTGACTTGCAAATAATGCAACAAAGATGTCAGATTGGGACAACCGGTTTATAAAAACAGGCTTTCTGTGTAGCGTAAAGTGCCGTAGGTATGACACTCTATACAAAAATTGAGCATATAGCGAAAAGGCAAGATGCGTTCTACGTCAGATTAGGAACGGCCTTGTTCGATAAGCAAACAAAGAATTATTAATCAAGCCGTAGTGCATTTGTAAGTTGGAACGAAAAAGTTGTTCGTTTCGGATAACTTTATGGCAAAGTATGAGACGGTTTTCGAGATATTAAAGCAATTTGAGACAGAAAGTGCTTTTTTGAATCAAATTCGTTGTCCTCACTTAAGTGACATAGCGTAGAATTCTATGGATCTGACAACAGAATCTTTTGATGGTAAAGGTTATTTAAACGCTGACCCGATTGCTATCGGGTCAGTTGGATTTATTTACTTCAAACCAAATACGGCTGGAAGTTCCAAAGAGAATCAATCAACATAACTACAAAGCACTTTCTTGTTTGCAGAGGCAATCAAGAAAGTGCTTTGAGATTCTATTTTCACAGCTTTGCGACCAATTTATGATCCGCCACAATTATACTAAATCTTTTAATGGTTATAAAAATGGAATATTGACCTAATCAAGTCTCTTGTGCTCTAGATTCGCTACGGGTTAATCAAATTCGTAATAATCTATTCGAGATGAATATAATCAATTGAAAAATAAAATAGCTACTTTTGTTTGTTCGAAATATAACCCCCTCTGCTATGATAACCCTATTTTTGTGTCTGTTGCTTTTGCTGCTGCCCGTCGCCGGGCTTTGGTTCTTTTATCCCCGCCTTACCAAAGGCACCCGCTTGCCCTTTATACTGAAATTGGCCATGGGGGTGATCTTTTTCTCTATCGGATTGGCCGTTACCTATGTTGCAGTGCTACTGCAAATTAACGCACTGAGTAGTCATGATATAAATAACATGAACAGTGCCCGCATGCTGATTCCAATGGGGATTGTTATCAATGTAATCGGGGTTGTTTATATTCTCTTCCTCCGTAAAAACTGAATCAGGCTTCCTTGTACGGGGTAAAAAAAGAAGGCTCATAACTCCTTCCGAAGCAGTTATTTCTTCCCATCGTTCTATATCGAAGTCGATAACAGCAACGGCTGCCGTTGGTAAATGTTGATGAAAATCGCCCGTCATCTTGGCGATGATATAAGAAAGATTCGGGTTGTGTCCCACCATCAGAACGGTGTCGGCCAAAGGAACCTCTTCGATGAGCAGTTGTTTGATGTCTGCAAAATTATAATCGCCATACAAAAACTCTTCTTTAATCAAACTATCGATGCCATATTGTTCGGCAAATACAGTAGCCGTTTCGATGGCTCGTTTGGCGCTGCTGCAGATGACGGCTTCGGGGGTTATTTCGGTGCTGTATAGTTGATTGGCCATTTTTACGGCATCGCTTTTGCCCCGATCGCACAATGCGCGTTCGAAATCGGTCTTTCCCGGTTGTTGTGATTCGGCTTTGGCGTGGCGGACAATTATAAGTTGTTTCATGGTTTAATAGTATTAAATATGTTGATAAATATTCTATAGGCAAATATATTGCTTTATTGCAAGAAACTCTCGAATGTACGGATGTTTTATATCAGGTTTTGAAGAAAAACAGTTTGGGGTTTATAAAGGCGTGATAGTCTGGTGTGATAAAGGTAAAGCGAGAGGCTGTGCTTTATTAACTAATATTAACTGCGTATGTGTGCGTAGTTCGGATTATCTATTCTATTTTTGTACGCGAAAACGATTTTAGTCGAAAACGATGAATTTAGCACTTTCAAAAGAAGAACTATTACGGAACGAAATAATTGTCACTGCACAGAAATTATTTCAACAATACGGCCTCCAAAAGACGACAATGGAAGATATTGCCCGTGCCATGGGTAAGGGTAAGAGTACATTGTATTACTATTACAAGAGTAAAGAGGAGATTTTTGATGCCGTATTGCGTACCGAGATGAATGAAGTGTACAATTTGTCGAAAGAGGCGGTACAGCATGCACATACAGCTTCGGATAAGCTGAAGGCATATTTTGAAATCTCTTTCCAGATTGCTAAAAGTAAGGTGAATCTCTATAAAATGGTAACCGAAGAGATGGCTATTGCGGACTTGTCGCGAACGCACCATGTTGTAAAAGAATTGAATGCGAAGTCGGTTGCCATGGTGGAAGATATATTTATTGCAGGCTTTGTGTCGGGTGAATTTTGCGACGAATTGCGCGATCAGGTGCATCTTTTAGCCTATTCGATGGTGAGTGCCATGCGAAGTCTGGTGATCGATATGGCAATTGACGATCAGATTCCGGATTGGGACACCCGATTGAATGTGTTGCTTGATTTTCTTATTAAGGCATTACGCAAATAATGCCATTTTTTTTAATTAGTATTCGACTGTAAAACGAAAAACGTTTTGTAATTTTTATGTAAGGCTAAATAGATAAAACCAATTTAATTTCAGAAGAAGATGAATAAAGTAGCTTATTTCGTGTTGTGTATCCTTGCATTGGCTGGATGTAGACAGGCAAAAACAGAGAGTGCTGCCGATCCGAAAATTGAGATGTCGGAGGTTCAGCAGGTATCTACTTCGGGGGCTTTGCAGTATAGCGGTACCATTGAACCGACGCAGACCATTCCGCTCACGTTTCAGGCTCAGGGAACGGTGNTGAAGGTGTTGNTCAATGCGGGTGATCCGGTGAAAGCGGGTCAGTTGTTGGCCGTTGTCGACAAGACCGATGCGCAGAGCATGTATGAAATTTCGCAGGCAAAGTATCAACAGGCAAAAGATGCGTACGATCGTTTGAAACAGGTGCACGACAAAGGAAGCCTGCCAGAAGTGAAATGGGTGGAAATGGAGAGCAATCTGCAACAGGCTCAATCGTCGGTGGCGCTGTCCAGAAATAATCTGAAGAAGTGTAATCTGTATGCTCCCGAAAGCGGAGTGATCGGTAAGCGTAATATCGAACCGGGTATGAACAGCCTTGGCAATTTGAATGCCCCTATCGAACTGGTGAAGATCAATACGGTTTACGTAAAGGTGGCTGTTCCCGAAAACGAAATCAATCTCATAAAAAAAGGTCAGAAAGCATCGTTTACTGTATCGGCTCTCGATAATCAGGAGTTTAATGGCATAGTGACCAATGTCGGTGTAGTTGCCGATGCGGTATCGCGTACTTACGAAGTGAAGATAACCGTTAGCAATACAAAACTGGAGCTGAAGCCGGGCATGGTGTGCGACGTAAAACTGAATGTGACCGCGAAAAGAACTGTAGTGGGAGTCCCTTTGCAGGCGGTCGATAAAGATAACTACAATCACAATTATGTGTATGTTGTCAATGTTGCCAGCAAAACGGTTTCCAAACGATTAGTCTCCCTGGGTAGCTATCAGGGTGACTTTGTGGAGATCCTATCGGGAGTTAACCTGAGCGAGAAGGTGGTGACCGGAGGCTTGCATAAGTTGTCGGATAATAGTAAGGTGTCGCTCTGATTTCTAAGAATCTAGAGCCAAGAACCAAGAGTCAATACAATCTGTTTTTTATGAAAAGAGCTAGATAAGAAGGACATTAGAAAAACGGTCAACGTTATTCGGGTATGGGGCACGTGTTTCTTGGCTCTTGACTCTAGATTCTTGACTCAAAATATAAAATTATGAAGCAAAAAAAGATAGGCTTTATAGCATGGGCAATGCGTAATCATAACATAACCAATTTATTGGTTGTTTTGTTTGTGATTTTCGGTGTGGTGGCGTTACTTAAAATGCCCCGCAATGAGTTTCCTCAGTTTACCATCCGTCAGGGAGTGGTTGTTGGGGTGTATCCGGGAGCAACCTCTTCCGAAGTGGAAGAACAGTTGACGAAACAGGTTGAAAATTATCTCTTTGGATTCAAGGAGGTAAAGAAGAAAGATACCTATTCCGAATCGAAAGACGGGATGATGTATATTTATGTGGAGCTGAACGATGACGTGAAAAATGCGGATGAGTTCTGGTCGAAGCTGAAGCACGGCCTGAATGAATTTAAGTCGTCGTTGCCTCCGGGAGTGGCTGCCCTTATTGCCAACAGCGATTTCGGCGATACGTCTGCGATGCTGATCTCCCTGTCGTCGGATACCAAGGATTACAAAGAGATGGAAGAGCAGCTGAAGAAGCTGAAAGCCGAATGTCGGAAAATACCCGCTGCATCGAAGATCAAAGATTACGGTATTCAACGTGAAAAGATCTAATGTCAATGTCGAACCTGAGAAGTTGAACGAATACAATATCAAGTCGTTATCGTTGCTGGCACAGTATCAGCCCAATGGGTTGGTATCTCCGGCCGGAACCCTGAAAACGGGAAAGAACGACCTCAGTGTTCATTTTCCGCCGAACTTTCAATCGGAAAAAGATTTAGCCGATCAGATTGTCTACTCCGATCCGAAAGGTGGGGTGGTTCGCCTGAAAGATATAGCAACGATAGCACGTTGCAGCGATAAAGATCCGGACAGCTATATCAAACAGAATGGGAAAAAGACCATTTTGCTTTCGCTCGAAATGCAGCCGGGTAATAATATTGTGACGTTTGGTAAAGATGTACAACAGGCGCTTGATAACTTTAAGAAGCATTGTCCGAATGGCATCGAAGTAAATGTCATCTCCAATCTTCCGGAGTATGTGAACGAATCGGTTACCGATTTTATGCGCGAATTTTTGATTGCGATTATTGCCGTCGTGCTGGTGGTAATGTTGTTGCTCCCGCGCCGTGTGGCATCCATTGCCGGATTAACGGTACCCATCTCGGTAATGATTACCCTCGGGTTACTCTACTTCTTCGGTGTAGAACTCAATACGGTTTCGTTGGCCGGATTGATACTGGTGCTGGGGATGATTGTGGATAACTCTATTGTGGTGATAGACAACTATGTCGATAAGAAGGATCATAAAATGTTTTCGTGGCATGCGGCCGTCAAAAGTGCCCGTGAGCTAGTAACACCTATTATCACGGCAACTCTGGCCATCTGTGTGGTTTACATCCCGCTCGGATTTATGATGCCCGGAACCTCCGGTGACTTCCTGAGACCGTTGCCTCTGACTATTTGCATAGCGCTGGTGGTTTCTGTGGTTGTGGCGCTCTTTGTTGTTCCGTTCCTTAACTTCTACTTTATCAAGAAAGGGCTTAAAACGGATGATAAAAAAGAGAAAAAGTCGTTTCTGGATATTATGCAGGCGGCTTTTGATGCAACGCTCGAGAAGGCATTCCGTCATCCGAAACGTACGCTGGCTATTGGTGTGGGTTCTATTGTTCTGGCAATTATTCTGTTCAAAACCATCGATCAGCGTCTGTTCCCCGAGGTAGAGCGTAACCAGTTTGCTGTAGAGGTCTATTTGGACGAAGGGGCTTCACTCGAGAGTACAGGTAAGGTAATGAGTCAACTCTCGGATATGCTCGAGAAAGACCAGCGCGTGACGAAGGTTACCAGTTTTATCGGCACCAGTTCTCCCCGCTTCCATACGGCTTATGCTCCCCACATGCCAGCTCCAAACTACGGCCAGCTGATGGTGAATACGATCGACAACAAATCGACCCGTGAAATTTGTGACGAGTATAACAACAAACTTGCAGGCGCTTTTCCGAATGCACACGTGAAATGGAAAATTCTTGCCCTGCAAAAGAGTAAATATCCTATTGAGTTGCGCATTTCCGGCGATTCTATTCAGGATATCCGCAAGGCAGAGGCGATGGTCGATTCGTTGATTAAACCGGTGAAGGGTATTGCCTGGGTCAATCCCGACTGGGGGCAGAAGAGCCAGAGCATCCGCGTCGATCTGGATAAAGATAAGGCCAATCGCATGGGATATTCCAAAGGAGTGGTTGCCACTTCGGTGATGGTCGGACTGAATGGTATTCCGCTGACAACCGTTTGGGAAGGCGATTATCCGGTGGGTGTAGAGTTGAAGCAGGATCAGGGAGAAAAGAAGGATGTGAATTTCCTCGGTAACCAACTTATTACCTCTCCAATGAGTTATTCGGCCATGCCTTTACGCTCGTTTGCCAAATTCTCGCCCGAGTGGAACGAGGGAACCATTGTACACCGTAACGGTACCCGTACGTTGACGATTCAAATCGATGTAGAGTCGAACTATATGGCATCGGCTATTACTAATGAAATTCGTCCACAACTCGATAAACTCAAATTTCCAGATGGGGTAACTTTGTCGTATGGAGGCGAAATCGAAGATCAGGAAATCTCTTTTATCCCGATGTCTATTGCCCTGGTATTGAGCATCGGAATTATTTTCCTTATTCTGTTGTTCCAGTTCAAAAAAATAAAAATGGCATCCATCATTATGTCGACCATGCTGTTGAGTTTGCCTGGAGCTGCCATCGGACTGTTTTTGGCTCGTTATCCGTTCAGTCTCACCGCATTTTTGGGAATCACCAGCTTGTGTGGTATTGTAGTGCGAAACGGTATTATTCTGATCGATTATCTGCAAGAGTTGCGGGTAGAGCATGGAATGGGAGTTAAGGAGGCGGCTCTGGCTGCCGGAAAGCGCAGAATGCGCCCTATTTTCCTGACTTCTGCGGCCGCTTCGGTAGGTGTGATCCCGATGATTGTCAGTCGTTCGCCGCTGTGGGGACCGCTGGGTACTGTAATTTGTTTCGGTTTGCTCATTTCGATGGTGCTGACATTGTTTATTCTGCCGATTTTGTATACCGTTTTGTATAAAGAAAAACCGAACGAAAAGAGGAAAAAACATCACATCCCTTATCAGAAAAGCATAGGATCGGGAGCAACCATCTTATTGCTGCTATTTAGCATGTCGTCTGTTTCGTTGTTGGCGCAGAAGCGCGAAATTTCGCTCGACGAGTGCAAGAAACTGGCGGTGCAAAACAACGCCAAGATCAAGAATTCGGATTTGGATTTAAAAGCTTCGCAAGAGACTCGTAAGGCAGTTTTTACCAGTTACTTTCCGAAAATCAGCGCTTCGGCAAACTGGATCAAGTTTAGTGAAAACCTGCTGAAGGTAAATGTTCCTTCGGCTAATTTGCCGGTCTATAACGGCGACTTGTCGACACTGGCATCAGCAACGCAATATGCCTATTTCCCGGGGATGTCGGTCTTTACACTCGATAAAGCGTTAGTTGGTAATGTAATGGTAATGCAACCGGTATTCGCCGGCGGACGAATTGTCAATAGCAATAAACTGGCCAAACTCGGAGAAGAGGTAAGTGCCAGCAAACTGACACTATCCAAAAGCGAGGTGATACAAAAAACCGAAGAGCAATATTGGCAAATCGTATCGCTGCGCGAGAAGATGAAAACCCTGCGCATGTTGCAAATGATGCTCGACAGCACGTATAAACAGGCAAACGATTCCTGGCATGCAGGCTTAATCAACCGAAACGACGTGATGAAAGTGACCCTGAAAAAGAGTGATACGAAGTCGAGTGAGTTGCAGCTTACTAATGGAATTAAGTTGGCTACCATGGCGTTGTGCCAGTACATTGGATTGCCGTACGACTCTGCTATTGTTTTCGGCGAAGATATTCCACTGTATAAGACCCCCGATCTAGGTCTATGTCGATGCCAAACAGGCCGTGACCAATCGCGAAGAGTACAAGTTGCTTGGCCAAAGTGTGAAAGCAGAAGAGTTGCAATCGAAGGTGAAACTGGGCGAGTATATGCCTGAGGTTGCTGTGGGTGTAGCAGGTGTTTATCAGGATGTTGCCGGATCGCACAACTCGTTCGGATTGGTAATGGCATCGGTGAAAGTGCCTCTTTCCGACTGGTGGGAAGCTTCGCATACGATGAAAGCCCGCAAACATAAAGAGGAGATGGCTCGTGTCGATAGCAAGAACAACACCGAATTGTTGTCGTTGCAAATAGAAAAGACTTGGAACGAACTAACCGAGGCCTACAAACAGATTTCTATCGCCAACGAGTCTGTCGGACAGGCAGAAGAAAATTTGCGTATTAACCGCGATAATTTCAATGCCGGGATGATTAATATCTCCGACCTGCTCGAAGCCGAAACCATGCTGCAACAGGCAAAGAATCAGCTGACCGACAGTCAGACAACATACAAATCTAAACTGGTTGCCTACATGCAGGTTACGGCACGATACGATAAATAAAAGATAAGCTGCCGGATAGCATTCATTGTGGATGCTTTGATTGACTGTCTGGCAGATTTTTCTCCTTTAACGATAAACAAATCGGGAGAAAATAATTTAATACGAATATGTTTTTGTTTACTGACCGGGTGTTTGGAAAAACTAAACATTCCGGGGAATTGAAAATGGATAAATTATGGAAGCAATTTTAGCATATGAAGATGTGTTGAGTGTTCTTTCGGGCAAAATGGTCGATAAGATCAAACGTCCGTTTTACAAAACGTTTGCACGCGAAAGGATTGCCATTTCTTCCGAGCAATACGCCATACTGGCCTGTTTGGTACGTGAAAACATGGTGACGCAGCAAACTCTGTGTGGCCTGACAAAAAAAGACAAACCGAATGTTACTCGTTTGCTCGACCGTCTGGAAAACAAAAGACTGGTGCAACGGATTGCCGATGCTCATGATAAACGGAAGAAGCGTATCTGTATCACCGAGCAGGGCATGCAAGTGTATAAAAAGGTAAATAGCATTGTTGGCGATATGCTGACCCATGCTACCCGAAATATCGATGAGGGACAGATGGTGGTGTTTCAGGATGTACTTCGTCATATGATCAATAACCTGTCGATGGTAGTGTAGTTGACACCCGTATGAAGTATACAAGGTGTTTTTTGTTTATTGCTTTTCTTTCATCCTTTTTCACATCGTGTACCAACCTTTTTAGTTACAGTCCTTTCGATGCCGATCTGAAGACGCAGCATCTCAATGCGAAAAGTATAGCCACTCTGCAGTCGGCTTCGGTTGCGGAGAATGATACGGTGTGGTTTGCCGTCATTTCCGATCCGCATAATAACTACGACGATTTGAAGGATGCCATAACATCGATTAACCGGATGGAGGGGGTGCGTTTTGTGGTCTGTTGCGGCGATATTACCAACTGGGGTACGGCCGACGAGTTTCGTTGGTATAAAGAAATAATTGAAAAATCGGTTCATCCGGTGATTACCATGATCGGTAATCACGATTATTTGAGCAACGGACATCTGGTTTTTCAGCGCATGTTTGGCGACACCAATTTCTCTTTTTCGTATGGCGGCTACAACTTTGTCTTTTTTGACGACGTGGTGTGGGAGGACAACAACTCGATGCCTGATTTTGACTGGTTGCAAAACAGCCTGAGTACGGCAAAGACGAATGTGCTGTTTGCTCATATTCCCGCATGGTCCGACCAGATGGCGGGAGTTTTTGAACAGCGGATGGATAGTATTCTTTCGTCCAACCGGGTGGTTGGTGCGATATACGGACATGATCACGGGTTCCAATATGTGGCAGGTGCAGAGACCGATCAATATGCTATTAACGATATTGACGACCGTTGCTTTGCACTTGTTTCTCTGTGTGACTCGAAAATGACGCTTAAAATGTTGGATTACTAATGATATTGATAGTTTCTTTGTTACTAATCGGATTTTTGTGTTTTCCGGTCTCAGTTTCTGCTCAAAAAAATCATACAGACTATCTGCGTCCTGATGCTATCGAAATTCAGTATGCCGGTAATTACGGGTTGATGTCGGTAGGTTTGGGGCAGGAATTTTGCAAAGATATACTTACGTCGTATCTGGTATTAGGTTACCTTCCCAAAGCGGTGAATGGCACAGAGGTGAAAACATTGGCGGTGAAAA
>Ga0065701_1000080_pt1 | contig 10653 bp, 7 predicted proteins | sample Biomet1_FD_59088 | JGI IMG/M metagenome (GOLD analysis project Ga0065701, IMG submission 59088) | Microbial communities from bioreactor (seeded with anoxic lake sediment) at LBNL, California, USA - Biofuel metagenome 1 version 3... | ecosystem: Engineered > Bioreactor > Anaerobic > Unclassified ...
CCATGCCTCATTATGGAAATAACTTTTCGATAGAAGCATCGCAGGTAGTTTATGCCGGCGGGGCAATTAAGGGAGGAATAGCGATAGCCGAACTTCAACAGAAAATTGCTGAGTTAGATAAAGTAAATAACCAGCAGGATGTTCGTTTCCTCCTTATTGGTTATTATATGGAATTGTATAAACTTGCTAATTATGCGAAGGTATACACAAAGAATATTGAGCAAACTCAAAAGCTTCTGAAGGATATTCAGGCGAAGCAAAAAGAGGGTACTGCTCTCAGAAATGATATTACCCGTTATGAATTGCAGCTGAAGAACCTTGAATTGCAACTCACTAAAGTAACGAATAATAGATCAATCATTAATCATCAATTGATTACTGTATTAGGATTGCCTAAAAGTGTGACTATTGTTCCTGATACAACGATATTGCAAAAGGAACTTTCAGTATCCGGTGAGGAAGATTGGCAACGGATGGCATCTTCTTCATTACCATCATTGAGGAAAATTGAGCTAGGAATTGATGTAAGCAAGCAGCAGGAAACAATTATTAAATCAGAGAAATTACCTCATATTGCTTTGGTGGCAGCCAATCATTTTGATGGGCCAATTACTATTGAGGTACCTCCGATTAATAAGAACCTGAATTACTGGTATGTTGGCGTGGGGGTGAAATATAATCTTGCTTCTCTTTACAAAACGAACAGACAGCAGAAACAAGCAAAACTGGCAACTCGTCGTGCACAAGAGCAATTAGCTTTGGCCAAAGATATGACAGAGAATGAAATTCAGGCTGCGTACACTTATTATCTGGAATCTTTTACCGAACTAAATACGCAAGAAAAGAGTCTGGAACTGGCTATTCAGAATTACGATGTGATTAATAACCGCTATCTGAACGACCTGGCACTGATAACTGACATGCTGGACGCAAGCAATTCAAAGTTAAGTGCCGAATTGCAGGTGGCTAATGCAAGGATAAACATTCTGTATAATTATTATAAGCTGAAAAAGGTTTCAGGAAATTTATAAATCAAACAATTAACATCATAGAGTAATGAATAAGAAAAGAAAAAAGCTAATAAATAATATTGTTATTGCATTGGTAATTTTATGTGGAATAATCTGGGTGTGCTCCAGATTTGTTCATTTGGGAAATGTGGAATATACCGACAATGCTCAGGTTAAACAACTTATTGTACCGGTAAACTCTCGTGTTCAGGGATTTATAAAAAAGATTTGTTTTGAGGAAAATCAGTATGTACATAAAGGCGATACTTTGTTACTGATTGAAGATACAGAGTTCCGTTTCAGAGTTGCTCAGGCTGAGGCTGATTATCAGAATGCCATATCCGGTAAAACTGTTGTTGCTTCATCTATAAATACTACACAAAACAATATATCGGTATCTGATGCCGGAATTCAGGAAGCAAAGATTCGGATGGATAATGCCGGACGTGAGTATAATCGTTATAAGAATCTGCTGGCACAGGGAGCGGTTACTAAACAACAATATGATAATGTAAAAACAGAATACGATGCTTCNAAGGTTAGATATGAACTGCTTAACCGTGAAAAGCAATCTACAGCTCTTGTAAAACAGGAACAAACACAGCGTTTAGGTCAGAATAATGCAGGAATTAAACTTGCTGAGGCTGCTTTGGGATTAGCTAAGTTGAATCTTTCGTATACAGTAATCACTGCTCCATGTGACGGTACTACCGGACGAAAGAATATACAGGAAGGAATGTTGATTCAGCCAGGACANGCTTTGGTTGATTTGGTAGATGAAAATGATAAATGGGTGGTTGCTAANTATAAAGAAACTCAGACTGCAAATATCCAGATAGGAAAGGTTGTAAATGTTGAGGTTGATGCAATTCCTGATGTTGTTTTTAAGGGTACAGTAGAATCTATTTCGCAAGCCACTGGAGCAAGTTTCTCTCTTTTTCAACAAGATAACTCATCCGGTAATTTCGTAAAAGTTGAGCAACGCATTCCTGTTCGCATCAAATTTTCTAAAGACAACAGACCTGAAAACCTGAAACGTCTTCGCGCAGGAATGAATGTAGAATGTGAAGTAAACTATTAATCTATGCACGAAACAGGTCCTTTTTCTATCCCGTCTATCCGTAGCTTCGTTCCGGAAAAGTTAAGGCCGTGGATAGTAATAGTTTTCGCGGTTATTTTTCAGCTTTCGGGAGGAGTATATCTGGCGGTAGTCAGTGAAATGGTTGGCTCTACCTCTTTAAGNCGNGAAGATATAACGATGGCAGGTGCCGCCTCACTNGTGGGGTTGGCATTGGTTTTCTGCGTTATGTTCCGGTTAAAATTCCGGTTTGCATCAAANCCAACTTTGCTTACTTGCGCTACGGGTATTATTGTATGTAATCTGATTTGCATGCATTCTATCAGTGTGCCTGTTCTTGTNGCCACCAGNTTTGTAGCNGGAGTTTTCAGAATGTGGGGAACCTTTGAATGTAACTCCACCATTCAGCTATGGATTACCCCTAAAAGAGATTTATCCATTTTCTTCTGCTATATCAATCTGATGGTACAAGGAATGATTAGCTTTACGGGGCTGACTGCCATTTATACCTCATACCTTTCAAAATGGGAATATATGCATTGGGTGGTTATCGGACTACTTGGTTTGATGATGCTAACTACCTTAATTATATTCCGCACTTTTCGCGCAATGAAAAAGTTACCACTTTACGGTGTAGATTGGTTAGGTGCTTTTATATGGGCACTAACTATTCTGAGTATCATCTTCGTTTGCGTGTACGGGGAATATTATGACTGGTATAATTCTGAATATATACGAATGGCAACAATAGCAATTGTTGTGCTGCTTGCTACCAATTTGTGGCGTGCATCAACCATTCGTCATCCTTTTATTTCGATGAAAACCTGGACATTCAAAATGGTGTATGTTACGGCTTCTGTTTACCTGCTAGTGTTCATATTACTTTCGCCGACACATGTACTGGAACACCTTTATATGGAACAAATATTAGGATACGATGCTTTGAATCTCGTTTCACTTAATTGGATAGCCATTTTAGGTATTGCTACAGCAAGTATTTTTATGTATAGAACATTTGCTTTAAAGAAATGGAGCTTTAAGAGTGCTACTGTTATAGCCTTTGTTGCGATTGTAGGTTATTTAATGATTTTCTACTTTATAATCGATTATAATTTGCCTAAAGAAGCATTGATGCTGCCTATCTTTTTAAGGAGCTTTGCTTATGTGGTGCTTGCAATTTGTTTTCTTACAGCATTAACTACGTGTTCCTTTTCAGTTCTTTTGGCAGGCGCTTACTATTCAGGCTTTTGTTGATGCTTGCTTTGGCGAATTTTTTGGTGCAGCAATACTTGGTCGTGCCTTGAAATATGTAATGGCAAAGAATGTAATGCTATTGAGCGCAAATTTAGATCATGTAAATGTTTTGGCAAACCATATGCCTCAAGGCGAACTTTATGGAGCATTGCAGCAGCAAGCGTTATTAGTTTCTATGAAGGAACTGTATGGCTGGCTTGTAATATTAGGAATATTTTGTCTTCTGGCGTTTATGCTGAAAGAAAGCTCACTTCGTCCTAAATTTGCTATACATCCAAAGTTCAAAACCATAAGGAGATATATAAAACATGAGCTGAGAGAAAAAATAAATTAGGAATCTGGTTATCGTCTCCACCCGGGTGTACGATAATTCTCCACCCGGGTGTACAAACCTCGTAGACCCGGGTGTAGAGGCTTCGTACACCCGGGTGGAAGAAAAAGAAATAGCTCAGGAATTCATTATTTCCTGAGCTATTCTTCTATGAAACATTACAGATTATTTTTTATAAACCGCCTGCATTCCACAGTATTTGGTACATTTTCCGCATTCAATACACTTTTCAGAGTCAATAACCGGAAGATTGTGTCCGTCCTGAGAAATAGCACCTACAGGGCATACTCTAAGAAGCGGACACCGATGGTTTTGCGGGCATCGGTTCTTGTCAATAGTCAGTGCCATGACTGTTATTTTTTAAGCAATATTTCGTTAATTGCATCTTTGAATGCCGACTTAGGCATTGCTCCCTGCGCCATTTGTGGCTTACCATTCATTGGAATGAACAGTATTGAAGGAATACTGCGAATACCAAATGCTGCAGCCAATTCTTCTTCTTCCTCAGTATCTATTTTATAAATGTAGATTTTGTCACCATATTCGGCAGCTAGTTCTTCCAGGATAGGAGCAATAGTTTTACATGGACCGCACCATGAAGCATAAAAATCAACAATGGCTGGTTTGTCACCTAAATATTTCCACTCGTTAGGATTAGTTTCGAAATCAGCTACTTTCTTTAGAAACTCTGCTTTTGTTAAATGAATTGTTTTCATCTTATTTTCAGTTTTTAATTTGTTATCACTTTGTTTATTACTTTGTTGTCCGTTGCACGAGGTAAAAATCAGCCCCGTCATTAGCAATATTAATGTCAGCTTTTTCATTGTTATTCAGGTTTTCATTGTTTCTCTTCTCCTATATAAACTTATAACTATCTGTTGCTCGAATTAAATAAGTATCCTTAGTTCTAAAAAAATAGTCCTTTGGAAATTTGTTCCTTTAGAAAGAACGATGCAAAGATATATGTATTTTCTTATAAAACAAATTTCCTTTGGAAAATAATATGATAAAAATATTTAATTGCCTATAAGTAGTATTGTTTTTATTGCTAAACCTTTGATTTATTTTATACCGATAAATTGTAAATTCGTGAAATGAAGATTATAATTTGCAATTTGCTGTTAAAGTTATCTTCAAAGATATTACTTTTACAATATTGAAAACATATTTATTGCCAATAAGATGAAAAAGAACCTATTGCTAATTTTATTTCTATTTGCTGTATGCACAAGAATCGATGCTCAGCAGCTTTGTTACCATCAGGATGGAACATTTAAAATTGTTCAATTTACTGATACACATGTAGTACCCGAAAAAAAAGAATCTCTTGATGCTATTAAATTGATAGATAAGGTACTTGAGGAAGAACAGCCCGACTTAATAGTTTTTTCAGGAGATGTAGTGACTGGTAAGCCTGCCCGTAAAGGATGGGATATGGTGCTGAAACCATTAATTAAAAAAGGTATTCCTTTTATTATAACAATGGGAAACCACGATCCGGAACAAGATATCACTCGCTCTGAAATTGCAGAAATTATAACTGCTGCTCCAAATAATCTAAATAAGAGAAGTGATAAAGGATTGTCTGATGTCTCTTTGGAAATAAAATCGGCAAAAAATGGAAAAGCAGCATCCCTTGTGTATTGTATGGATTCAAATGACTATTCAAAGTTAGATTCTGTGAAAGGATATGGATGGTTCTCTTTCGATCAGATACAATGGTATCGTCATACTAGTTCTTCTTATACTAAACAGAATGCAGGAAAGCCGCTTCCAGCTTTGGCTTTTTTCCATATCCCTCTTCCTGAATATAAAGAAGCATATAAAAATGAAAAAAACATCCATGCTGGAATTCGCCTGGAAGATGAATGTCCGGCATCTGTTAATTCAGGAATGTTTGCTGCTATGCTGGAAAGTGGAGATATAATGGGAGTATTTGTTGGGCACGATCATGATAACGATTATCTGGCATCACTTTATGGAATTATTCTTGGTTATGGAAGGTTCTCGGGAGGAAGAACTACATATACTGATTTTCAGAACGGTGCACGTGTTTTTTGCCTCAAAGAAGGAGAGAGGGGATTTCTTACTTATATCCGGTTAATGGATGGTAGTGAAATATGCAGAACCTATTCTTTATCTAAATAGTAATTTGATTTTCGCTAAATGAAGATTTTTATTCGCAATTTGCCGGATTGACTTGAGGTATTAATGCTAATTTTACATCAAAAGCATTAATAACCTATTTGTTAACAACTCTTAAGCCTATGAAATAAATAATCAGTGACTTCTTTTTATAAAAGCTCCTATGATGACCTATTCTAGGAGAAATAGACTACTCGTGTGTTTGCTCTTGTAGAGATACTTTTTTGTCCTTTTTTTTAGATAAAAAAATATTTTGAAACAGAAATTTAACCTTATTGACACTAAGACAAAAGATGAAATTAAGACTTTTGCCAGAGTTTAAAATTTAATATTTGAAACCAAAAAAACTATTTGTATGTGTATTAAAACAAAAAAAACAATGAAGAAAGCGCAACGATGGTACCTGATTTGGGGTGCTTTGGCAATTGGTGTATTGCCTTTAAAAGCGGAAGTTCAGGGCAATTCGTTTACCTCGGAAAAAATTTTATCATCAGCTCTTATTCCTTCAAAGAGTGATGAAGTTCAGAATCTAACTGCCACAACTCAGCAACAGCGCAAAGTTGTTGGTACTGTAAAAGATGATAAAGGTTTAGGCATTCCAGGAGTTAACATTAAAATTAAAGGAACGAACTATAATACTGTATCCGATATGGATGGCAACTTTTCTATAAATGTAGATAAGAATGCCGTTTTAGTATTTAGTTATGTTGGTTTCAATGGACAGGAAGTTACCGTAGGCAGTAAAAGCAAATTAGATATTACGCTAAAAGAAGATTCAAAGACTTTAAATGAAATTGTAGTAATTGGATATGGTAAAATGAAGAAGGGAGATCTCTCTGCCGCTGTATCTACAGTTTCAAATGTAAGTAAGTTGCAGGAACGCCCTGTTTCGAATGCAGCAGAAATGTTGCAAGGACAAATCCCGGGTGTATCTGTTGTTGCTAATGGAGGACATACAGGATCGACACCAACAATTACAATCCGTGGTATGGGATCGCGAAGCGGGGAATCTCCTTTATATGTTGTTGATGGTGTGCCCGGAGCTCCGTTCAATTTTAGTGATGTTACTTCAATTACTGTATTAAAAGATGCTGCATCGGCTGCAATTTATGGTGCTTATGCAGGATCGGCCGGTGTAATATTGGTAACTACAAAACAGGCTACATCCGGTAAACCTTCTTTTGAATACAGTGTTGTAAGCGGACTTTCTACTTCTCAGAATCTTCCTCAGTCTTTGACTATTGACGAAGAAAGAAAAGTAAGAGCTGCAGCATTGGGAGGTGAACAATATTTGCCTGATGGATGGAATGCAACAAAGAATCCTTATATTGGAACGACACGTACCGACTGGATTAATGCAATATTCAGAACTGGATCTTATCAACGTCATAATTTCGCAGTATCAGGTGGTACAGAAGATTTTTCTAATCGTTTGTCCCTGGAATACAATGATAAGCAAGGTACATTGATTAATACTTATAATAAAGAAATTACAGCTCGTTTCAATTCCATGTTTAAACTGAATAAATATATTCGTTTACGTGAAGATTTAAGCTGGCAAAAAACTAAACCAAGAGATGTTAATACTTCAAGTGCTGAATCGGGAGTAATTCTTAGTGCTCTCGAAATGCCTCGTAATGCTGAAGTATATACAGCCGACGGTGGCTTTGGAGGAACAGCTCCTCAGGATGCTGCTTATATAACTAAATATGGAAGTAATTTCTCTGATATCCATGGTGATGTGATTAATCCTGTAAGAACATTGAAAGCTAATTTCATTGATTACAATTTATCTAAAGTAACTTCATCAACTTTCTTAGATATAATGGAGCCTGTCAGAGGATTGAACTTTACTTCTCGTTTTACTTATAAATCGACTAACTATTTTGAAAAAGATTTTTCTCCTCGAAGATTGGAGCCGGGTAAACCGTTGAATAAAAATACACTCTATTATGGCAGCTCTAATTCTTATGATTGGAATTTTGAAAATACACTTACTTACGATCGTGTAATCAACCGTCATAACATTGGTTTGATGGCTTCTACAACGACTTCTGAATATAAGTATCGTTTCTTTTCAGCTTCTGCAAATAATTTCGAGAGTGAAGATGAAGCTTTGACTTATTTTGGAAATGCATCAGTTTATCTTAATCCTAGTGATTCTTATGCATTCGACAGAAACTTATCTCTAGTTGGTAGAGCATCTTATAGTTGGGCTGATCGTTATTTTGTAACAGGATCTATGAGACGTGACTATGCCGGTCGTTTGCCTCAGGGACAAAAATATGGAGATTTCCCATCGGCTACAGCTGCATGGAAAATATCTTCAGAACCATTTATGCCTAAAACAGACATTCTTAACTTGCTGAAGTTGCGTGCAAGCTGGGGACGTATTGGTAATGTAGGTTCAATAGCTTATGGATATGGATATCCTACTTACTCAAATTATGTATTTGGTAGTGGTGATGTTGGTCAGCAGGCTGGTAAGAATGCTCCGGTTGTTACTGGTAAGTACAAAGCAAACGGATATAATGCAAAACTAACATGGGAAACTTCAGAGCAGTTAGACTTAGGTATTGATCTTGCAATGTTTGATAACAGATTAAATATTGTGGCAGACTACTTTGATAAGAAAACAATGGGCTTGATCAGACAACAAGATGCTGGCTGGACATCAAGCATTGGTTTGGGAGCAATGTATGTTAATGATGGAGAAATTCACAACAGTGGTTTTGAATTTGCTGCAACATGGAAAGATAAAATTGGAAATGTTGATTATTGGTTAAGCGGTAACTTTGCTACGTTGAAGAATGTTGTTTATAACATTGGTGCAGCTGATGCTAATGGCAACAAGCCTGTATGGACAGATGGCGGAACATTCAAGGAACTTAATCCGTATCGTACAGAAGAAGGACAACCTTTGTATTCATTCTATCTGGTAAAGAACGAGGGTGTTTTCAAAACTCAGGCCGAAATTGACAACTATAAAAATGCTAATGGAACATTAATTCAGCCCAAAGCTCAGGTAGGCGATTTGAAATTTGTTGATAAGAATGAAAATGGTTCAATAGATAGTGGTGATAAAGAATTTATGGGTAATGCAATGCCTAAATTTACGTATGCATTTTCTGCAGGATTTAACTGGAAGAAGTTAAGTTTCAGTATGATGCTTCAAGGTGTTGCCAATACTAAGATTTTCAATGCTTACAAATTCCTGACTTTGAATGAATCAGTAAGTAACTTCAACCGTTCTCGTGAGATTCTTAAAGCATTGAATGGCCCAAATAATGATGTACCTCGTATCTCAGCTTCCGATCCAAATGGTAACTTCACAACGTTATCTGATTATTATCTGGAAAATGGTAGTTATTTAAGAGTAAAGAATATAACTGTAGGATACTCTTTGACAGACTTGATTAGAAAATGGAACTATTTATCTTCAAGAAACAGCACATTGGACTTAACATTCAGTGTTGATAATCTTGCTACAATTACATCTTATTCAGGTATTGACCCTGAAGTTGGTGGAGTTGGCCTTGATGGTGGACAATATCCAATTGCCAGAACATTCTCTGTAGGACTGAAATTGAAATTTTAATAACCCTGTTAAAAGTTTAAAAGATGAAATTTAAAACTATATCAATAATATTGCTTACATCATTCACCTTTGCTTCGTGTAGTGATTGGCTGGATGTAAAATCGGAAGGAACTGCTACTGAAGCAAGTTTCTGGAAAACTGAAAAAGATTTTAGTGATGCATTGGTTGCAGTGTATTCAAATATGGAACTCGAAGAAACCTGGGGAAGAAACCTGTTCTGGGAACAAGGAGCATCTGATGATGTGTTCTTTTCGAGAGCAAGAGGTAACGCTCAGATGAATCTTGCGAATTTAAATATGGATGGAACGACAGAAAGTAGCATAAAAGATATATATAACTATATGTACCAAATGATGGCTCGTTCCAATAATATCATTTATAACGGATTAAAATTGCAAAGTCCTTCGGTAGCTATAAGTCGCCATATAGGTGAAGCATATTTTCTTCGCGCATTTTCTCACTTCATGGTTGCCTACCGTTATGGAAAGGTTGATAATGGAGTTCCATTTGTGAGATATGAAGATTTTAATCCTTATGATGATAGTACTATTCCTCCACAGAAGGCTACTGTTATGGAAAATTATGATCTTATTATTAAAGACCTTGATAAAGCTATTGAAAGATTACCTTGGTTTAATAGTTATACGGAAAATGATTATGGTCGTGCTACCAAAGATGCTGCAATTGCTTTAAAGATTAAAACCTATGCTTACTGGGCACAGTACGATAAATCAAAATGGGCACTTATTCCAGATCTTGTAGATAAACTGGAAAATGAAGGCGGACGTGGCTTAATGGATAATTTTGCAGATGTTTTCACTGTCGCTAATGAATGGGGAAAAGAATCAATCTGGTCGGTAAACTCTACAGGTGCTACAATCGCAGGAAGTATTTTCCCTGGAATCTGTCTTGACAATAAGGGATGGGGACGTTATAACGGTTGGGGTAACTTTAAACCAACATTAGAATTATGGGCCGAATATGATTCTAAAGATTTGCGTAGACCTGTTACAATATTGCAGTATGGTGATGAATTTACTTTCTTTGGTGAGAAACGCAAATTCTATTCATCAACAGACCTTGAATGTGGATTTATGTTAAATAAGTATATGGAACCTTATAAATACGGATCTATAGATTCAAAGGGAGCTGGAGTATCTACTTATGTTTCAGCCAATGGCGACCGACCCACAACAGATCTCAATGTTCCAATTATGCGTTTTGCTGGAAATGTTGT
>Ga0065701_1012871_pt1 | contig 10651 bp, 9 predicted proteins | sample Biomet1_FD_59088 | JGI IMG/M metagenome (GOLD analysis project Ga0065701, IMG submission 59088) | Microbial communities from bioreactor (seeded with anoxic lake sediment) at LBNL, California, USA - Biofuel metagenome 1 version 3... | ecosystem: Engineered > Bioreactor > Anaerobic > Unclassified ...
TATTCATCAATTTAGGAAAACACTGCGTATACTGTTCAATGACAAATTTATTATCGTCATGTTTCAAATTTCCTCCAGTACCAAAAGATTTCCAATAGAGCAGTACACTTGGATAATTATTATACTTTGCCAACCATTCCTTTATATCATATTCATATTTAGGACAAACAAATTCATCAAGATCTATAAATCCAATCCATTTAGATTCCGTCCTATATTTTGTGTAACAATCAGTATATGCAGGCATTTGAGGATACTTCTGAGGCCAATCAATTAAATCTACAATACCGGATTCAATATATTTAGATAAAACTTGTAAATAGTTATCATCCGAATTATTATTATACATATAGAAATGGTCAACACCAATGGATAAATGATAATTTATCCATTCGCTTAAAAAACGAGCTTCATTTTTAAATAAACCACAAATTGCAACTTCATATTTATGCGTAGTTCTCTTTGGTTTAATAAAAAACAGAATAATGCTCGCTACAGAAGCATGAAAAGGGGTTAATAACCATCGTAATATATCTTTGAATAGATTTCGAGATCCTGCGATAATAAAAAATTGACTCATAACTCTATAATGTTTATTTTCGATTAATGTATCTCCTCTTAGTTGCCAAGAAAAAAAAATATTTTACAGACAATAATGTTAGGCTAATGTTTTTTCCAAAAAGCATTTCAAACATCTTTAATTTTAAACATACTGGTGATTTGAGGATAAAAAATAAATAGTTCTTATCTCTTCTAAAATAGTGGTATAAAACATCTTTTATGTCATTTTTTGTATAAATATCAAATTCAAATAATTCAATCAATGTATTGGGGACTTTCCAGGAAAACACGTTTACTGCATCTTTTTTCCATGAAATACCGGATAATCTATCTAATACATAAACCTGCTCTTCAATATATATAGATTTATTTGCAGAAAAGAAATAAAAAAGCAAAGGATCTGTGATTAAAGGCTTTCTATTCAAATCTGCAACTATACGAATATTTTCAGTTTTATGAATTCCTGCAGACATAAACATACACGCCGTACCATTTGCTTTAAAAAAATCTAAAGCAAGAGCTCTATTATTATCAATAAAACCGACTGTATTTGGTAAAGTCAGCGTTGATTGAACATTATCAATGGTATCATAAAAAGTATTGAAGTTTAAAAAAATATAATCGACTGATTTTGATTGAATAATACTAATTACTTTACAAATAACACGAGGTAACAAAACATCATCATCTCCTACAAACCAAATATAACTTGAATTTGTTAATTTGAGTAAATTGTAAATATTACCTATCAAACCTAGATTTTCTTCATTATATGTTATTTCAAAAAAAGGGTTTCTATTATAATACTCCTTTATCACTAATTTATGAGATTCATCCGAACAATTATCGGAAACCCTTACTTCAATTAAGTCTCTATATGGAATTATTTCATTCTTTAAAAATTCGAGTAATGATATGAGATAATTACTTCGATTATAGGTCGGTATACATATAGTCAGTAGCTTCATTTAAAAAAAATAGATTTAATTAATTTATAGATTCCTAGCCTTTTATCCAGATTGATTATAGAGTTAAAAAATACTATCATTAATCCAACAAACAATAAGCAGTACTTAACACAATCTACAATAAAAAAGTCAATTCTAATAAAAAGTACTGCTAAAATACAAATAAATAAGTTCAAAACAAAAAATCTAATTGATTCATTAGAAAATTTAAAATCAAAAATGGAAGTAGAGAAATAATAAACTAAAATCAAATAAAATATATTTGTAGCTAAAAATCCCAAACCTAAACCTTCAAGCCCAAAATATTTATAACCCAGAATACTTACAATTAAAGTAAACACGTTACCTAGTATTTCGTAAATTACAAAATATTTACTTAGTCCTTTAGCTAAAAAAATATAACTAATACTCCAACTAAGTAATTTGAAAAACATACCAATTAATGACCAAATCATCATATTTTTAATCAACAGGAACTCAGATGAGTATAATATTATTACTATTTGATTGACAAATAATAAAAATATCATTATAATTGGAGAAATAATCAATAATCCTATTTCTATTTGCTGATTAGCAATTTTGGAAACTTGCAAATTATCTGAATTCACTGAAGCTAATCTCGGATAATAATCTTTTGACATTGCTGTGAAAATTAGTCCTACATATCCGGTCACAATTGCCCAGCCAGCTTGATATAAACCAACAACTTTCAATCCTCCTTTATCAGACAAATACAGTTTAACAAAGTAAGAAACAACATAAACAAGTATTGAACTTATAGTCATTGCAATACCAAGAGTAACATAACCCTTGAAAAAAGTCTTAGTTTCAGAATATGTAAAGCTATCTGTGTTTAAGTGTAACTTCTTTGTGTAAACATAACTTAGTAAAAAGTTTGAAAGATAAATTATAATTATTGATGGAATTATTGCATCAATCCGAAAAAGGATATATAATGGTATTGAAATAACAGTTCCAAATACACTTCCATAAATAGAGACCTTTCCTAAAATTTTCAATTCTCTTAAACCTTGTAATATTGCTAGATTTCTAGAATTATATGATTCAAATAAAATTATAGTAGATAAAAAAACAAATGACCAGGTATGTTCTTGATTCCCAAATGACCATTTACTCAAAAAAGGAGCAAATGAAAGCATAAATACAAAACCAATAATTGCTGTTATTAACGTCAGTCTATTCAATACAAAAATACTTTTGGTAAATTGCATTTTATTATCTGAAAAATAATTTTCAGATAATAACTTTACAGCACTTGCGCCAATCCCTAAATTAAATACTGAAAAAAACAATGTTATTGCAGTTAAATATAATCCTATTGATCCGACTCCAACAGGCCCGACTGTTAAAGCAATAATTTTAGTTCGAAGAATCCCAAATAAAATAACAATTATTTGTACTCCACCGAAAAGACTTAAGGCCTTAAAAATATTCCTATAATTTGTTTCCTCTTTATTTTCCACTATTAAACCATTTCATAAGCAAACACCTTGGACCATCTCCACTAATTTACTTATATTTAAAAAATATATGAATGGACTTGACATAAATATTAATTAATCAATATTTTTTTCAAGCCTTCTATTAACAATTCATTCTTTGGTTTATATCCTAATTCTAATAATCTCTCATTAGTCCCGAACATTTCCCAAATCTCATTTGGTCTATATCCTAATGACTTTTCAAAATTAAAATTATTTTCAGTTAGCTCTCTAAACATTGTTGCAATTTCAATCATCATATATGGCTTTCCACTGCATATGTTAAAAACATTATGTTTCCTGTTTTTAGTATTTACTACAAAAAGGACTTGATCAATTAAATTATCTATAAAAACAAAATCCCTTTTTTGAATTCCTTTGGTCATGCTAAAAATTGTATTGTTTCTGTAGTGCGCTAGCATCTGTCCAATAAATGTTTCATCTGGCATATCAGGACCAAAAAAATTAAAAAAGCGAAATACAGTAAATGGTTTGGAATGTAAGTCAGAATATGTTTTACATAAAGACTCCGCCATAAATTTTGTAAGTGAATACGGAGATGTAGGTTCAGGTTGTTGATCCTCTTCGAATGGAGGTTTATTTCTCGTACCATACACTTCACTTGTACTGGCAAAGAAAAAACCCTTATAATTAATGTCTTTGATTGCATCTAAAAGATTAAAGGTTCCTGCGACATTAACAGAATATAATTTTTCATAGATACTGAAATCACGATTTCGATTCAAGATTGCTGCAAAATGGAAAATATAATCTGGATTTAACTTTTTACATAGTTGTGAAAGTACATTTTTTTTAGTTAAATCAACTGTGTGCATTTTTACATTTCTATTACTGGCAACTAATCTTTTGCTGGCATTATTAAACGAAATATCTAACAATTCAATATTCGCATTTGCTTTTGATAAAACCTCAGCCAATTTAGATCCTAAATAACCTCCACCTCCAGTTATAAGGACACTTTGATTGCTAAATATTTCTAATTTTGAGTCCATATTATTTTTTTTCGTTTGGCTTCATCAATATAACTTCTGAGTTGATCTAACGTCAAAACTTTATCTAAATCATAATAATATCTATACCATTCTATTGTATTCTGAACTGTATTTTTAAAATCCCAAACAGGTTTCCAACCAAGTAACTTCTTTGCTTTTGAACTGTCAAGCATCAAAAAATTGGCTTCATGTGGATGACTGCCTTTATCTATTTCAAATTTAATTCTTGTCCAGTATTGTTGAGACTCTTTTACAAGGTCAAGTACTGACAAATTACTATCCATTTCGGGACCAAAATTCCATCCTTCTGCGATGTTTATATTACCTGCTAATAAATTTGATCCCACTAGTAAATAACCACTTAAGGGTTCCAAAACGTGCTGCCACGGACGCGTAGCGTTAGGATATCTGATAAATAATGGCTTATTCTCAACAGCTCCTCTTATCATATCAGTCACAATTCTGTCAAAACACCAATCTCCACCACCAATAACATTACCTGCTCTAACACTCGCAATTAACACTTTATGGTCAATTCCATACATATCGAGATTGAAAAATGAGTGTTTGTAAGCAGCTGTTACAATTTCAGCACATCCTTTTGATGAACTATAAGGATCTTTACCTCCAAACGGTTCGTTTTCTCTATATCCCCAAAGCCATTCCTTATTATCATAACATTTATCGCTAGTAACTATCACAATAGCTTTTAGATTCTTTAACTCACGAGCTTCATCCAATACATTGACTGTACCCATAACATTGGTTTGGTAAGTATCAACCGGATTTGAATAAGATAATCTAACTAAAGGCTGTGCAGCAAGATGAAAAATAATTTCCGGTTCAATCGCTTTCATGATTTCGCCAAGAGCATTTTTATCAGTAATATCTTGAATATATGACACATGTTGAAAATCCAACATATTTATATGATTTGGAACAGTATTTGGCTCAAGTGAAATACCATATACATCAGCACCCATAAGATTTAGCCAAAAGCTTAACCACGAACCCTTAAAACCCGTGTGACCTGTAACTAAAACTTTTTTACCAAAATAAATTCCTTTGAATAATCTCTCTTCTACCAAACTTTCCATGGTGCTTTGTTTTTTGTCCACAAATCTTCTAATTGCATTTTATCTCTTTGTGTATCCATTGGTTTCCAAAATCCACTATGCTTAAAAGCATATAATTCATTCTTAGCAGCTAAAGATTCCAAAGGACCTTTTTCCCAAACTGTAGTATCACCCTCTTTGATATAATCAAAAACACTTGGTTCACAAACAAAAAAACCACCATTTATCCATGAGCCGTCACCTTTGGGTTTTTCCATAAATAGATTAATTTTGCTTGAGTCTTGATCTAAATCTATAGCTCCAAAACGACCTTCTGGTTGTACAGCAGTCATTGTAATGGCCTTTCTATGAGAATTATGAAATTCTAACAATTTCAATATATTAACATCACTAACACCATCACCATAAGTCAATAAAAAAGGGGCATCAGATAGAAACTTTTCTGCTCTCTTTAATCGTCCCCCTGTCATAGTTTCGATTCCTGTATCAAGTATTGTAACCGTCCATGGCTCTGTTTTACTATCAATTATTTGCATACTATTATTTTTCATATCAAAAACAACGTCTGATTGATGTAAAAAATAGTTTGAAAAATACTCTTTAACTACATAACACTTATAGCCTCCAAGTATTACAAAATCATTAAACCCATAATGAGAATACATTTTCATTATGTGCCAAAGTATCGGTTTATCACCAATTTGAACCATTGGTTTAGGAATCATAGCAGTTTCTTCACTTAATCTCGTTCCAAATCCACCTGCAAAAATTACTACTTTCATAATATAAAAATTAATTCATTATATTCATCTTCTGATTTTACCCTAATGCAATTGAAATTTTCAAGTAACTTGATTGCTTATTAGTATTGAAAACAATAAGATATTTTAATATATCTATCTATTTGTTTATGCCATTACTTGAAAGCAAAAAAAGTTTCTTTTTAAAAAATCAATTCACACATTATTCACGAAGATCAGCCAATTATAAATTTAGTCAACAAACAAAAATAAGAGTTTACAATCTAACTATGCAATAATACTATTTATTGCTGATTGTATCTTTTATACTCTCCAGAAATAATATTTTCCAACCAATCCTGATTAGTCAAATACCATTGTACTGTTTTCTCAATTCCTTCTGCAAACTGCAAACTTGGTTCCCAGCCTAGTTCTTCTTTCAACTTCGTAGAATCAATAGCATAGCGTAAATCATGTCCTGCCCTGTCAGTCACGTAAGTAATCAATTTCTCAGAACTTCCTTCAGGTCTACCTAGCAATTTATCAACCGTTTTAACCAGTATTTTGATTAAATCGATATTCTTCCATTCATTAAAACCACCGATATTGTAGGTCTCAGCAATCTTCCCTTTATGAAATATCAAATCGATAGCTCGTGCATGATCCTCTACATAAAGCCAGTCGCGTACATTTTCACCTTTACCATACACCGGTAGTGGTTTATTCTGGCAGATGTTGTTGATAAACAATGGAATTAATTTCTCTGGGAATTGATACGAACCATAGTTGTTACTACAGTTGGTTACAATAGTAGGTAAACCATAGGTATCATGGAAAGCTCTTACAAAGTGGTCGCTACTTGCTTTACTTGCCGAATAAGGTGAGTGTGGATCATAGCTGGTTGTTTCCAAAAAGAATGTTCCATCAAATTCTAATGCACCGAATACTTCATCTGTTGAAATATGGTAAAACCTTTTATCTTCATAATCGACCTCCCAGTTCAGTTTAGCAGCTTGCAGCAAGGCAAGAGTTCCCATTACATTGGTTTGTGCAAAAGTGAATGGATCTTTTATACTTCGGTCAACATGACTTTCGGCCGCCAAATGAATTACTCCATCAATCTGATATTCTTTAAAAAGGATAATTATCTTTTCAAAGTCGCAGATATCTCCTTTTACAAAGGTATAATTCGGTTTATCTTCAATATCTTTAAGGTTAGACAAATTACCGGCATAGGTCAACTTATCCAGATTGATAATATGATATTCCGGATATTTATTGACAAATAATCTCACTACGTGAGAACCTATAAATCCGGCGCCCCCAGTGATTAGGATATTACGTTTGAACTCCATTTTAAATTTCTTTTATTCGTAAAGCTTATCACTATAATTGAAACAAGACTCGAAATCACTCAACTTACTATTCAATTTATCTTTCTCTGAAAGAATAATTTTATCAACTGGGATTTTCCAATCAATTGCCAGGTCAGTATCATCCCATGCTAACGCCCCTTCGTGTTGTGGAGCATAATAATTGTCGCATTTGTATTGAAAGATCACTTCATCGCTTAATACTACAAATCCATGCGCAAAACCTCTGGGAACAAAAAACTGACGTTTGTTTTCAGCAGATAGTTCTACAGCTACATGCTTTCCATAGGTTGGTGAGTCTTTGCGTATATCTACTGCAACATCCAGAACTGCACCTTGTACCACTCTTACCAATTTGGATTGCGCATAAGGTGGCTTTTGAAAATGTAGCCCTCTTAAAACACCACAACTGGATTTTGATTNGTTATCTTGTACAAAAATGGTTTTACAAACTTGTTCCTGAAAGTTTTTTTCGGAGAAAGATTCAAAAAAATAACCTCGTTCATCTTTAAAGATACGAGGTTCGATAATGACTACTCCTTCTATCTCTGTTTTAATTATTTCCATTATTTTACGATATTCAATAAATACTGACCATATTGGTTTTTTTCCATTGGTCGGGCTAACTCTATCAGTTGTTCCTTGCTAATCCAGCCTTTTCCGTAGGCTATTTCTTCCAGACAAGCAATTTTCAATCCCTGCCGTTTTTCGATTATTAACTTTATTGAGTCTTTTGGAATATTCTGCCGGATCTTTAGAACTCTTTGCCTAACATTTTGCATCATCAATCAAATATCCAACTCTTTCTTACAACCACTCGAGTCTATCTTAAATCCATCCGAGTGTTTCTTAAGCTCATCCGACTATTTCTTATATTCATCCGAACGTTTCTTAGACTCACTCGGGTGTTTCTTATGTCCATTCGAACATTTCTTAAGTTCATCCGAGTATTCTTTGTGTCCATTCGAACGTTTCTTAAGTTCATCCGACTGTTTTGGTGGTCTATCCGATCGTTTCGCAGGTCAGAAAATTCATTTACACAAACAATTGAGGGGTGACCGGAAATCAGATCGAATACCCCTCAATTGAAATTTTAGTTCAGCTATTGTTTATTTTACAGCCGCCGTATCGTTTGCAGGTGTTTTAGAGGTCATATGCACTTGCTTCTTTAGTTCCGTAAACAGATACTCTTTATACTTTGTCGGATTACTATCCTTATACAGAATCTTTCCAATATTTGTTATCTCGGTAATTTGAGCATACAATCCATTTAAAACACCCAGATTATTTTGTACGATATTTTTACGATTAGTCAAAATACCATATTGTTGGGTTTTCAGATTCGTCAACGAAGCAGCACTTGCCTTAAAAGCCGCAATAGCTTCTTCTGTCAGACCCTGTTTCATCAATACTGTTTTATGGGTATTAATATTGATGTTAACCAGATTGAGCGATTTAACCACAGCTTCCAAATCCTTTGCATGACAAGCTTCCGACAAAGCAGTCACCCCAAATTCAGCAGCAGAAATTTTCAGTTCAGAATAACCCAAATCCAAATAACCTTTCAGATTTTTGCCGGATATATACAGCGCATCCATTCCTGCATGAAGCTGATCTGTAATCAATGTCTTAGCCAATGTTTCCGATTTTGGTTCAATCAACTCATTGGCCGAAATGATGGTAGCTTCAATACCGCTAACATACTCATTACTAAACTTTGGCGAATAAAGCTTGAATTCAGCAATATCACGTTTAAAACTCAAGAGTAACAATGAACCGATCATTGGTAGCTCTTCATCTTTGCAGCCATAGCTGCGGGGATTGTTTACATTCATAATCTGTTTTTTTAATTAATAATCTTGAAAATTTTTATGTAGTATTAAAATACTCAATCCTAAATTACTAACCACACCCGACAAAGAATTCTTTGTCACATCAACCAACTATAAAACAACGAATCTACTGAATTACCTTATTTTTATTTACAAAGTTACATATATTTATTAATTAACCGAAATATTCCTATTATTTCATCCCTGGATTTTCAAATTAGAATGGTACAAAAGTACATCACCCCATTTTCAAATCATCACACCTGATTTAACATTAAACCACAAATTGTACGAATCAACACAAGCCATCGGGTATTTTAGTGAGATTTTGTGGTACTCGTAGTTCGTCAACTTACTTCTTACTAACTATTAACCACTTATCATTAATCATTAATCACTCTTCCATCGCTTTTTTCAAAAACATAGCCCCCAACAAATAGAAAACAATCAAAAATCCGCCCAACACACCGCCGGTTGCCATGGCTTTGGCTTTGCCTAACCGCTCTTTTTCCAGCGGGAAACGAGGTGTATCGATAATCTGTACAATGGGGGTTTCGCGTGCCAGATCCAGTTTCAGTGTTTCCAGATTTTTCAGCACTTCGGTATACACCGTGGCGTAAAGTTGAGCATTATTCTCTTGTTTTATTTTAGGAACCGCCGCAAACTGCAAAGCTGGATTGATATTGACCTGCGAATAACCGGCACTGCGGTACAACGAGGCTTCGTACAAGCGTCTGATGGAATCAGCTTTTGCTTGCATCATGTTGATATTCGCCCGGCTCTGCGCAGTTTTGGTTTCTTTGTAAAACTTATAGGTTTCCGCCATCAGATTTTCCACAAAGAGTTTTGAGAAAAGTTCATCCTTGCTGGTGAAATTCACATTGACAAAACTCAGTTTTTTATCTTTCCGGGCAATAGTCAAAGCATTTGATTTGACTATCGTATTATAAATACCATTCATAACACTATCCTGCGTGCGGGTAAAAGTTGCTCGCTTCTGACCAATCGGGTAACTGAGTGTTTGCAGCTCTTTATTCTTTCCGTTCTTTTGCCACTGTTCGCGCAATTCATTAAACTGAATATAGGCTTCCACCAGATTTTCTTTCTTTCCCTGATAATCAACCGGAGTCAGTAGGGTTTGATCAATCGTATGAGGCGATTGCATAATCTCCAATAAATTATCGCCACTGAAAGCACCATTGCTTCCGCCTCCCAACATACTACCCATGCCAAATGATGATGCCAGATCAGCCAATCCTCCACTCCCACTGCCCTTCTCCACCAGAGCAAAAGAAAGATGAGCCGTGTATTTGGGTTTAGTCAGCAAAGAGGCAACTAATCCAATGGCTGCTCCTCCCAATCCGAAAATAAGGATCAGCATCCATTTGGTCAGCAAATATTGCCAGCCTTCTTTGGCTTTCTGGATTAATTCTTTCAACGAAATCTCGTCGGCATTCACCGTATTTACTTTTTGATCTGTGCTCATATTTATTTTTGAAGTAGTATCCCGGTTTATCTTTTAAAGTATAAACGGACATGGACACATTGATTTTTAGAATAAATAATTTTTTAAACCACGAATT
>Ga0065701_1012881_pt1 | contig 10651 bp, 11 predicted proteins | sample Biomet1_FD_59088 | JGI IMG/M metagenome (GOLD analysis project Ga0065701, IMG submission 59088) | Microbial communities from bioreactor (seeded with anoxic lake sediment) at LBNL, California, USA - Biofuel metagenome 1 version 3... | ecosystem: Engineered > Bioreactor > Anaerobic > Unclassified ...
CTGCTGGCCGGCGGCATTATGCTGACGCTCAGGCAAAAACAGGAAAAACCAGAGACGGCACAGATGCAAGCGACTGCTTCAGAGGCATCCATCGACAACTAATGACCGATCAGGAGTTTTCGGCGGGCTGAAGTTTTTTGCCTCGCAGGTATTGCGTTTTAAAGCAATATCATGTATAATATTTTTTGTCGGCAGCCTTGTATAACAAGCTTGCGGCGTGTTTTGAACTGAATCGGGGGCATAGCTCAGCTGGGAGAGCGCTTGCATGGCATGCAAGAGGTCAGGAGTTCGATCCTCCTTGTCTCCACCATAAGAAATTCGAGGGTCTGCAGAATGCAGGCCTTTTTTTTGCGTGTTGGTAGCGCTGTTTCTGGCGCTATGGTATCAGAAATCTATGTGTCATTTTCATTTGTTGTCTGTTGCACTTATATTGTAAATTTGTCTTTGAAAATCGGCTATAAAGAAATGTAAGATCTCCTCATTCGATAGCGCATAGAGTATTTGGCAAATTTTCTTAATGGATATTGTGGAACTGGGCAGGTCCAGTTTGTACGGCGAGATACATCTGTGAGTTGTTGCAGTCCAGGCAATTGTCTGGCCATTCTCCAGCTTTATCGTATAATCATTGTCGAATTGGTCTTTGGGGATGCGGGTAAATGAACGATGTTCATTTGGCACAGCGTAAAACTGAAGTTTTTCGGGATTGCTTTTGCTGAGCAGTGAAGACAAGGCTGGCGTGATTTTGACCGAGATGTAATGGTTCATAAGGGAAGGTTCCTTTCAATAATTGTGATTTTCGTTTGTTGATATAGAATGTTTCGTGTCTGCTTCTTGTGAAGGTAGGAGAATATGATTTTGCAGTTTTTGAGGAAATATATGCTCGTCGATGGAATTGAAAGATATCAAAAACGGCGGGCACAGATTCGTCCTTGACAGGTTGATATCATGCATGATATAGTGGCTGATATAAAATATCAACACTTCCTTTTTCACCGAAAGAAGGGTCATAGGTGTCTGTCTCTTATCGTAGGTGTGGTGCATAATGTGCCACAAGATAGAGGCAGGCACTTGTATTTTTTAGGAGGAATTCATAATGAAAACCATAATAACACAGCATTTGACAAATGATGAAAAGAGCATTCGTGAGGAAGTTTTTATGGAAGAACAGGGATTCACAGAGGAGTTTGATGCGATTGATGATATCGCGACGCATCTAGTCCTGTATAATGCGGATCAGGCCATTGGCTGTTGCCGACTGTTTTCGGGCGAAATATCGGATAAGTATATTCTCGGACGTCTTGCTGTGAGGAAGACACAACGGGGCAAATCCCTTGGCCGGGCAATTGTTATTGAAGCAGAAAAGTATCTACAATCAAAGGGGATTAGAATGTTGGCGCTATCTGCACAGTTGCAGGCGAAGGGCTTCTATGAACGCATGGGTTATGCGGCAAGTGGTAGCATTACTTACGATGAAGGCTGTCCTCATGTATATATGGAAAAGGAATTGATGGGATGAGTTTTCTTATTGAGTTCTGTTTTTTCTCATCTTGGGAAACAATGTACTCTATCATCACATTGCGAAATGGACGCCTATAACACTGTCGCCATTTCTAGCGCTTAGTGTGACATATCTGATTAGTTTCTTGCTCTGTGCTGGAGCTTATGCTGCAACCGGTACGTTTTTTAGGCAGGATCTTACATAGCTCAATTGGGTAAGTTTTATATAGGGATTCGTCCTCGTTGGCATAGAGTTTGCGAAGGTGGGGCTTTATCTACGAGAAAAAGACATTCTTGCAAGAGTCGGCTCAACCAAGAAGGGGCGATGGATTGTTCATTGAACGGGCTGGTCATGCCGATGGGGCGTTTAAAAAGTTAGCGCTATTTGGTATCAAATTAGCGCCAAACAGCACCAACGTTTGGCAAATAAAAAATTGCAGAATCCAGTAAAATCAATGGTTTGACAGCGCCATGCAAAAGGTCAGGAGTTCGATCTTCCTTGTCTCCACCAGGAATTTCAAGGGTCTGCAGAATGCAGGCCCTTTTTTATTATGACTATTGCTGCTGTTGTAGCTATTTCTGCCGCTATAGGGCTATGGATCATTCGCTACAGCCAGATGGGGGTAGCTTTAATTTTTATGAAAGCAGAGGGTATGGGATGAAAATCTTAGTCGTCGATGATGAGAAGAGCATCATCAATCTCATCCGCATGAATTTGGAATTGGAGGGCTATGAAGTCGTTACCAGTGAGACGGGCATGGATGCGATTCGAAAATTCACAGAAGAAAAACCGGAACTTGTTATTTTGGATATTATGCTGCCCGATATCAGCGGGCACAAGGTGATTCGGAAACTGCATGAACTTGATCCGGCCGCGGCGGTGATTATGCTCACAGCAAAAGGTGAAGTGAACGATAAGTTATTTGGGCTGCAGCTTGGCGCCGATGATTACATGACGAAACCGTTTAATAGTGAGGAGCTGCTGCTCAGGATTAAAGCGATTTCCAAACGGCTGTATCCAGTGGAAGAAAAAGTCGCCGCGGCGGAGACGGAACTTGTTTTTGCGAAGATACGGATTCGGCGGGAAGAACGGGCGGTATGGATTGACGACCGGCGGATTGACGTGACATACCGTGAATTTGATATGCTGCTGTTGATGCTGGAGAATCGCAACAAGGTATTCACGCGAGAAAAACTGCTGGAAAGCGTTTGGCGCTATGCGTATGAAGGCAATACGCGGGCAGTAGACATGCTGATTCAGCGCTTACGCAAAAAGCTGGGGCTGTATGCGGAAAATCTGAAGACGGTTTATGGAATAGGGTACAAATTTGAAGGGTAAGCAGGGAGCTGGCAAATGAAACAGATGAAATTTCGCATGAAGACGAAGATCATGTTTATGAATATGGCGATATTTATTCCGGTCATCCTGTTTGTCTGTGCAGTTCTGCTGAATCAGCTCTATGGCAGTATTATCAAAAACAGTACAGATTTTTTGCTCAAGGAGAGTTATAATACCCAGCTGTATATGGATCGTTATTTGGAACAGACTGCTGAAAATCCGCCGGACAAAAGATTTACTGCTGCGGCTCCGCTGATGGGAACTTATTTGGCCAATAAGGTGGATTTTCGGATACAGCTGTATGATCGGGCGGGGAATCTTTTGTCGGATTCGCTGAAAAATGCTTTGAGCATGTATGCGGAAGACATCGCCAAAGCCGGCGAGGGCAAGAAAGCTTACATTATGAAAAAAACAGAAGACCACACCTATATATTGTTTTCCAGCCCGATCTATGCCGAAAAGGAAATCATCGGCAGCGTCCGTTACATTTACCCTTTGGAAAGAGAAAATAAAATAATGGACAGTATGTTTCTGATGATGGCGGCTGTTGTCGGTTTGGCGGTGTTTATTTCCTGGATACTCAGCAGCCTTTTTGCAGAAAAGATTGCTGGCCCGATTCGCAAGTTGAAGCTGGCATCGGAAAAAAATACCCAGGGGGATTATAGCCATGAGATCCATATACAAAGCGGCGATGAAGTAGAGGAGTTAGCGGAAACATTCAATCAGATGACGCGAAGTATTCAAAAATATATCAGCAGTCTGCAAGAGGAGAAGAAAAAGCAGAAAAAGTTTTTTGATCATGTCACGCATGAATTCAGGACGCCCTTGACGGCAATTATCGGTTATGCGGAGCTTATTCCCCGGCTTCGCCAAGCCGAACAAGTGAAGGAAAGTTTGTCTTACATCCGCCTGGAGGGAAAGCGTTTGTTAAAGCTTGTCGAGGAATTGCTGGAACTTTCAAGGCTGGGAAAGAATGAGTTTACGATTGCCAAAACTGCGGCGGATCTCCAGTCGGTATTGGAAGAGGCGGTCTATATCATGCAGCCACGACTGGATAAATATAAAATTTCCCTAAAAAAACAACTGGTGCATGTATTGGTGGAAATGGATAAGGACAAGACTAAACAAGTTTTTCTCAATATTTTCGACAATGCTGTCAAATACAGTGAGTGTAGGCAGTTGGAATTGGTGGTTTCCCAGGGCGAACAGGAAATTGCTGTCACCTTAAGCGATGATGGACAGGGAATAGAGCCGGAAAAACTGTCCAGGCTTTTTGATCCGATGCAGCGGTTGCGTGCTGAGGAATCAATGCATGGCAATGGTTTGGGTCTTTGTATTTGTAAGGAAATTATGGAAAAACAGGGAGGCCGGATAGAAGTTCACAGCGAAAAAGGCTGCGGAACCACGGTAAAACTTATTTTTTCGAGAGGTGAACGCAGCGATGAAAAAAGGGCCGATTAAAGCAGTCCTTATCAGTATGTATAGTTTAATGCTGGTGGTTTGCGCGATAATTCTCTACAATAATTATCATCATCTGTACGATCAGGTAACGGTTGTTGAAGATCAAGCAGCAGTGGCAAGGCGCAGCCAGCTGTCCATTCCCCTAAAAATCGAGATTCACAATGAAAAATGGGGTAGTTATGTTTTTGAAAATGAAGAGGGCATTCAAAAGATCTGGAAAGCAATAAATGAAATCACGCTGGGGCCGCCTGACATGGCGCCTTCCTATCCGTTAAAAGAAGATGTAAAGATTTCGGGGCAGATTCATTATATAAATGGCAGCAGCGATTTCTTTGAAATTGGCAGCCGTCTGATTTTGAATGACCAGACTTATGATGACAATTACAAAATGCCGCTGATTGATAATTTAAAAAATGAATTGCTGAGTTATTTGTACTCACAGCAAAGGCTGGCGGATCTCATGGAAACAGCAGTGAGCGTAAAACTTCGTGTGGGAACAGGGCGGCAGGAAATGGTGCTGCTTGACGATGCACGGCAAAAATTGAAACGGATTTTACTGGATTCGGTCAAGGTCGAGACCAACAGAGAGGTCATTAATCTTTTAAAAAATAAAGGCGATGCTTTGGGACATGTCCGCATTTATTTACAAGATACGGCCAGTGTCGAACGATTGAAAGCGGCCGATTTAGTGAATATTGATGTGTATGAAGATGGTTTTTTTGTGGTGCAGTATATGGGGGATGAAAATGGACGCCATATGTATTTTCGCGGGCCATTGGATTCGCTGTTGCAGGAACTTGAAAAAAATGCGGGAGAGAAAAGGGAATGAAAAAAATTCTTTGGAGTGCTGTGCTTCTTTTGGCATTCGGGCTGGCATACTGGCAATGGCGGGGCATGGAAGAGCCTGTGGCTTATCAAAACGGCTACCCGGACCTGCGTGGACAGCACATCGTCGTGTATGTTTCCTGCCGGGATGAAGTTGGCAAAGCGTTTTTGGAGTTATTCAAGGATAAAACGGGTTGCAGCTATGAATACCTAAAGATGACGACACCGGAAGCCTTGGCCAGGATACGGGCTGAGCGGGAACATCCCAAAGCGGATATTTTTATTGGCGGAACTTGTGACGCGCATATATTGGCAAAAGAAGAAGGGCTGATCGAAAAATATGTTTCGAAAAATTATGATGCGGTCACAGATCGCTATAAGGATGGAGACGGATATTGGATCGGTATAGGGACGAGCCCCCTATCCATTATCGTCAATAAGGAACGGTGGGAAAAGGAATATCAGAGTAAGGGCGTAGCCTTGCCCAAATCATATGAGGATCTGTTAAATCCGGCCTATCGCGGGGAAGTCATTGTTTCCGATCCCAATACTTCTGGTACAGCCTATACAATGCTCGCGTATTTAAGCCAACGAATGGGATCGGAAATGACAGTTGATTTTTTGCATCGCTTAAAAGCAAATGTGGGTGAATTTACAATTAATGGGTATACTCCGGCGCAGAAAGTTGCGGCGGGGGAATATCTTTTAGGAGTGAATTTTTTGAACGATCAACTCTGTGTGCTTGAATCGGGTTTTGAGGTTCTTACGATTATTCCGCCACAGTGCGGCTGGAGTATGGATGCTGTGTCAAAAATAAAAAAAGGACCGGATAAGGCTGTCGGCCGCTATTTTATTGATTTTTGCACGACCAAGGAAATCCAGGAAAAGGTCAGCCGGATTTCTTTTTCGATGCCGATTCGCAGCGATGCGGAAGCGGGGCCGAATCTTGGACAATTCGATATTTATGAGGAATTTGATTTTATAAAAGCGAGCCGGGATCGTGCCCGCTTGCTGCAAGTATGGAATGATTCTGTTTAGTGATGAAAACCAATGGCAAAGCTGCTGTTGGTTTTTTTTTTTTTGAAAAATGTTACATTTATGAAACATTTTTAAGATATTTATGAAAAAGTATGTATTTATAATAAAAGAAGAGGAAATGATAAAAATAAATTCTCAAATCATTTCAAGTAAGAGAGGATGTATGTATATGGAACGTATCTTCAATTTCTTTAATGTGCAGAAGCAAAGTGTTTCGGTTCCTTTAACAGAGCAGCGTAAAAGATGGCTGCGGGAATTTCTGAAGGCTTTTTTGGTGGTATTTCTGGTGTATGTCTGTATGTATCTTATTCGCAATAATTTTAAAGCTGGTCAGCCGTTATTAAAAGAGAGCTTGGGATTTACGACCTCTGAGCTTGGCTATATTGGTTTTGCTTTTTCGGTGACGTATGCTTTCGGCAAGACGATTCTCGGTTATTTCGTTGATGGCCGCAATGCCAAGCGCATCGTTTCCCTTTTACTTATACTGTCCGCGGTTATGGTTATGAGCATTGGCTTATTGTTGCTTTCCGAGGATAAATCCTTCGGTGCCGTGCTGATTCTCTGGGGCCTTAGCGGTTTTTTTCAAGCGCCGGGAGGTCCGAGTGCGTATGCGACGATTTCTAAATGGACGCCATCGGCAAAACGCGGTCGCTATCTTGGCTTTTGGAATATGTCGCATAATATCGGTGGGGCTGTAGCCGGGATTTTGGCTCTTTGGGGCGCGAACACCTTTTTTCAGGGGAATGTGGCCGGAATGTTTATCGTGCCAGCCATCATTGCTTTTGTAGCCGGTATACTGCTGCTCTTTTTAGGGAAGGATGAGCCGGAGGAGCTCGGCTGGAATTCCGTCGAAGAGATTTTTGACGAGAAAAAGCCGGAAGGCAGTGACGAAGTCGAAGCGTTGAGCAAGTTTGAGCTCTTTAAGCAATATGTCATAAAAAATCCCTGGGTATGGACACTTTCTATTGCAAATGTATTCGTCTATATCGTGCGCATTGGTGTGGATAACTGGGCGCCGCTTTACGTGACGGAGCAGCTTCATTTTTCGATGATGGATGCGGTCAATACAATTTTTTATTTTGAAATGGGCGCTTTATTCGGCAGCTTGAGCTGGGGCTATATATCGGATCTTTTGCATGGACGGCGCGCCATTGTGGCTGTGCTCTGTCTTTGCCTGACCGCTTTTGCGGTGTTGGGCTATCGTTATGCGACGAGTGTCGCGATGATCAATATTTCCTTGTTCTTATTGGGGACTTTGATTTTTGGGCCGCAGCTGTTGATCGGGGTATCTCTGGTCGGGTTTGTTCCGAAAAAAGCCATTGCGGTAGCGAACGGCCTCAGTGGAACTTTTGGTTATTTGTTTGGCGATTCAACGGCAAAAGTTATGCTGGCACAGATTGCTGACCCGAAATCGCAGGGGATTCATATCGGCGGGCTATATTTTCATGGCTGGAACGATGTGTTTATCATCTTTTATGGAGCCTTGATTTGTGGTGTGATTTTATTGCTCATCGTCGCCGGCGCAGAAGAACGGATGATTCGCAGAAAAGTGGAAGAGGAAAAGAATCCAGTGATGGTATCCTGATCCATAAGGCAAATGTTTTTGCTGCAGTTGGGATGATTTTTACCACAAGGGCTGTTATATCGATAAAAATACAAACAGGAATGGCTGCGTTGTCTGACGTAGCCATTCCTGTTTTTGGTAGGAGATAGGGCTGTTGTAGGAGGTGAATATTCTCATGTTTAATTGACTCGCCAAGGATTTTTTTCACCGGCGATTTCTAGCAAACAACTTTTTAGTGAGGAATAGACCATGTCATGTACATCCTGCTCTGTATAAAATGCCATATGGGGCGTGACGATGACATTCGGATAGCTGCGCAGCACGGCTAAACTTCGGTTTGACAATACCTGCGATTTTAAGTCATTGTAATAGAGTGAAAATTCATCTTCAATGACATCCAAGGCAGCAGCGCCGATTTTCCCACTTTCAATCCCGTCGAGTAAGGCTTCCGTATCGATTAAGCCGCCACGGGCTGTATTGATCAGAATGACATGATCTTTCATGGCAGCAATCGTTTCTTTATGAATCATGTGATAGTTAGCTTCATCTAGTGGAGCATGTAAACTGATGATGTCGCTTCTTTGGATCAATTCGTTTAAGGAAACATATTGGGCATATTGTTTTACCTCCTCACATTCATATAAGGAAGAAGCCAAAAGCGGATTGCCAAAACCTGATAAATGGCGAATGACCGTTTGGCCAATTTTCCCCGTTCCAATGATACCGATTGTCAAACTGGCAAATTCACGGCCCTGCAGGCCTTGCAAAGAAAAATCCTGGATATTTGCGCGCTGCATAATGTGTTTCATTTTTCTGGCGGACATCAGCATTAGCATAATGGCATAATCAGCAACGCCATTTGTGGAATAGGTTGCATTACTGACAGCAATGTCATATTTTTTTGCCGCGGCCAGATCAATGTGATCAAAACCAATGGTTCGGGTAGAAATCATTTTTATGCCAAGCAAATGCAGTTGTTCCATAAGTTCTGCATCGATTGGCGTTGTAACAATGTTGATGCACTGGCAGTCTTTGGCAAGATGGATAGTTGCTTTGGTGGGGACATCTGGGCAAATTACGAGGTCAATATCTAATTCTTTGCTGAGTTTTTCAAAATACGCGCCTTCATCAAAAGCGCGATAGTTAAAGACACATATTTTTGGCTTCTGCATAAGATCGGCTCCCTTTTATCGCCATCGATACTACATTTGCAATGGACGATTGTTTGTATTTCTTTCACTGTATTGGATTATTATAACATATTTAAATTAAAATATTTTCATATGGAGTGTAATTTGTTTAATTTCAAAGTGCAATTTATTTTTTGTTGCCAGATAAAGAAAATGTGCTTATTAGAAAAAGGTATGAACTCCATTAAGAAATTCAATTTCCTTTTTGCAGTAAAAAAAGGTATTGTTAGGTAGGATGAAATAAGGGGAAAAGGCCGCTCTGTAAATTTGCCAGGCGTGAGATAATGTCTTACAATTGAGCTAAGTAAAATTGTGGGATGTGTTAGAAGATGGAGCTGCGATTATTAGAAACATTTCTCTTGGTTGCGAAGCTGGAAAATATCACGCAAGCTGCTGAAAAGCTGCGTTTCAGTCAACCAACGGTAACTGCACAAATCAAAACCCTGGAAGAGAATTTTGGCGTTTTGCTATTTGAACGAGTGGGGAAAAAGTTGTATATAACAGAAGCGGGGCGTCGCTTAATTGATTATGCAGAAAAATTGTTGTTGCTACAAGGAGAAGCACAAGCGGCTTTGCAAGAGTTTTCTTATGATAAAGTAATTCGTGTTGGCTTAGGCACAGCCGTTGGGGCACATACGCTTGCGCCGGTTCTACAGGAATTTCAAAAAAAATTTCCCAAGGTTGCGGTCAGCATTGAACACTGCTTTGATATTCCGATTACGGTGAAGGGGATCTTGGACAATCGCTTTGATTTTGCAATTATTCACGATGAAATTTCTAATAGGAGGGTCATGAATTTTGACATTGCTGTGGAACCATTACTGTGGGTTGCACAGCCGTGCTTGCTTGAAAAATATGGAAATGATATCTGGAAACAGCCCTTTATTGCCTTAAAGCAAGGTGGAATTTATCGAAAAAAATATGATGGACTATTAAAGGAAAAGGCAATTCGGCCAGTTTTAGAATATAGTGATTCGGAGGCCATTCACCAAGCGGTACGTAATGGATTAGGTGTTGGCGTTCTGCCAGAAGTTTTGGTGAAAAACGATTTATTGGATGGTTCGCTTATGCGCTTTCTTGAGGCGCCTAAGTTAACGATCACTTTTTCCGTCATCTTTCATCGGGAAAAAACGTTTACACTTCCTTTACAGGCATTGTTAGAAATGCTTGCCCGGCAGGCAAATATTGCTAGTGGATTATTAGAATATATCAGAAAATAGTTAGACGGGGTGGTTAAAAATGGCGGAAAGTTATACCGGGCAGCAAATGGCAGCACCTAAAAAAGTTTTATGGACAGGGAGTCTGGCCCACTTTATGCAGGATGGTTTTACGGATATGCTGTATGTTTTTTTCCCTGTTTGGCAGGTGCAGTTTGCTTTATCCTTTGCGGAAATAGGCTTTTTAAAGACGCTTTTTTCCGGCACAATGGCAGGATTTCAAGTGCCCGCCAGTTCCCTGGCCCGCCGCATGGGGGCATTTGAAATCCTGGTAGGGGGAATCATTCTCACAAGTGCGGCTGTTTTTTGCTTGGGCTATACGGGGAGCCCCCTTGCATTAGGCGGCATTCTTATCCTTGGGGGGCTTGGCGCCAGCGTACAGCATCCGCTATCGTCTTCGCTGATTTCGAATGCTTATACAGGCATCCATGCCCGCCGAGCCGCATTGAGTACGTTTAATGTGGCTGGTGATGTCGGAAAATTAGTTTTGCCGGGAACAGCCGCGTATCTGCTGATGCAG
>Ga0065701_1013051_pt1 | contig 10602 bp, 7 predicted proteins | sample Biomet1_FD_59088 | JGI IMG/M metagenome (GOLD analysis project Ga0065701, IMG submission 59088) | Microbial communities from bioreactor (seeded with anoxic lake sediment) at LBNL, California, USA - Biofuel metagenome 1 version 3... | ecosystem: Engineered > Bioreactor > Anaerobic > Unclassified ...
TGTTCTCACAGCCAATGCTCCAGAGACAAAAGACAACAACTTCACATGGAAAGACTTCCAGGAGCGCAATAACTCTGAACTTGTTGCTATATATGGTAATTTCGTCAACCGTGCACTTCAGCTAACAAAGAAATATTGGGATGGTGTTGTACCTGCCTGTGGCGAACTACAGGATGTTGACCGTGCTGCATTTGAGGAATTTAAAGATGTGAAAGATAAGATGGAGTCTTATCTAAATGTATTCAAGTTCCGTGAGGCCCAAAAAGAGGCTATGACTCTTGCTCGCATCGGTAATAAATATATCACCGAATGCGAACCATGGAAGGTTTGGAAAACAGATCCTAAGCGCGTAGAGACAATCCTCAACATATCATTACAGCTTGTAGCCAATCTGGCTATTGCTTTTGAACCGTTCCTACCATTCTCTTCTGATAAGCTACGTAAGCTAATCAATATGGAGAGTTTCGATTGGGCACAGCTAGGAAGCACTGATTTGCTCAAAGCAGGACATCAGCTTGCAGAACCAGAACTGTTGTTTGAGAAACTTGAGGATGATGTTATCCAAAAGCAACTTGACAAGCTAGCTGAGACAAAGAAAGCTAATGAAGCTGCAACATATAAGTCTGAACCTATAAAGGAGAATGTTGATTTCAGCGAATGGGAAAAAATGGATATCCGTGTAGGTCATATCAAAGATTGCGAGAAAGTAAAAAAGAGCAATAAATTGCTTAAATTTACTATCGATGACGGTAGTGGTAAAGACCGCACAATATGTTCCGGTATAGCAAAGTTCTACAGCCCAGAAGACCTTATAGGCAAAGACGTACTCTTTATTGCTAACCTTGCCCCACGCAAGCTAATGGGTATAGAGAGTCAAGGCATGATATTAAGTGCCGAAAACTTCGATGGTGACCTCAGCGTAACAACTATTTTGAAGAATGTGAAGCCAGGAAGCAAGATTTGCTAGGCCAAGGCTTAACGATAATACAAAAATCCAACTGCATTGATTTCAGTTGGATTTTTTTTTATAGCCATTACTGATCCGTAATGTTTCATCATTTAATTGATAATGAGAAATGCGATTAATGCATATCTACATGGTATTTTAATTCAGCTATAAAATAATCAGAGATTCTTTGGATATTAAAGTCTATGGGTCTTAACTTTTGCTGACTGAATAATTTAGAGAAAGATGATTTAAGTTCTATGTCACCTCTAGTAATAATAGCTCTACCATAAGAATCGAACGTGATAATCACACAATTGTTATCACTATCTATTACCATATAAGCAGTTTTACCGATATTAATAATAGCCATATTATTCTTTTCCTCATCTGAGAAATTATTGCTTAATAGCTTACCCATAGGATAATCCATGTAAACTTGACAAACAGCCTGATAAAGTTTATAAAGCTGAAAATTACAATTGTCATTTGCATGATTTTTATATCCATCAGAGAAGAAAACTTCATCCAAAGGTATTCCTATTTTTGCTTCACTATAAAAATGAAGGGCTTTGAGAGATTTTAATTTTACTGGAGATGAAGTATTAAAGTTCCCATTTTGCTCAATATCATTAGGAAGCTTGTTTATTATATTATGAGTTGCATCATAAGAAGGCAATTCTGTTGTATGATAATAGTTTGCATTATATTCACACATTATGTCTATCTTCTCTAAGTAATTAATGTTACTAACAAATTTTGGCTCTTGTAATGTTGATGCATTCACATATAATATGTTACCAACATAAATATTCTTATAACTTGCTGCATAAACTGGTATTAAATCTGTAGAAAGATTATAGTCTATAGGTTTCACATTTTCGAGATGATACCAATCTAAAGAATCCCGAGTACTGTCAACCTTAACTGTATCAGCCTTAACCGTATCTGTTTTTATTGTGTCTTTTGTCTGTGGTTTGACACTTATATTTTCGTCTTCACCACAAGAAAACAAAATCGCCATTATAATAGGAGCGAATAAAAGTAATTTTAATTTCATATATTTTATTAGTTAATTAATTTAATTGATTAGAAGCGAATGCACTAATGCATGTTGAACTAAGCAACATAATCATAACAAAGTTTAAAGTGGTCTTATTCATGTTTTAATCTCTATCTAATTTAGTTTATGTCTTTCGGCAGAGCAAAGTTATAAATGATTATATTGATGTCCTAATTTTTATGCAAGAAAAACAAAATGGTGGCTAAATGATGCCCCATTTTTACACTGGGTCAACATTTCTTCCATTTATATCTTAATAGTCGCCCAAATATTAGGGAATAATTACTTTGTATTAATCCCCATGGAATATAAGATTTAATAAAGTCTTGTCGCTTACAACTGTCACGGCTTTGAATTTCTGATTAGGTTGTATTTTATGTCCATACACTCTAGGATTCAATATACGTGCAAAAGCTACGAAATAATTTTCTCCGTCTTTAGTTATCACCCTGTTATCGAAACTATCTGTCGTTGCAATCACTGTTTCGTTCTCTCTGAAGCCCTCAAAAGATATGTTGAAACGTCTATGTTCATGAAACATATACAAATACTTGTAAGGAACTTCTATATTTGCGTAATAGTAAGTATTTGGAGAAAATTCCAAAATAATGTATACCTCCACTACACTCTATGGTAAACGGGAAGTGCACAGTTGTCACCACCCATATCATTCCTGCTATAAAAAAAGTAACTATGGTTATTCCAACACTTATTAAGCGAGGAGGCACTTTGCCTATTATCTTCCTCACTCGCTCACTTCTAAGTTCTATATTATCGTTTTCATCCATATTATTTCACGTTTATGTTGGTTCTAGTTTCCCAGTTCCAATTGGTTCTTCACTAGATTGTAGTAAACTCCACGTTTCGCAATAAGTTCATCGTGGCTTCCAGCCTCCGCAACCATACCGTTATTTATGGCTATTATTCGGTCGGCATTTCTCACCGTACTCAATCTGTGGGCCACTATTACCACGGTGCGCCCTGAATAAAACTTATCAAGGTTCTCCACGATGGCCTTCTCATTGCTTGCATCAAGAGAGTTTGTAGCCTCATCAAGAAATATATAGTCCGGATTTTTATAGACAGCTCTAGCTATAAGTATTCTCTGCTTCTGCCCCTGACTCAGTCCAACTCCATCACGCCCAATCTTTGTGTTGAACTTCAGCGGAAGTTCCATAATATAATCTTTTATGCATGCTATTTCAGCTGCCTTCAGCAATCTATCCTTATCAATGTCGGCATCATCCACTGCGATATTACGCGATATTGACTCTGAGAAGATCACTCCATCTTGCATCACAACCCCACATTGTCTGCGCCACCATTTCTTGTTAAGTCGGCTAATATCTGTGCCTCCTACCATGATATGCCCTCCAAGCACGGGATAATATCCAAGCATTAAACGAACAAGGGTTGTTTTCCCACTACCAGAGGCACCGACTATCGCAGTAACCTTTCCCTGCGGTATATGTATGTTGACTTTATCCAACGTTTTTTTCAATGCATGTGGGTCATACTTGAACATGACATTCTCAATATCAATTCCCTTTCGAGTTTCTTGCAGACTGGTCTGTAAACCCGTTTTTCCATTCTCGTCATCCACGCAATGAATCTCATTTATGCGTTCAAGACTTATCTTTACATCCTGTATGGAATAGAAGAAACTCATTAGCTGTTCTACAGGACTATTTAGCTGTCCTATTATATACTGAACTGCAAGCATCATACCAAGTGTCATCTGACCATAAATCACAGCTGTTGCTGCAACGACAGTAATCACAATATTCTTAATCTCGTTTATGAATATGCTTCCCGCTTCCTGCGTCTGCTGCAGTTTCAGGCTCTTCATCTGCACACCGAACAGATCAGCCTGCACATCCTCCCATTCCCAGCGTCTACGCTGTTCACAGTCCTGCAGCTTTATCTCCTGCATGGATGTTATAAACTCGTAGGTTTTGTTATTATTTATAGCCTGCTGTTCAAAAAGCTCATAGTCCAGCACCTTCCTACGCCTCAAGAATAATGTCATCCATATTCCGTAAACTACACTGCCTATGAGAAATATTGAGAACACCAACTTGTTATAAAAGAACAGTACGATGGTGAACACTATGAATGTGAGCATTGAGAACATAATGTTCAGTGTCTGCTGTGTCATAAACGTATTCACACGGCTATGATCGTTCATTCTCTGCATAAGGTCACCCATCAACTTTGTGTCGAAGAATGACATCGGAAGTTTGAGCAGTTTTATAAAGAAGTCACTTACCAGTGATATATTTATCCTCATGCTGATGTGAAGCAGCAACCAGCGACGGATAAAATCAATAACCGTACGACTCACAGTAAGCATTAACTGTCCCAACAGCACAAGCCATATAAAACCTATATCCTGATTCTTTATACCAACATCTACAATGCTTTGTGTCAGAAAAGGGAGCACCAGTTGCAGTAAGCTGCCTACAATCAGACCCAACACAATCTGTCCGAAATAACGTCTGTACTGCTTTACATATCCAAACAGAAATCTGAATGAACGTTTCTGTTTATTTTCAGAAACATCTTTATTGCAACTGTAGAACAAAGGAGTAGTCTGAAGGAACATTGCAACGCCTTTCTCCTCACCATTGGAGCGTGTACTTATCCAATAGCTTTTAAATTCATCAATATTATAAGTTATAAGTCCCTTTCCTGGATCAGCGATATAAAACTTTTTACCTCTCTTTACTTTATAAAGTACAACAAAATGATTCTGATTCCAATGAAGAATGCAAGGTAATGATACTTCAGACAGTTCCTCTACCGTGGCTCTAGCACATACAGAGTGTAGACCTATTTCATTGGCAGCCTCACTAATTCCCAACATAGAAACGCCTTCACTTGTGGCAAAACAAATATTCGACAAAAAGTGGAGAGAATACTCCCTGCCAAAATATTTACATACCATCTGCAAGCAAGCTATGCCACATTGCATACTATCATGTTGTCTAATTTGAGGAAAATGGCCCATATATTATAATCTGTTTAAACTTACTACAATCAATCTTTAATACTGTTATAGTTTTCCATTTTGTTTTTAACTTTGTAGAAAAGTTATAAACGCTTTTATTACCAGCCTAATTTTTATGCAAGAAAACTAAAATGGTAGTTAAATCATGTCGTATTTTCATACTAGTTTAACATGTAGCTCACCATTTCGTTGTTGTCATCCAAATATTAGAGAATTATATACTTTTTACTAATCCCCATGGAATATTAGATTCCATAAAGTATTGTGCTTAGAACTGCCACCCACAGAATCGTCTTGTTTATAGAATTTCATTTGTATTATAAGCTTTAAATTAAAAATGGAAAAAAACAGAAGCCCAGAGGTTCCTTTGTCTAAGTTCATATTCTTTACTCATACGCATCAATCCTGAATAAACAGAATAGCCATATTTTTTTNNATTAAAGAGATTACGCACTTGTAAACTCAATTCTACACCACTTTTAAAACTATAGGCAGTAGAAATATCTGCAAGAAAAAGTTGCTTCATTTTATTGTCTGCTACCTGGTTACTATAGTGTTCACATGAAACATTTATAAACCACTGCTTTTGAATGTTTAAGTGAGTAGTAAGTTGCTGCATAAGATTTGTTGAACTTGAAGACTGATCAACAATCTTAAAACTTACACGATCTTTTCCATAGTTAATCTCATATATTAAACTCAACCATGTTGTTGGACGTGCATTAACTTTAAAATTTAGATTCCAGTTAGATGAATTATAACGTGATAATAAATTATCCTGCAAAATAGAACCGTCAAAATTCATATAATTCAATCCTAACGTAAACATCCCATGGATNAAATCCATACCTTTGCTGATTCTTCCATCGTATAACCAACTCTTAGTATGGGTATTATTTTTAATATATGAATTAAGAATATAATCACCTAAGAAGGTGCGAGAAGATAAAATATTACTTTCGTTCCAATTGCGCGATAGTAACATGTTTCCAAAGACTGAATTAATTGGGTTTTTATAAGACATCGCAATTGAAACCGATTTCCTTATATCTGGATCATAATTAATAAGTCCTTTATACATATTTCTGTAATCGCTCAGTATGAGACCATTAAAAAAGGTTTGGTCATCAATTGTATTCTGCGTTATGCCGCCGAATAATGACACATCAACATGCGAGGTTAATTGATACTTAATATGAAGATTCGGTGAGAGTGTCATCATTTGCTTGTTGAATTTCTGATCATCTATGAGTTCTTTAAAAAAATAAGATGTACATGCAACAGGCATGCTCAAGTTGATATGCCATCCATTCGCATTATATTCGGCCTCAGGTGTCGCATAAGCTCTAATATAAGCCATACTGGTGTTATTTGCATACCCCAAGGTATCTTGATACCCAATTAACTGACTCTGCATAACGCGACTTAACAAAATCACTCCAACTTTCATTGTAACAGTAAAAGGTTTCAAATAAAATCCTAAAGACGTATTACTATTACTATAAAAAGCACTATTATGAACATTCTGAGATAATAGTCCTGTCTTTTGTCTCACATCAAGAGATTGTGGCTGAGACAAATAAATATTATTGCTATTAAATGTAAATGCACTGTTCCCTGTACGTTTCAACAACTCCAACTTATCCTGAACCTTGTAATAAGGTAATCTTGCATCTTGAACATTAGGGCGTATTCCAGTCATGTTTATAGATAAATCATTCCACTTCAAATCTGTCGATAAGGTATTTGAGATAAACGCATTACTGCTGTTTGAAGTCACCATCACACTTGCAGATAAGTTATTTTGCTTAGATTTTGCCGATTCATTTTCATCATATTCAAGTATNCTATCATTCATAAAATAAGATGTCCATGTTTGAGCAGATGATGATACATTGTCATGAGTATAGAGNAATTGAGTTGACACATCNGTATTATTACTAAGCGACCATAGATTGTTTGTTGTTAGCGTTTTTGTTCTATTCNGCAAAACGCGATTTTCAGAAATATCCGTTAATTTATCTGGNATAACATCTATATATTTNTTTANCTCATATTTTTGGTCGCCTAATCCNANNTCGCCATCGGNGATGAGCATATTATTTTCCTGAGAAATATCATCACCCACATTATTACTTTTAAACGTATTCAGTGACTGGGCTTTTTTTGTGAATCTCATTAAGGAAGCCTCGCTTTGCCAAATATCAGGATCGACTCCCCCACCAATTTTGACTGTTCCTACTAACCTACTTTTAGCTGACTCCTTGAGTTTAATATTTATTGCTGGATTTTCAGAGAAAGACATATCTTCCAAAGCCTTAATAGGTTGATGATTCTCCATAACTTCAACTGTAGCTACATCTTTATAATGGATGTTGTTTGTTGCTAAGGCATACCTTCCTCCAAGCATATCATGACCTTCAATATAAAATTTATTTAAAGCCTTTCCATTATATTTAACCTCTCCGTTATCGGTGACCTCTATTCCGGGCATCTTCTTTAAAACGTCAGCAATAGATTTATCACTGCCATCAGCAAAGCTAGCTACATTGTATTTTATAGTATCACCATGTTGCCTTATGCTGGGAGCTTTCACAAGAACCTCTTTTAACTGCGTAGCATGTTCTTCTAAGCCTACATCATAATTCGTAATACCATCAACAACATGAACAGTTTTTGTAGCATATCCTACGATAGAAAAATTGAGAACACAACTATCACTTATATCGTCTGCTATTATTTTATAACTACCATCATCCAATGTCTTTACGAATTTAATAATATGTTTACTGTTTTCTGGACGCAAAGTAACCATCACATTTGGTAAAGGTTTGCCATATGTGATTTCATGTACAAAGCCTGTCAATATTAATTGTTTGGCATTTGCTGATAGCGATATAACACTATACAAGATTAGAATTATTAATGGATGAGTATACTTCATATAGTTATTCTGTCTCTAAAGGCTTATATTTAAGCTTTTGAATGGTAGCATTTTGATCCAGGTCTATTCCTGTTTCTAGTTTAACATAACCAGCAGAATCCTCCAAATATTTTCTTGCGAGTTTTAAAAATTTACGTCTATCTATCTTTTCAAATTTTTCTGTCCCTACATAGGTCTTACTAAAGACGAGAGGCATATTCGTAACGTTTCTAATACCAACTATTCTGAAAACATGATATCTTTTTTCATCCGTGACTTCCATGATTAAGCCGGGTAAACCATGGAACTTCCAGGGACCATCCATTATTGGTATATCAGGTGTAAACCAAGCATGCCATTTATGCCCACGAAAATTGCAAGTTGCATCTTGAACTGTATATCCTAAAACAGTTTTTGCAGAGTCTCCAGTTGTCCAATTCATGCAATTCATGGAATCTTCGTATTGATAATCCTGAAGAGATAATCCATCAGTAACGGTCATCTTGCCATCAGGATAGTTTTTGTAAACATAAGCCTTCATACGCTTATGTGGATAGTCGGTATTAGATTTGAACGCAAAATTTATTACTTTCTTCATTATCTCATCACGTTTAGGAGAAGCAAAAATTGTATCTATCTGCATGCTATAGTAGCTATAACATTTAGATGCTTTTTGTCCTAACAACAAAACAAGTCTATCATTTTGATCTATCCGCTTAAGAGTATCTTTTGCATAGGTGTAGTCATATTGACACTCGATATTAGCTTCATCTATTTTCGTCTGAGCAATCAAGGGGATATATACAAACATACATAAAATAATTACACTAACTATTTTAATTAGCATGATGCCTCTATTTGAGGCATCATGTTTTTTTGTATCAAGCACAATATTTATTCCACCCATACTGAGCTCCGGCTTTTGCACCATCAGACAAATCATTGTTTGCCATAATTGTCCCGAGGGTCTGACAATATTCTTTTGTTGAAACAAGTTTACCACCCTGAATGTTTTCTAACATTTTTAAACTTAACTTTTCCATGTTATTATAATTTAAATTTTAAAAATAGCCGTACCAAGTCACTCACAACTAGTATTTGAAGTCTTGATCAATTAATGAGACCCGGCTTAAACAGCCTCAATATAATCTGTAAATAAGAAGATAGCTAATTCTTAATACGCTACAGACCATTATTTTTTACAAAGTATTCTGATCTTATATATTGCAGATCACTTACAGTATATTCTTGTGGTAATATGATACCATTTATAAGTATTATCGGATAATGGTTTACGACAACCTTTTTAAGGTCATCTAGCATTTGTTTATAATACTCCAATACATTATTTGAATAATTCAAATGTTTTCGCTTAAATCTTAAATGTTTTAATGCTGCTAGGCATACCTCCTTACTTATTTCATATTTTGAATAGAGATAAAGTTGACGCCAATTTTCATTTGTAAACTGTTTGTCGAAAACTTGGTTCACATTATGTCCATCTAAAATTAAATTCCATAAGAATTTATCAGGAAACATTCTTATTAAAGCACTTACTTCCTCCACTAACTTATGACAATGTTTACAATCTAAATCAATAATTGTTGTTATTATTAAATCACACTTCTCATTGCCAAATTTCAATGCCTTATCTGTTGGTAAATAAATATCATAATTTCCTTTATTAAGGTATCTAAAAATATTAATATTCCTTTTTAGTTTTAATAAATTAATTTCATTATTTAAACTTTGCTTATTTTCTATTCCATTTTTGTGAATTATATAACATAGTAGATACGCAATAAATGCTGATAATAAAAAATATAAGACAGAAATACTACTTACATTTATGTTAATAGGAAATACAAAAAGCAATTTACATACGACTATGAATGCTATAATTAAACAATATATACAATACTTCTTTATTTTTAAAATTTGATATAATAATAACGTTAACATAAAGCATGACGACAAAATATAAACTGATGAAATTAAAATATCCAACATACCATACAATACAAGATACAAAATATCAAATATGAAAAAGAAAATTCCAACAACAGGTAAATCTATATTTATAAACTTTGCAAATGGATTCATCTGTGCAACATACCCACAATCAATTTTATTGCCTATTTTGCAGAATGGGTTTCCAATAAAATCATATAGATATTGATTAAACAACATAATAGAACAAATACCACCTATTAAATCACCAAATATCATAATTGACGACTTATTATCAGTAACAAATAGACAATATGCCATAAATACCATAATAGCCATAAAAGGCAAAATATATTTAAATAAATTTTTAGAAACTTTCGAGGTTGCAACAGCATCAGGAATCAACAAAACCCCATCCCAAAGATTTTTAAATTCATTGATTGTGAGGGGGGTATTCTCCCCATCATAAAGAATTATATTATTGTCATCTATTTTTATCATTACAAAAAAATGTCCATCTGCATTCTTTAAATGCACGATAACATCCTTATATAATTTTAAATGCTCTAAATCTGTTATAAATGCATTTGTCTTTACGCCAAAAAACGACAAAGTTGAAGATACAGAAGCTAAGCTGGGATATGTAGGATCTGAGCATAATACTTTATATATATTCTTTCTGCTAGCGTAGATTGAATTCCTACTTAGCA
>Ga0065701_1013031_pt1 | contig 10596 bp, 9 predicted proteins | sample Biomet1_FD_59088 | JGI IMG/M metagenome (GOLD analysis project Ga0065701, IMG submission 59088) | Microbial communities from bioreactor (seeded with anoxic lake sediment) at LBNL, California, USA - Biofuel metagenome 1 version 3... | ecosystem: Engineered > Bioreactor > Anaerobic > Unclassified ...
CAGCGATATGTCGCAAAATCCGCTCATGCTGAAAATCATAGCCGAAGGGCTCATGTCCACGCCTGATCCTTATATCGCCAACAGCTACAGCATCACCAAAAACGAAAAAGCCGCCCAGACAGACGAAAGCATCAGTATTTCCATTCCCTGGTCCTTTCCCGACGGAAAAACAATTACACTTACCATTCCAGACATTGAGAAAAAGACATTACAAGCCACAACCGATTACCTCACCAACCTGTCGGTAAGAGCCTCCAATACCAATATTGAGGAACTCTTACTTGAATCGAAAATGGCAAACTCCGTCAACAAGCTCGACAAATTAAAACTGAAAATCCAGAAAAAGTTTATCACAAAAAACAAATCCGCTTTAAAAAAAGATCCTTCGCCTTCAAGCAATCCGGATAGCCTGACTACAGAAGACATCAGGACAGCAACCGTGAAGGTTTCTTACAAAAATTCCATATTCAAAGAGCAGAAAAACAAGTCTCTGTTGACAGAGAGAGATTCCTATCCAGCCATTACCGTCAATATCGGTAAAATGGAAGAGAAGTTAGGTGTATACATCCTCTCCAACGGGAAACCCGAGATAGGAATGAGAAAGTTTCTACCCATGTACTTGTCGGTGGATCAAAGCAAGCACAATTATGGATACATTGTTTCGTTCATGAAGAAACTGGACGAAATATTTGCCAAGCCAAACATCATTCATACGTGGTAAAAACTTTGCCTAAAAATTCCGAAGGCAGATCAAACAAAGAACAGAGCCACCCTGTAAACCACAAATGCCACCACCCAGGCTAAAGTCAAGGTATAGATCACCGTAAACGCCCCCCACTTCCAGCTTCCGGACTCGTTCTTGATCGCCGTGACCGTCGCTATACAAGGGAAGTACAGCAACACAAACACCATCAGGGCCAAAGCGACAGCACCATTAAATACAGGCGTTCCATCCGCATAGGTGTCGGAGCGAAGACGGCTGCTCAGCGCCACTTGGTCGTCATTCCCAACGTAAAGCACGCCCAGCGTACTCACCACAACTTCCTTAGCTGCCGCTCCGCTAAGAAGCGACACACCGATCTTCCAGTCAAAACCTAGCGGTGAAAGAACTGGTTCCACGATCTTTCCAAGCTGACCAATGTATGAATTTTCCTGCTGCTCTATACGGCTTTTCTCAGAATGGGTCAGGTTGTAAGTCTTGTTTTGCGGGAAATAGCCCAGAAACCAAATCAGAATGGAAGCCACCAAAATGACCGTCCCCATTTTCTTAATATATTGCNCCGCCTTGTCCCACATATGCCGGAAAATGGATTTCANAGTAGGCATGCGGTAGGGCGGCAGCTCCATGACAAAAGGCATCTCCTCTCTATGGAAGAAAAAAACGTTTGAAAAGACGCGCAATAAGCACAGCCATAGCAATACCCAGAAAGTAGATAAAAAACAGCACCAAACCTGCATGATGAGGGAAAAAGGCTCCCGCCAGCAACAGGTACACGGGCAATCTGGCACTACAGGACATGAGCGGAGTCACCAACATGGTAATCATCCTGCTGTTTTTGTTTTCAATGGTTCTGGTCGACAAAACGGCGGGTACACTACAACCAAAGCCCATAATCATAGGAATGAAAGACTTGCCGTGAAGTCCCATCTTATGCATGATCTTATCCATAATGAAAGCCGCTCTGGCCATATAGCCGCTGTCCTCCATGAAAGAAATAAAAAAATACAGGATAAGAATGTTGGGCAAAAAGACGATAACTCCTCCAACCCCTCCGATAATTCCGTCAACGATGAGATCCTTAAGTGGTCCGGGAGCCATCAGAGAGGAGACAACAGTCGCCAGCCAGCCCACCCCGGCATCAATCCAACCCATTGGATATGCACCAAGTGTAAAGGTACATTCAAACATCAGGAACATGAACAACAAAAAGACCGGATAGCCCAGATATTTGTTCAGAACAACACGGTCTATCTTCCTGGTCTGGTTTCGATGGGGCTTTTTCCCCATCCTGAACGTTTCGGCCAAAGCACCGGAGATAAAACCATATTTTGCATTGGTAATGGCCGACTCAGGATCTTCCTTCAGCTTCTCCGTAACGATGGAGACCGACCGATCTCTTACCTCAAGAATTTCCTTTGAATCGGGCAGCGTTCTGATCAGTTTTTCTACTTCCTTATCGCCTTCCAAAAGTTTGATGGCTAAAAAGCGGGTGGAATACTTGTCCCGGATACTTTCGTTCTTTACAATTTCAGCCCGGATCGCCTGAATACTTTTCTCAAGTACAGGCCCATGGTTGACATGAATATGACGGGTCATGACCCCAACCTGGTACCTATGCTCATGGTGATGCGATGAAGCATCTTCTTCTCCGTTCCTGCTATGGGCTTGCCGTCTGCGGTGACGGTATTTTTTCTCAAGATATTCGCGGTGCTCCAAATGTTCCCTTTCCAACTGCTCGGGGGTCATCCGGTGCTCTGTATCCTCGTGAATTTCCTCCAGTAATTCATGATCCAGATCGTGCTGGTGGTAGTATTCGTGCAATTCGTGCAAACTATCCAGGTCTATTTCACCTTCCTTGTTGAAAAAGTCTGTACCTTCATACACCTTGATGATGACATGAAAAAGCGTATCCAATCCCCAACCTTTTCTGCCTATGGTTGGAATCACGGGGGCTCCCAGCAGCTTGCTCAACTGCAGATGATCAAGCTTATTGCCCGATGCCTGCAGTTCATCGTACATATTGAGTGCAATAACCATGCGTACGTTCATGTCAATAAGCTGAGTGGTCAGAAAAAGGTTGCGTTCCAGATTGGAAGCATCCACCACATTGACCACCACATCGGGGGCGTCTTCCACCAAATGTCTGCGTACATAAACCTCTTCAGGAGAATAAGCTGACAAGGAATACGTCCCGGGCAAATCCACAATCTTGAAGGTGTAATCCCTAAAAGTAAGACTGCCCTCCTTGGCATCCACGGTTACTCCGCTGTAATTTCCTTCGTGTTCGTGTGAACCGGATGCATGGTTAAAAAGGGAAGTCTTGCCACAGTTGGGATTTCCAACCAGGGCCACATTGATGTGCTTGCGTTTGGAAAAAGCAATCTTTTGAAGTTCATCTTCACTGATGACACCATTATAGGTATCGGTCTCCCTGGCCTCAAGTGCTTCACGGCTACTCACCACCTCGATGTTCTCAGCTTCGCTTCGCCTGAGGGAAACCTCGTAGGTCATGATCCTATATTTGACAGGATCATGCAAAGGAGCATCCTGCAAAGCCTCCACCATTTTACCACGCACAAATCCCATTTCAATGATGCGTTTGCGGAATCCCCCATGCCCAAATACCTTGACTACAACAGCCTTTTCTCCTGTCTTTAATTCTGAAAGCCTCATATATTGTTTCTACGTAAAATTCTTCCAATTACGCAGCAAAGGTAGCAGGACCGGGATCATTCGTCAATACCCATTAATCGGTATTCACAAAGGCGATAAAGCCGAAAAGCCGAGTGGTAAAAAAACAAATGAACACTTTACCGTAACTTTTTGTTTAATGAACGATAGCCTGACCTATTATAGCACAAGATGATGGAACCGACTGTAAATCTGCTCATTGTTGATGATAAAGACACAAACGTTCTGTTGCTTACAGAATTGTTGAAGTCTTTGAAGATAAACCTGATTACCGCATCCTCAGGGCAAGAGGCCCTGGCCATTACAAAAGGCATTGATCTGGCCCTGGCCCTGATCGATGTTCAAATGCCCGGCATGAACGGATACGAAATGGCCGTTGAGCTTAATAAAGAACGCGCCGAACCTGTCCCCGTCATCTTTATCACCGCATCGTATCCCGACAACAGCCAGATCCTCCGAGGTTACGAAGCCGGAGCCGTCGACTACATTGTTAAGCCCTTTGTTACCAAAGTTCTGATCAGTAAGGTCAAGGTTTTTATCAGACTTTACCTGCAAAAGCAGGAGACCCTTAATGTAACCAAGGAATTGAGGCAAATTTCCGAGTTTCTGTCAGAAGCCAATAAGGAGCTCATTTTGAAGGACGAAGAATACCGCGCCCTTCTCAACGCCTCCCCGGATGGAGTGCTGCTTATCAATTCAGATGGAGTGTTCGAAGACCTGTCCAGAAGCGCCATGACCTTATTCGGCGCCAACGATCCAAAGGCCATTATCAATAAGAAATACATGAAGTTTGTGGCTTCGGGGCAAAAGGAAAAGATAAAAAAGATAAAAGACCAGCTTAAATCCGACGGTCTTGCCCTGAATTACGAAATTCTGCTCAAAAAAGCAGACCAGTCCTATTTCCCGAGCGAAATAAGCGTTGCACACATTGAAAGACAACACCGCTCATCCATAAACTACATGCTACTGGTACGGGACATTTCCGAACGAAAAATCATCGAAAGTCAGCTCATCCACTCGGAAAGGCTGGCCAGTCTTGGAGAAATGGCATCGGGAATGGCTCACGAGATAAATCAGCCGCTCAACACCATATCGCTGGTTCTGGACAACATGATACTGGAAGCCTCCCAGAACGAGGTGCTCAGCAAAGATTACTTTGAAAAGAAAAGTTACAAAATTTTCGAAAGCATCCAAAGAATCAAGAACATGATCGATCATGTCCGGATTTTCTCCAGAAGTAAATCCGAAGCGCCCAATGCACCCTTTGACATCAACGAAAGCATCAGAAACGCCATCAGCCTGATGAACGAACAAATCAGGTTAAAAGGTATCAACCTCGTTGCCACCTTAAAAGAAGGCCTTCCATTTCACACAGGAAACACCTTTGAGCTGGAGCAGGTCATTATCAATATGATATCCAATGCAGAAGACGCCCTTCTTGAGAAAAGCCGAATGCTAAGGCGGGATTACGGCATGTTCATCCGCCTGTTCACTTATACAGACAGCAAAAATATATACATTGACATTGAAGACAACGGCACAGGAATCAAGGAAGAAAACAAGGACAGAATATTCCAGCCGTTTTTCTCAACCAAGGAATCCGGAAAAGGAACAGGTCTGGGGTTATCCATTTCCTATACCATCGTCAAAAACATGAAAGGAAGCATCCAGGTGGAAAGTGAAAGTATGAAAGGCACCACCTTCCGGATTATTTTCCCCATGAAAAATACCGAGGAAAAATGATACCAACGGAAAAAATCAAGATTCTGATCCTCGATGATGAAAAAGACTTCACAGAGGAACTCAGGGAATTTCTGGAGAATTCAGGCATTGAAGCCATTGAAGCCAACACGGTGGAAGAGGGTATGCAGGCGCTGAAGGAAAACGCCATAGACCTGCTCATACTGGACGTACGATTGGGAAACATGGATGGACTGACCTTTCTCAAAGACATCCGGAAACAGTATCCAAAGATTGAAGTCATCATCGTTTCCGGACACGGAGACATGGACACGGTCATCAAAGCCATGCGTCTGGGTGCCTTCGATTACCTGCGCAAGCCCTTCCGTCACATCGATATCCGGATAGCCATCGAGCGAACCAGGAAATACATGACGCTGCAGAAGAAGCTCAGCAACATGGAGAAGAAAAATTCATTGATATCCAGATCCCTGGAAGAAAAAATCGAAAGACAATTCATCGGCGTCAGCGACAAGTTGCTGGAAGTCCTTGAAGCAGCCATGACTGCAGCCAAATACCCGGATGTCAATGTACTCATCACCGGAGAAAGCGGTACCGGCAAAGAAAACATTGCCAAGATCATACACTTCTCCGGTCCCAGAAAAGACTATGTTTTTTGCCCGGTAAACTGCAGCGCCATCAATGATTCGCTTCTGGAAAGCGAGTTCTTTGGTCACAAGAAAGGTTCATTTACCGGGGCTTTTGAGGATAAGATCGGGTATTTCGAAGTTTGCGACAAAGGTACACTCTTTCTGGACGAAATCGCCGATATGCCCATCAACCTGCAGGCCAAAATTCTGAGAGCCAGCGAAGAAAAAATTATCGTAAGGGTTGGTGACACCAAACAGATTCACACGGACTTTCGCATCATATCGGCCACCAACCACGACATTCTCAAAAACGTCGAAAGAAAGGAGTTCAGGCTTGACCTGCTTCACCGGCTGAACACATTGCACATCAACATTCCACCTTTGCGTGAACATCCGGAAGATATCAAGCCCCTGATAGAACATTACGCAGAGTTCTATGCCCTGCGCTTTGAAAAGCCGGACATCCACATCAACGACGACGTCTTCGATGGACTCATAAATTANAGTTTCCCCGGCAATGTCCGCGAATTGCGCAACATGACGGAACGGGCCATCATCTTTTGCAATGGAAGCGAACTCCGTTATTCAGACTTCTCCGCCAGATCAGACAGCGCTTTCAAGGCAACCCTCTCCTCTGCTCCCGATACGATCAGCCAGGAAAGCGAATCGGTCATCCATGAAATGGAACTCATCAAAAGGGTTCTCAAGGAAAACAAGCACAACCAAACCAATACCGCAAAGGTTTTGGGCATCAGTCGGGACGCACTCATCCGCAAGATGAAAAAATACGGCATCAACATCCTGAAATCAGAAGATTAGAATCCCAAAGCACACAACTTCAAGTACACATTTGTGCGCACAAAATCCGCACAAAAGACCCTCCTTTGCAGGACTTTCTCATAAGCAATCGCCACAACAGTCTATAGGACTGATTGTTATAAAATCAATACATCCTATAATTTCTATTCAAAATAAGCGGCATGCTATTTGTATCTTCTTAATCGGAAGTTAAACTCTCTAATTTTACGATCATGAAAGCTCCCAAACTCTTACTCTTAGGCATTGCCGCCCTTGCATTCTCAGTTAGCGTACGCGCTGCAGATGCCACGGCAACCGCATCAGCAACGATCATTACCCCTATGTCTATCAGCAAAACTGCCGATATGAACTTTGGGTACTTATCCGTTGGTGCATCAGCTGGAACCGTCGTATTGGCTCCTGCCGGAACCAGAACCTACACAGGAGGCGTCACCCTTCTGAGTGGTGGAACAGTCACAGCAGCAGCATTTACCGTAACCGGTTCAGGATCGATGACTTACTCCATCACGTTACCGACCAGTGTAACCCTTACCAGCAGTGGAAACACGATGACGGCCAACACCTTCACCAGCACTCCATCAGGTACAGGAACACTTTCCAGCGGTAGTCAGGCTCTTGAAGTAGGTGCAACCTTGAACGTAGGCGCAAACCAGGCAGCTGGAGCTTACACAAGCAGCAATTTCACCGTAACGGTTGCTTACAACTAACTCCGGAAGCTGGCACAAACCAGCACTCCGGAGCGTGCAATCTTGCACCTCTTTTCGCTTCGCGTTGGCCCCAATAAGGGGCGTTAACACGGAGGTTTATGAGTATAGTGAGACTTGTATAACCAAATAATACCCAAAGCCATCAAAACAATCAGACACATATTGCTAATGATTCTAAGCTTCATATCAGCAGTTTCAGCGTATGGGCAGTCCGCAACCGCCACGGCAAGTGCGACACTGACGGCACCCATGAGCATCGTAAAGTCTGCTGATATGAACTTTGGCAATATCATGCCCGGGGCCACCTCAGGCACCGTTGTTTTGAGCACCACCAGCAACCGTACCACCACCGGCGGCGTTACCCTCCCTGCACAGACAGGAACGGTTTCGGCAGCCATCTTTGCAGTCAATGCTTCCAAAAACTGGAAGATCATAACCATCCCCACCACCATCACACTAACCAGATCAGGGGGCAGCGAAACGATGACAGTCAATCCTGTTTCCAGCAGTCCATCTGGAACCGGAGCCCAGGGAGCCGGNCTCACCAACCTTTATATNGGGGGAACNCTCAACGTAGGNGCCAACCAAACAGCNGGAATCTATATATCCAGCAGCTTTACCGTCACGGTNAATTTCTTCTGATTCAGCCTTCTTCTCTCAACAANNACACCAAACCGCAAAGCAATGCGGTTTTTTTTATTTATAAAACTTATACTTGTTAATTCTTAAAGAATTAAATATCTTTGTTTCAAATCAAACCCTTTTTTATGCCCTCAAAACCCAATATCCTGATTGTTGACGACAATTCCAACAATCTTCTGTATCTGGAAGTTTTGTTGCGAAATATTGAGGCAAATCTCATACAGGCCAGCTCTGGTCATGAAGCGCTGGAGGCCACCAAGGGCATGGACCTCTCNCTGGCCATACTGGATGTACAAATGCCCATCATGAATGGTTTCGAATTGGCCGTACACCTCAACGAAGACCGTGCAGAACAAAAAATGCCCATCATTTTTCTGACAGCGGCTTTTCCCAACAACTCCAAAATCGAGGAAGGTTACGTGGCCGGTGCAGTGGATTACATCATCAAGCCACTCAATAAAACCATTCTGATCAGCAAGATCAACGTCTTTCTGGAACTTTACTGGCAAAAAAGTCAGATTAAGAGAAAATGCCGAGAAACTGAAGATTTCCGAATCCGAGCTTCTGGACGCAAAAAAAGAGCTCGAACAGCTCAACCAATACCTCATCAAGGCCGTCGAGGAAGAACGCACCGCAATATCCTTTCAGGTTCACGANGANTTGGGACAATCCATGACNGCCCTNAAAATGGACCTGANCTGGGTTCGCCAGAACATGGACAAAAAAGACCAGGTGGAACAAAAGCTGGAAAAGATGCTCTCCATGACCGACGAGGTAATACGGAAAGTCCAGCGGATTTCCTCCGAATTGCACCCGGGAATGTTGGAAGACCTCGGACTTGTGGCTGCCATCGAATGGTATTGTAGCGAATTTACGGAACGCACCTCAATTCCCTGCAACCTCTCGCTTGATGAGATGGATACGGAGATTCCCGCTATCAACCTCACCTTGTTCCGAACCCTGCAAGAAGCATTGACCAACGTCATCCGCCACTCCAGAGCAACAACCTCTGAAGTGGAACTTCTCAATCAGGAAAACGAAGTCATTCTAAGAATTTCGGATAATGGGCTCGGCATTCCTCAAGAGAAGCTGTCATCGGGCAAATCTTTCGGAATTATCGCTATGCGCCAAAGAGTCCAACAAAGCGGTGGCACCATCGACTTTATGAGTCCACCCCAAAAAGGCACAACTATAGAAGTGAGAATACCTAAATCCAACATCGCATGAAAGTATTAATAGCAGACGACCATGCCATCGTTCGTGAAGGCGTCAAGCAAATCGTGAAAACCTTGCCTGAAGTTTCTATCGTTGAAGAAGCGACCGACGGAGATGAGGCTTTTTCTATGTTATGCAATACCGAATACGATCTGGTGATTCTGGACATATCCATGCCGGGCATGTCAGGCCTGGATGTACTCAGAAGGATCAAGGACAGGGATATCCAGACCCGCGTACTCATTTTTAGTTTCTACCCCCAGGAGCAATATGCTATTAGGGCTTTCAAGCTCGGGGCTTCCGGTTACCTTTCAAAAGACAGCGCTTTTGCCGAACTGGCCATCGCCATCCGCAAGATTGCATCCGGAGGGAAATACGTTTCCGCCGCCCTGGCCGAAAAGCTCATCTTTCAGGACTCAGGCATGGATGGAAAACTCCCCCACGAGCTGCTTTCCGAAAGAGAATTCCAGGTCATGCTCCTTTTGGCAAAAGGCAAATCCGTGACGGAAATCGCTAATGAGATCTTTATCTCCGACAAGACAGTCAGCACCTACAGAATGAGAATCATGGAAAAAATGGGCATGAAAAAAAATGCAGACCTGACCATGTATGCCCTTAGAAACAAGCTAATAGAGTGATTCACCCCAGCCAGACCATTCCTTTGTAGGTCTTAGCCCTACAACACAATCCTTGTTTTCACCGCTTTTTATCACGGTTTCCCCTATTTTTCCCGGCTCCTTGTGTCCCTATCTTTGATACAGAAAAAGGGACAAGCAATGAAAACAAACCGATACATATTATTTCTCATCCTCGCACTCTTCGGAGCCAGCATCGGTTCATACGCTCAAAGCACCGCCACAGCAAACATCTCAGCAACCATCGTCACTCCGATTACCATCTCCAAGGTTCAGGATATGAACTTCGGCGACATGTCGGTCGTATCAGGACAGGGTAGCGTAACGCTTTCTCCAGCAGCCAACAGCAGACTGGCTTCAGGTGGTGTGGAGCTGATGGATGCCACCAATGTTTCCTTTGCCTCTTTCAAGGTTTCAGGTGCTATAGGAGCCACTTTCTCCATAAGCCTTCCCCAATCTCCGGTTTTACTGAGCAACGGCGAAAGCACCATGACAGTTTCTGAATTTACCAGCACCCCGACAGCCACTTCCGGTCTAACGAACGGAACAAAAAGCATCCTGGTTGGTGCGACACTCCATGTGAACGGAAGTCAGGCACTGGGTACCTACCAATCGGTTGCTCCATTCCCGGTGACCGTCAACTACAACTAAAGAGACTTTAAAAAATATAAGCAATTGACAATCAACCAATAAAATCAACTTAGTAAATTTCATGTAGGTGTTTCCCCTACACAACAATCAAGTTTTTCCCTACACAAAGTAACCCTATCCCCTATTTCAAGGTTATTTTAATCTATCTAAATTTGTAGCTCGTTTAGGAATTTGTATTAATTATA
>Ga0065701_1012875_pt1 | contig 10594 bp, 7 predicted proteins | sample Biomet1_FD_59088 | JGI IMG/M metagenome (GOLD analysis project Ga0065701, IMG submission 59088) | Microbial communities from bioreactor (seeded with anoxic lake sediment) at LBNL, California, USA - Biofuel metagenome 1 version 3... | ecosystem: Engineered > Bioreactor > Anaerobic > Unclassified ...
CCCTCATCAGTTCGGTCGTTTTGGCCATCGGCTGCGTGATCATGATGTTCTACACCAACTGGATCATGGCGTTGACCGCGATCGTATCTTCGATTGTCGGTTTCGTGCTCATGATGCTCATTATCGGAAAATCCCAAGGTTTCTTCGTAAAACAGCAAGAAGGCCTCGGCAAGCTTAACGGTCACGTCGAGGAAGTCTTCACCAACCACTCGGCCGTTCTTTCGAGCAATGCCATCGGCCCCAACGAAAAGGTCTTTAGCGACTACAACAACTCCCTTTTCTTCAACAACTGGATGTCCCAGTTCCTCTCAGGCCTCATGCAACCCTTGATGGGTTTCATCGGTAACCTCGGTTATGTCTCCGTTTGCATCGCTGGGGCCCTGCTCGTGAAGAATGAGGGAATGGCGATCGGGGTCATCACTGCCTTTATGATCTACATCCGCCTCTTCTCCCAGCCTCTCACCACCATCGCCCAAGGTATGACCTATATTCAGCACGCCGGAGCGGCCTCGAAACGAGTCTTCGAGTTTCTCGAGGAAAAAGACGTCCCTGACGAAACGAAGAAGACCGCCCGTTTGTCTCGAGTGGAAGGCCGCGTCGAATTCGAAAACGTCCACTTCGGCTATGACGAGGGCAAGGAAATCATCCACGGCTTCTCCGCGAAGACCGAGCCAGGGCAAAAAATCGCCATCGTCGGGCCGACCGGGGCGGGCAAAACCACGATGGTCAATCTACTCATGCGCTTCTACGAGGTCAATTCGGGCGATATCAAAATCGATGGTGTTTCCATCAAAGACCTAACGCGGGAAAACGTCCATTCCCTTTTCGGAATGGTTCTTCAGGACACCTGGCTTTTCAAAGGAACCGTCAGAGAGAACCTAAAATTCGGCCGAAACGACGTAAGCGACGAAACGATGGAGAAAGCGGCCGCCTCTTGCGGCATCAGCCACTTCATCCAGACCCTGCCGAAAGGCTATGACACGGTCATCGACGACACGCTTGAGATTTCCTCAGGCCAAAAGCAGCTCCTCACTATTGCCAGAGCTATGATCCAGAACTCCTCGATGCTCATTCTCGACGAGGCCACTTCCAGCGTTGACACCAGAACCGAAATCGTGATCCAAAAAGCCATGGACGCTTTGATGAGTGGACGGACTTCCTTCATCATCGCCCACCGCTTATCGACGATCAAAAACGCCAACCTCATTATCGTCATGAAGGAAGGCAGTATCGTCGAGAGCGGAACTCACGATGAACTTCTCGCTCAAAACGGTTTTTACGCCGAGCTCTACAATTCCCAGTTTGCCGATTCCGAGGCCTAAACGCTTCTACCTGTTTTATTGATGGAACGGAATCCATTGGTTCATTTTCATTTTAGGAAGAAAACACCCCGCTCTGAGCGAAACGAACATCATGAAACTCATTCAAACGAAAAGAATACGAAGCCATTCTTTTGAAGGGCAAAGGTTAATCTCGGCAAATTCAAGCACTTCATCTCATTTATCATTTTTCATCGAAAATATATTTTGTTGGCAACAGAATAATGTTTTTTCGAAAAAAGACGCTCGCAAATTCGAATCCAGAAAATAAACAAAAGAAGAAGATGAAAACTTGACCTAATTTTTAACAATCGGGTTTGATGGCGAGGCGCCATCAAACCCTTTTGTTCCGTTTGGATTCCATAGGCCACCCGCAGCACCACCATCTCCGCCATTTCCACCATTTCCAACGTGACAAACTGGTCGGTTTTTCAAAGAACAAACATCCGAATACGTAATACACACTCCGCCATTTCCCCCATTACCACCATCTCCGCCTTCCCAGTTCTTCCCCCAAGTGCCGGGGGCATTTGCCCCTTTTCCACCATTTCCTCCATCGCCACCCGTTAAATCAATTTTAGAAGAAGAAATATTTATTGAATGGCACGATACTGCTGGATGACCGTTTTGTCCGGGTTTCCCATTTCTTGGGTCCTTGGACTCTTCCCAGCCGTCTTGCCCGTTAGCTCCATTTGCTCCGTTACCACCACGGATATATAGAAACGAACCGTCGCCAATTGAGGGACCGTCAATGGATAAATCATAGCAATTTATTCCTGATGATAACCTGGACTCCAAATGACTGATTCCGTAATTTCGAATTAATGTTTTTGATCCGGATTCCGATGTGATAACTGAAAGATCGGAAGTTGTAGAAAAATTATGTAGGTCAAAAGAGAAAGACGATTCTTTTCTATCGAGCACACCAAATGATATTTGGTAAATCTTATATTTATTCCCATAGATGTCAAATTTGAACAACGATTTATCAAACTGAATGTGTGTTTTTCCCAAAACATTAGTAGATGAATCATTTACTAATGAAAGAATTGCTTGTCTTGATACCCCGAAAGATTTACAAGTGTACCATCCGGTGGTACTATCCAGTTCACAGACAGACAAAAAATCATTCAAAGTAAAAAAGACGGATTTTTTATAATTTTCGATAGAGTTTGCATTAAAATAATAATAATTTAAGAACCTAATGGACAAGCCGTTATTCGCGACACGTGACAACAAGAAATCGAAAAGGGTTTTATCCATATAGTTGAAACCGGAAAGCAAAGATAGCTTGCTCAAATTCGTTAATGAAAGAATCGTTTCTGAGTAACGAGAAGGGGATAAAGAATTGCATCCATCGATAATTAATGACTCAATGGTAAGACTGTTGAGTGAAGTTAAATCCAATAAATTATATGAATCAGTTAGATCCAGTTCTCTTAATGAAACGAACTCACTCAATGAAGGAATAGATGTAAAAGCGTTACCACCAAGAAAAAGCTTTTTGATGTATTGAAGGGAAGAGCCATCAAGTGCATTGTTGTATGTTTCGGGATTTAAGTCATTCTTAGAAATATCAAGTTCAACCAAGTTAATTAGGGAATTAAGGGCAGCCACGTTTTTTCCGTTCAGTTGACAATTCTCTAGTATTAATGTCTGCAATTTTGTCAGTTGACCGATTGTGTTCAGATTTGGATCTGTTCCACTAATATCAAGATATGTCAGATTCTCGAGGTAATTTAACGAAATAATATCAGTAAAAGGAATGCCGCAATTCCCAATACCAAGTTCCTTTAATTCCTCAAGACCAGAGAAAGAATCTTTAAAATTTGCAATTGGGTTGCCATTTGCTAACAAAGTTTTAAGAGAATACAACGAACTTAATGGACCAACATCAGAAATTTCATTGTTCGAAATATCTAAATTTTCAATATTGTGGAGATATTGTAGTTTTTTAATATCCTTAATTAGATTGTTACTTAAGTTAAGTTTTTCCAGTGATTGGTTATCAACTATGTAGTCAACGTTGCAGATTAGATTATTCGCAATGTTTAAAGAAATTAATTCTTTAATTGAGGAAATGAAACTCAAGTCGGAAATATCGTTATTACTTAAATCGAGATTGGAAAGTTTCGTCAAGTATTTGATTCCATACGAACTCGTTGGATCATTGATCAATTGCCCATTCAAATCTAAACTTGTCACGTTAATAAGCAAATTGTTTGTTACGTTGCTTGATTTAGAAGAGATGATTCCCTTCTCAATCAAAGATTCTTTTATCTCCGTGCATAAGATCGAATTATAGACATTAAAGTAGTTGTCAAAAATTGTGGTTTGGGAGTCAAGGTCCTTAACCTGAAGTTTGCCGCTTCCAATACCTTTAACTTCGAGAAGCCCATTTTGATCCAAACTTAAAATTCCGTCTGAATTCAAAAATTGAAAAGCGCCGACAGAAGCACCGTCAATTCCAATATCATATTTTTGGCCGAACACGATCTGATTGTCCAAAACAGTCTGTAAGGATTGTGCAATAGAGGAACCTTGGGTTCTTGACCGAATAAGCAGAGAATTGACGCTTTTGATCCCATTAAGTTTTGCTTCTATTGTGAAAAGCCCAGAAAATGAAGATGAAAAGGTTTTCAAATCATTATTTATTTCACATTTATCAGCATTATCGCCGGAACAAAAAAACATCACGTCGTTTTCGGCGAATTGACCAAATGTGGAATCGGGAGTGCATGTTAATGAAACGTTATCTCCACCGACAAGATAAACTTCTTTCGAACTAGTTATGGAAAAATCAATAGACATTCCGCCACCACCGCAGGATGAAAGTGAAAATACACTAAAAAGAAAAAAACCAATAACTGCAAATGATAAATGCCTTTTCATACAATTTCTCCTGAGTTTTAAAAGAAAATTGTTTTTCATTGTGAGCCAATAAAATGAAACCAATATTGGTAACCAAAAAACAAAATCTTTTACTAATTATAATATAAATTGTTCAAAAAAAGAAAGACCTACTTATTGAATTATGCTTAATTAACTCAAAGAAATAAGCATTATAGAACCTTACGTTTCGAGAGATTGCATGACCGACTTCTCGCTAAAAACGGAGATTAAGGAAAAAATTTCTACATAAAAAACCTAAAAGTCACTCTATGTTAAGCATTTTTTAGAAAATCCAAAAGCCAAATAAACTCACATAATAGGTTTCAGTAATTAATAAAGTTTGAGAATGACATTTGGACAAATGCTTGTCGCAGAACCCATTGACGATTGACATAGAGTTTCTTGTCTTGTGCTTTTCGTCATTTTTATTTATCCATTCGTTTCCTCCTGTTGGGGAGGAATCAATCATTGAAACGGTATCCCATTCCTCGAAGTGACAATATTCGCATGGCTTTTGGAGTTTTCAAATCATTGCTTGGGGTTATTCAAGGGTTCTGATTAAATGGAAGATTATTTCGCCAAACATAATTGTGGTAACCCCAAATAACTCCTTTTACCATTTTTTAAATTTCCATGCGCAAAAGTCATTAATGGTATTGTGACGAAAGCATTATCCAGAAGACTTTGTAAGGAATATGAATTGATTCCCCTCTCAATAAATCGAAAGACTGTTTCTCTTTGCTTCAATATTTTCAATCAACAATAGTCGCTATTTTCGGTTAACCACCAAATAATTCTTTTTATTTAGTGATTTGAAATGGTATTGATTTTTACACCAATCGCCAAAAAATACAGCGATTACGGATAATATTCCAAAAAAACGTTGATATATAAACGCTGGAAGAGGACAAGTATCACATCACTTTTTTAATAGCTCGCAGACACGACAATATTTGTTTCATTTAAAGTAACAACGTACATCGTCGGATCCATATAGTCGAAGTAAAAACCAAGGTCATAGTGGTATTCGAGGGCTTGGCTTTCCTGTTCGCTTTCAACTTTCTCAAGTGGCTCGCCCAAATAATAAACGACGTTATCGGCTGAGCCGCCAACGAGATCGACTTGTTCGATAAACGAATCGATCATCATCCCCCGGTAGTAAGGATTCGACTGCAGCCACTTTTCCCGGCTATAGGTCCGCAAATCATGGTATTTAATCTCGATTGGCAAAACGCTCGCGGCCGAGCCAAGGACCAGAACGCTAATCAACGCGATGATAAATGACTTTCTGGTTTTCGCCTTTAGCACTTCATGTTTGGCGCATAAATAATTCGTTACAAAAAGTAATACGCCTGGAATGAGGAATGCAAGTAAGAGATATGGCATATAGAGAATGGCCCAGGAGCCTTCGCTTAAGCGAGTGGAACCCCAAGCGTAGATGATCAAACCCAAATCCGCCAAGAACAAAAAAGACGCCAAAAGATATAACGAGATATAGATAGCTTTTCGTCTTGCTTGGCTCTTTTCGTTCATGTTGCTACTCCTGTTTTCCCTTTTGAGCAGGATTCAGAATGATCGAACTATCTTTCTTTAAACATACATATAAAACATGAAGATCGTCGCAGCAACCGAAAGCGTTAATTTAATTATACCGAAAAATGCTAAATTTTCAATGATTCATCCCCTTGCAGCTACGTTTTCGATGAGGATGCATGTAGAGAAAAAACGTTTTTTTCTGTATATATGCAATTATAAAAGACCAAACTATCATGCAAAATAACAAAAGCCTTGATAAGCCAATCAAGGCTTAACTAGAAGATGCTAAGAAATTACATCATTGATGCATTTTTTCGACAATTCAGGCGCAACCTTTAAAAATGAAACTGGGTTGCGAAACTAAAACGTTAGTTATAAACGGTCGTCGTCACCAACGCTTTTTCCCTTTCAACAGTCAACATGATGGGGGATTTATTTAGCCTCCAAAAGGTAATACTTGTACCTTCCATTATCACAATCGATCCATTCAATGGAATAATGGCCGCTTATCTCGTATGACTTAGAACTTTGTGCGTCGCGAAGGTTTCCATGCAAAAGGCCCGTATGGTTTTCTCTGAAATAACAATAAGGAGCCGCTGAATTGTCGCCTTGATAGAACGCCCTGTTTGGTCCGGAATCCACCAGAGTTAGGCAAAAAGTCTTCACGAATCCAGCGCTTTTGAGCTGCTCGGCGAACATCACATCTTCAATGAACTGACCCATCCTCATCGGGAATGCGCCCTTCCTTGGATTCTTTAGTTCTATGGAATATTTATCGTCCCCATCCAAAATTATGAGATCGGCTTCCTTTTTAATGGTTCCTCTAACCCCCAAATCGCCAACATTGCGCTCAAACTGAACCTTGCATCCAGCTGGCAAATTAAGGCGAAGAAAAATGCCAAGTTCGAATTGAAGACTGAATTCGTTGTAAATGTCGTCGTAATCCGCGCTTTGGATAAAAGAGATAATAAAACTTCCTAAGTCAATCATATTTCTGAATTTAATTCTAAACATTGACGCTAGGCTTTTCCACCGCAGCATGGTTTTGTGGAGCTGATTCCTTTCTTTTTTATTCTCCATTCCTGGAAGAAATCCAGGCACCAGAACGATCTCGGTCTCGTGTAGTCGTAGAAAAATCCTTCCCTTGTTCCTTGCGCACGCGCTTGAAAAGCCTTCCGTCAACGGGCTTCCGGTGTATTTTCAAACACTTCGTGCGACATTGGTGACAGTGGAACTCTTTTTTGCTTCCGTCAATCGGTTTGGTGCTCGAATTTTCTCCGGATTGGCGGCAATAGCCCCTCTTCCCGGGATATTTCATACGTAAGATCCGGCTCTAGACAATGCTGATGTTCGCACCCGAGTGGCCTCCCGATCTGGCGGCACGAGTATCCCTAGTCCGACATCCTGTAGACTTCTTCCTTGGCGCCATATGCAATCCTCCTTCGTTGGTAACCAGTCGCTAATGCGCATTGTGAACACCCGTCGCGCCTGACGTTGGTGTCGCATTCAGCGCGGCAACCTGATCCGGGGCGAATGCCTTCTTGGCAATAAAGAAAGTCTCCGTTGCCTTAATGGCGTCGGAGACTCTCGATCAACTTTGGGTTTTTCATTAACGGTCCAAAGTACAGGGCCCAGTTAAAAATGATTCCCCTTTTTAGAAATACTAATCTTTTATGCATCCGATTGGGATTATCAAAAACCCTCAGGCCTTTTGTAGCCATACTTGGTTGCCGCTACTATTGTTTAAAGATTAGGTAAGGGCAAAGGGCACTGCTTTTCTTTGTGATTGTCTTCCTTGACAAACCTTTAGATCTTGCAAAGGTGCCATCGCTTCTTCATTCACCCCTGACTCCCCCAGTTTCATTCGATCAAGGCGCATCTTCCGTCTTCGAGGTGAAGTACAGTATCCGCTTCAAGCCCGTAGCGGTCGTGATGATGGGACACGGTTCCGCCAAGGGGAGAGGAACAAGCCCTTTGATCGCGAATGCAAAGTGATCCGAAGAGAAAGCCAAGCGTCTTGAAATCCTTTCTAAAATGCCCCAGGGAAAGCCCAAGGGCGGCCACAGCGATGGATGGATCGATCATATTCCGCTTTTTGGAACTCCGGATTGCCGTCTTGGAGCGGATTGCCGGGCGCCAGGAATCATTGTCGTTCCGGTGGATAAGGACAAGTGTACATAAAGATAAGTTCGAGCGCCAAAAAATGGAGCAAACAGATAAGCGGTTTTCACGTTTTCCAAATGTGACCTTTTCGTTTATTCGAAGATTGCTATGGCAAAGTATTGGAGAGGGTAGGTGGCCGAAAAAAGGTCAAAGGAAAAACGGTATTGGTTGCCAACTTCAAAAGAGATCAAAGGAACTTCTTCCTTCTTTTTGTTGTAGTATTTGCAATCAACGTTAATCGTTTCGAGATCACCGTTGGTGAAATTGATGACGTTTGGACAGTTCTTAGTTACGATTATGACCTCGTCGTCGCCGTCCTTACTGGCCTTGATGTCGCTTTCACCGGAGAGACCACGATAGGTGAAAACCACGCTTCTGTCATAATACGAATCGGTATCTTCTTCGATGGCAGCCCTCACTTGCGTTCCAGATCCGCAGGCGGAAAGAAAAGCCACAATCAATACTACTGGAAGTTTCTTCATAATGCCCATTCAACCGTCCTTTCATTGACGTCGCCAACCATAGTTGGCGCTACTCGACAAGCCAAATTGTGGTCATGATACCATTCATGAATTCCCCCGGAGTGGATTCCGATTATCGAATTGGGTGAAATTGTCTGGACGATTGGTGATCCGCTTGAACCGGCCACCGCATCAATTTGGTGGCAAAACGAATACGAGTCAAATTCGCAAATTGATCCATCTGCCTTGCTTTGGCGCCCTGAAGAACCATTGTAGGCGTAATTGCGTAACCCCATCCCATTGAAAAGTGAGGGGCTGGCAACTGAGAAATAACCTACTTCATACCCAAGATTGCAATTAAGTTTGCATATTGCCCAATCATCGTTCGGACTGTGGGTTGTTGCATTCAAGCCAATAACCGCTGCTATCGAAGTGGCGCTTCCATATTGGCTAGGGTATTGCAGTGCGGAGTTGTACCCGGGGCTTTGCCACAAGATGGGCCCAACCTTTTTGCGCATCATATACCATGTGGGCTGCTGTGAGAAGAATGTTTGGTCCCACCGAGGCGCCTGTCCCCAAATAAGTCCCAACAAAGTTGTCGTAGGAAACGAAGAGTTGGCAAACGGCTTTGAAAGGATAATAAGTATATTCATTATTCTGAAGGAAAACACGATCATCGTCTCCGTATATCCCGTCCGATGTTGATGAAAACTCGTTATTGGCTTCCAAGAACTCTGAACCTTCGTTTTCCACTTCGATTCGTTTGACAAGTTTAAGGTCATTCTTGTAATCAAAACTTAAATAGGAATTGGTACTGTTGTGTGTTTCACCCAAAAGTTTTCTTGTCTCGTTGTTTGCCCAAACAAAACTGAAGGCGTCCTCCCGCTCTGCGGGACAGATAACTCCAAGCAAGGCGGTTATGATAGTAATCGAAGTGATGAACATTTGGCTTTTCCCCTTTCAATAAATAAGTCTCTTATTCTTTGGAATTGTCCGATCAAGTTTTTTCCTGAGCAGGGGAACAGAAAAACGACTATTATGAAAAAGATGAGAAATTTGCCAATTTCACTTGTCCATTTATTCATAAACGAGGATCCCAAAGCGGTTTCGAAGGTTTACGAACAAATTAAAAATCTTCTATTTTTTGTCATAACAACTTATGTAAAAAACCAAGAAGACGCGAAAGACGTTTTTTAGGAAACCCTTCTGGCAATTTGGAAAGAAAAAAAGTCCTGCAATCCTCATACATTTGTCCAATGGGCTGTAGGAATTGCTAAGTTCCAGTCATATCGGCTGCTTAAGAAAAAACAGAATGATTTTCTTCCATCTGAGGATATGGATTCCTGCGGAAGCGAGGATTCTGAGCCCTCTCTTTTTAACGAGATCGCGCCATATCTCAGCGCCGATGAGTGTTCGGTATTGGTTTTCAAATTTGAGTTCGGGATGACAATAAGGGACATAGGGAAAGTCATGGATGTTCCAAAGTCGTCGGTTCAAGACATTTACAAAAAAAGCTTTGGAAAAAACGAAACGACATCTCGAGAAGGGAGAAACGTCATGAAAGAAAAAAGGGAAATCAAGGATAAAACTGAAGAATTTTTCCAAAAACACCTCCCTGACGGCGTTTCTTTTCCATCGTGTTTACCAAAAGAAAACCATGGGCGCAGATCTCTAAAACGGTTTGTTGCCATAACCATTATGGCCGGCCTGTTGCTCATCGGCGGCATCGGGACCTGGATTTCTTTTCTCGTCCCGAAAAAACCTTCTTCAAGCATGGCCTCTCTTGATACCTCCATAAGTAGCAATTCGGCGTCTGATTCTTCATTGAAAGAAACAAAGACAAACACTAGCTCCACTCAAAATGAGTAAATGGTTAATATTCGATTCGCCTTCACCGAAACATCAAACAGAGATTCAACGTAATGATTTGCGCCCCCTTAGGAAGTTTTTCGTTAACGAAACGTAATCTCTGGCGATAGTCTCCTCCTAGTTTCTTGTTTGCTGAGACGCAACCTGTCTTCTATGGCCACAACCAAAAACCGCCGAAAGGCGACTTTCTCTTTCCATTTGAGGTTTTTAAGTTGTTAAAAACGGACGACGGACCTTGCGAACGTTGCCAGCAAAGTCCGGAAAATTGTCGATTGGCGGAGGCGTAGAGATTCGAACTCTAGCTGGAGCGAGGCCCCACTATCGGTTTTCAAGACCGACCCCTTAAACCGCTTG
>Ga0065701_1006557_pt1 | contig 10591 bp, 5 predicted proteins | sample Biomet1_FD_59088 | JGI IMG/M metagenome (GOLD analysis project Ga0065701, IMG submission 59088) | Microbial communities from bioreactor (seeded with anoxic lake sediment) at LBNL, California, USA - Biofuel metagenome 1 version 3... | ecosystem: Engineered > Bioreactor > Anaerobic > Unclassified ...
CATCCGCATTCGCATTTTGCCCTTGTTTGCCCGCCGGGTGGAGGCCAAAAAAATCAGTTTGGAAGGCCTGGAACTCAACCTGGGTCGCAGCGAATCCGGTCTCGTCAACTGGGCGGACTTGACCGGCCAGACCCCGGATGAGGACAAGAAGGACACATCGGCACTGTTTAGCGAGGATGACCTGACCCTGGATGGCGTGCATGTGCAGAATGCCTCCATCACCTGGACAGACCTGCTGACCGGCAAACACTACGCGTTGACCCAGGCCGACGTGACCCTTACCGCCATTCAGCCCGGCAGCCCCTTTGACTTCAAAACGTCCTTCAGCGCTGCGGCAAACGATCCCGAGATCAAGGCCCGTGCGGAGATGACCGGAACGGCCACCTTAGACATCGGCGGCGTGCGTCATTTGCTGAACAATCTTGCGGCGAAAGTATCCGCCACCGGTGCGGCTGTACCCGGCGGCAAGGGGGAATTTACCCTGGGCTTGGCGGAACTGAAGATCGACAAGGAAAAACAGACGGCACAAGGCACAGGGTTGACCATTTCTGGCTACGGCGCCAAGGGCTCGGGCCAGTTCTCCGCTGCCAACCTGAAAACGGGCGCGGATGTAAAAGGCCGGTTGGAGTTTCCTGACTTCAATGGCCGNGAGCTTTCCGCCGCGCTCACGGGCAAGGCGCTGGATACCGCTGACGGTTCCGCCTACCAGCACATTACCGCCAGCGTGGAATTCAAGGCGGGCCGTGGCTACCTGGAGATTCCCAACTTTTCCGCAAAGCTCGATGATGCAGTGGTGGAGGGGCGCTTCCGCTCCACGGGGTTTGAGGAGCAGGCGTACAGCTTTAACATTCGTATTCAGGGCTTGGATGCGGACCGCTTTTTGCCGCCCAAGAAAGGTGAGGATGCCGCGCCCGTATTTGGTGAAAAGAACCCGCAGGCCGCGGCTGCGCATAAGAATGGTGGCCTGTTCCCGGTGGATAAGCTGCGCACCATGCGTCTGGATGGGCAGATAACGGCGGAGCGTATGAAGTACCGCAACCTGCGCTACAACACCCTCAAGGTGCCCATGAGCGTGCAAAACGGCGTGCTGGACATCGGCCCGGTGGATGGCAGCATGTATGAGGGTGCGTTTAAGTCGCACCTGCGTGTAGACGTGCAGGGTCCAACGCCACATGTCAGCTTTGTGCTGAATGCCAGCGGTATTCAGGGCCGACCGTTGTTTACGGACCTGGATGGCAAACCGAGCCAGTTCGCCGGGAGCATGAGCCTGGATATGCCGACAGCGCTGACAGGCCAGGGCAATACGGAAATGGAGCTGCGGCGTACCTTGGCGGGCCGGGCGCACTTCACCGTACGCGATGGCGTGTTTCCGGGAGTCAACCTTTCCACCGTGGTGCACGAGGGCGCGCGCAAGGTCAAAAATGCCGCTGGCCAGCTCACACCGGTCAGCTCGGAAAAGTCCACCAGCTTCGGCTCCATCGACGGCACAGCGGTCATCAACAGTGGCATCGCCACCATTAACGATTTGGAAGTGAAGGCTCCGTTCCTGCGCGGCGATGGCAAAGGCACGGTCAACATACCCACCAAGCAGGTGGATTACACTTTGCGCATCAAAGTTGTCCCGAATGTGGACGGCCAGGGCGGCGGCGGCGTGCTCGACATGTTCGGCTTGGTCGTTCCCCTGCGCATTACCGGCCCGTACGATAATCCCAGCTACACCACGGACTACCTGCGCAGTCTGGGCAAGGGCGCTGTGGATGTGGTGGGCAATGTTGTTGGCGGCGCGGTAAATGCGGTGAAGGGCCTGGGCAAGGCGCTTACCGGTAAGAAACGGATTTTCTAGGCACGCGCGTTCGCTGCGTAGCTTCTTTTCTTTTTGCATCCGGCTTGGACGCTGCTCTTCCTTCGTTTTTGCNAGGGGGAATCCTTTCCTCTTGTACTTTTTNACAGGTCTTGGAATGTTTGCTGAAAATATCTACAGCGTTTTCAGTGTCTTATCTGTTNATGTCACGAATATANTAAAATAAGTGTAGCAAAGATTCTCATCTGCATTGACGGAATCAAATTGACTGTGTCAGAGATGGCATAGTGAGACGTCGGCACNGNGGGATAGCTGCGTTCGACGTTGGGTCCAAATGGCTCAAGGAGGAACCATGAACGTTTCACGGCGAGGGTTCATCAAGCTGCTCGGCGCGGGTTCTGCCTGCCTCGGCCTTTCGAAGCTGGGCTTCGATCTTGGCCCGGTGAAGGCATACGCGTACGAGATGAAAACGGCGGGAGCCAAAGAGGTGGTGTCCATCTGCCCTTACTGCTCCTGCGGTTGCAACATCATCATGTTTGTGAAGGACGGCAAGTTCATCAGCTCCGAGGGCGACCCGGATTACCCGGTCAGCGAAGGTTCGCTGTGCGCCAAGGGGGCGGCCTTCCGCGCCCTGCACGTGAACGAGCACCGCATTGTGAAGCCGCTGTACCGCGCTCCGGGCAGCGATAAATGGGTGGAAAAGGACTGGGGTTTCATGCTCAGCACCATCGCCCGCCGCATGAAGGACACCCGTGACCGGGACTTTGTGCAGAAGAACGACAAGGGACAGGTGGTTAACCGCCTGGACACCGTTTTTCACCTGGGCAGCGCCCTCATGGACAATGAGGAATGCGCCGTCACGGTGCAAATGCTCAGAAGCATGGGGGTCTACCAAATAGACCATCAGGCCAGGGTTTGACACAGCCCCACTGTACCGGCTCTGGCAGAGTCGTTCGGACGCGGCGCGATGACACAGCATTGGATCGACATCAAAAACTCTAACGCGATTTTGATCATGGGCAGCAATGCTGCCGAGCACCACCCCATTTCCTTCAAGTGGGTGCTGCGCGCCAAGGATAACGGGGCCACCGTCATTCATGTGGACCCGAAATTCTCGCGCACCTCCGCCCGCAGCAATTATCACGTGCCCCTGCGCAGTGGCACGGACATCGCCTTTTTGGGCGGCATGTTGCGCTACATCATGGATAAGGAACTGTATTTTAAGGACTACGTTCTCGAATACACCAACGCGAGCTTCATCCTTGGGCCGGAGTACGACTTCAAGGACGGCGTGTTCAGCGGATACGACCCGAAGACCCGCGTGTACGACCGCAAGAAGTGGGACTTTGCGCGCGATGAAAAGGGCGTTCCCCTGCGCGATAAAACCTTGCAAAACCCGCGCTGCGTGTACCAGCTGATGAAGAAGCACTACAATCGCTACACCATTGATCTGGTGAGCAAGGTGACGGGTGTTTCTCAAAAGAACCTGCTGAGGGTGTTCGACACCTATTGCGCCACCGGCAAGCCGGACAAGGCCGGCACCATGATGTACGCCCTGGGCTGGACCCAGCACACGGTAGGCGTGCAGAACATCCGCCTGGCCGCCATGATCCAGCTGATGCTGGGCAACATTGGCGTGGCTGGCGGCGGCATAAACGCCCTGCGCGGCGAACCTAACGTCCAGGGCAGCACGGATCATGCAGTGCTCTGGGACATTTTGCCCGGCTACATGCCTGCGCCCCTGGCCACTCAAACCACCCTGGCGGAGTACAACCGCACCACAACGCCTAAAACTGCCGATCCCATGAGCATAAACTGGAAGGCCAACCAGCCGAAGTATACGGCCAGCCTGCTCAAGGGCTGGTTTGGCGAGGCGGCCACCAAAGAGAACGAGTTCTGCTACGCCTGGACACCCAAGGTGGAGCCGGGTGAGCAGTATGCCAGCATGTTCATGTTCGACCGCCTGTACAAAAAGCAGATCAAGGGCGCGTTCATCTTTGGCCACAACCCGGCCCAGAGCATGCCGAATAGCCACAAGATCAGAAAGTCCCTGGCCAACCTGGACTGGATGGTCATGGGCGAGGTGCACCTGACCGAGACCACGGACTTCTGGCGTGGTCCCGGCGTTGATCCCAAGACGGTGAAGACAGAGGTGTTCCTGCTGCCGTGCTGCCACCGTGGCGAGAAGGCCGGCACCACCTCCAACTCCGGCCGCTGGCAAATGTGGCATTACAAGGGCATCGAGCCCATGGGCGAGAGCAAGAGCATGGGCACCATCGAGGTGGATATCTTCCACGCCGTGCGCGACCTGTACAAGAAGGAGGGCGGCGCGTTCCCGGAGCCTATTCTGAATCTGGACCTGGAGCGCGAGTACGACCCGGAAAAGACTGCCATGAAGGTCAACGGCTGGTTTACCCGCGACTGTGAAGTGAACGGCAAGAAGTTTAAAAAGGGCGACCAAGTGCCCAGCTTCGCCTTCCTGACNGAAGACGGCAGTACCAACAGCCTGTGCTGGGTTTACTCCGGCAGCTACCCCGAGGTGGGCAAAAACCTGACCAAGCGGCGCGACCATAGCCAGACCGACATGCAGGCCAAGCTCGGGTTGTTCCCGAACTTCTCCTTCGCCTGGCCGGTCAACCGGCGCATCATTTACAACCGCGCCAGCGTGGATGTGAATGGCAAGCCCTTCAATCCGAACCTGCCCGTAGTGCTGTGGGACGGCGAAAAGTGGGTGGGCGACGTTGTGGACGGCGGTGGCCCCCCCATGGCGCAAAAGGGCGGCAAGTATCCGTTCATTATGCACACCGAGGGTCTGGGCCAGTTATTTGGCCCCGGCCGCGTGGACGGCCCCTTCCCCGAACACTACGAACCGGCGGAAACTCCGCTGGCCAAGAATCCCTTCTCCAAGCAGATGAGCAACCCGGCCATCCGCTGGATAGCAAGCGACATGGACAAGCTCGCCAAGAACGCGGACCCGCGCTACCCCATCGTGCTCACCACCTACAGCCTCACCGAGCATTGGTGCGGCGGATCGGACTCGCGCAACACCAAGGTGCTGCTGGAGGCCGAACCTCAGCTGTACGTGGAGATGAGCCTGGAGCTGGCCAAGGAAAAGGGCATCAAAAACGGTGATGTGATCGAGGTGGAGAGCATCCGAGGCAAGGTTCAGGCGGTGGCCATGGTCACCGTGCGCATTGTCCCCTTCAAGATTATGGGCAAAACCGTGCACCTTATCGGCATGCCCTTCGCTTTTGGGTGGACAACCCCTGGCGTTGGCGATTCGACCAACAGGCTGACTCCGACCGTAGGCGACCCCAATACCTACATCCCGGAATACAAAGCCTCGTTGGTCAACGTTCGCAAGGCCGTCACGATCACAGAGATCGAGAGATAACCGCTTGCCCGGCGGGCCACCGTAACAGGTCCGCCGGGCAGGCGCACAAGGGAGATGCGCCATGGCCAAGACGTTTTTGATCGATACATCGCGCTGCACCGCCTGCCGCGGGTGTCAGATAGCCTGCAAGGAGTGGAAAAACTTCCCTGCGGTGCATACCAAGCAAACCGGCACGCACCAGAACCCGCCCGACTTGGGGCCGTATAACTTTAAGCTGATCCGGTTCAAAGAATACAAGATGAAGGACCGGGTGGAATGGTTGTTCTTCCCGGAGCAGTGCCGGCACTGCAACATCCCCGGCTGCAAAGAGGGCGCAGACGCCATCCTGCCTGGGGCCATCATCAAGGATGAGAAGACCGGAGCGGTGCTGTACACCGATTTGACCAAGAAATTCACGCCGCAACAGGCCGAGGACGTGCGCGTCATGTGCCCGTACAACGTGCCGCGCTGGAACACGGCGGAGGGCAAGCTCACCAAGTGCGACATGTGCATTGACCGCATCACCAACGGCGGCGTGCCCGCTTGTGTGAAGACCTGTTGCACCGGCTGCATGAACTTTGGCGAGCGCGAGCCCATGCTGAAACTGGCTGCCGAGCGCCTGGCCAAAGTGAAAAAGACCTACCCCAAGGCGATGCTGCTTGACCCCGAAGATGTGAACGTGATCTATCTGGTCACCGAGGATCGCAAGTTGTATCATGAATACGCCGAGGCGCCTGCAAAACAGCAGACACGTTACGCTGGCATCAGTCGCAAGGAGCTTTTGGCCGCTGTGACCAAGCCTGTGCGGAATATTCTCGGCTAATCGCACCCACACCCGAACGACGGGCCGTGTTGTCGCGAGGCAGGACGGCCCGTTTTTTTTCTTTTGCCCACCAAAGGGGGAGTTTGAATGCGTCAGTCTTTGCAGGATCAGGAACGCCTCTGCGGCGTGGACGCGGCTTTGGACGAACTGGTGGCTCGCCGCCCACCCTTGACCGACATCGCCACCTCCTACGCCTTGCTGCTGAAGGCCCGGCTTGCCGCCAGCGCTGCTTTGCCCAAAAACTCCCTGCTCGGTGCGGATCTTTCCGCGCAGAACCTGGCGGACAGCTTTCTGGCTGCGGGCAGGCCGCTGCTTTCCGATATTTTTGCTGGTTTGGCCAAGGCGGAAGGGGAAATCGTGGAGCGTTTTCTGACCGCAGCACAGGCGGTGCTTCCCGCCACTGCACAGGCTTTTCCCAGGCTGGCCAAGGACTTGGCGCGTGTGGCTGTGCTGCTGGATGCGCAGGTGACCGGCGAGGGCAAGGGCGTAAACCTGGCAGCCGCGCTTTTGGCCGCCATTGGTCCCACGGCGGAGAATGCCGCCACCCCGAAGACCATTGAGGACATCGCCGGGGAAATTGGTGTGGAACCAGCCGCGGTGCATATGGCCACCACGGAAACCCTGCTGGCGCTTTTGGCACACGAGGGCGAGTTGCTGGCCGGGCTGGTGAACCAAGAGGCCTGGCGTCGCAATTACTGCCCGGTGTGCGGCGGCGGTGCGGATGTGGGTATTTTGAAGGAAGGGAAGGAAGACTCGGAGTTTCTCATCGCCAAGGCTGGGCAGTTGTGGCTGCATTGCGGCCAGTGCGCCACGCTGTGGCGTTTTCCGCGCCTGCGCTGTGTGGCCTGTGGCTGCGAGGATCCTGCCAAAATGGACATGCTGCTGGCCGAGGATGACCCCCGCGCCGAGCAGGAGCGCGCCCACCTGTGCAATGAATGCCGCACCTATTCCACAACGGTGAATTTGGTGGATCGCTCCGACCGGGTGAATCTGGAGATGCTGCCCATGACCCTGCTGCACCTGGAACTTTTGGCGCAGGAGCGTGGATTTTCCCCGCTGGCCCCTACTCCTTGGAATACGCTGACGTAGACCGGCCCCGAGTCTCTGTTTTTGGTTTTGCCAGGGCCTGCTGCATGCGTTCCAGCGCTTGGCGCAGGTCTTCGGGCTGCACTGGCTTGGTCACGTAGTCATCCATGCCGGAGGCTATGAAGAGTTCCTGGTCTCCGGGCATGGCGTAAGCCGTTTGGGCCACGATGTACGTCGGTGGTCTTTCCTGCGCCAGCTCCCAGGCGCGTATGGCCTCAGTCGCCTCAATGCCGTTTATGTGTGGCAGTTGGATGTCCATGAACACCGCGTCGAACGTGTCGTTTTGAAAGAGTTCTATCGCCTGTTGGCCATCCACGGCGTTGGTCACCGTACACCCCAGGCGTTCCAACATCATTTGGGCAGAGATTCTGCTCACTTCTTCGTCCTCCACTAAGAGCAGACGCCAATGGCGTTGCGGGGTAAAGGGCGTTGAGAGATCCTTTTGCCCCTGTTGCTGGACTCGTGCGCCATGTGCCGGAAACGGGAGCTGAACACACACCGTTGTTCCTTCGCCGAGGTCGCTTTGTATGGTAATGGTGCCTTCCATGAGCCGCGCCAACCGTTGCACAATGGCCAAGCCGAGTCCTGCGCCTTGGTGCTGACGGGTGTAAGAGGCCTCAACCTGTGTAAAACGATCGAACACCAGGGCCAGTTTGTCGTCGGGAATGCCGATGCCCGTATCACTCACACAGAGGTACAAACGGACGATGCCGGGCCGCCCAACATAGGGGCGCGCCCACATGCTTGCTGTGATAGAGCCTGCGGGAGTGAACTTGATGGCATTCCCCAAAAGGTTGAATATCATTTGGCGCAAGCGGGCTTCATCACCAATGATGGTCTCGGGCAGTTCTGGGTCCGTGTTCAACAAAAGCGTCAGCCCCTTCTCTGCACAGGTGGCCTGGAAGGCATCGCCAACGTTCTTTAACAAGTCATGGATATTGATGGAGTCTGACCGTAATTGAAAATCAGCGGACTCAATGCGGGAAAAATCCAAAATATCGTTGAGCAATCCGAGCAACTTGTTGCCGGAGGCATAGGCCATGTCCAAGGCTTGAGCCTTATCCGCGGCGGAGGTCCCAGGTTCCTTGAGCAATTCCAGCATGCCGAGAACCCCATTGAAGGGGGTGCGGATCTCGTGGCTCATGTTGGCAAGGAATTCGGATTTGGCTGTGTTGGCTGTTTCCGCCGCAATACGGGCTGTGTGCTCCTGCTGCAAGCTGCGGCGTAACCGCCTGCCGCCGATGATAAGGCCGGAAAGGCCAATGGCCCAAACAAGGGCGTGCGCGCCAAATAGTTTGGCCGAAAGAATGGTGAATTGGNGCAGGTGNCGGTCCAGCGGCACGGCAACGCTGATGCCTCCGCGGATTTCGCCCACCTTATAGCCCTGCCCGGCATGGCAGCGCAGGCAAGCTGCCTCGATAACCACAGGGCGCATAATGCGTAAGTAGGGGCGACCATCCATGTCCTCGCGGGAAAACATCTCCTGCTTGCCTAAGCTGAAGCTCTCCAGGGCTTCGTGTTCCCAAACATCGGCNTTATTGGCCGGGCGGATGGGCTTCAGGCTGGTGATGTGCCCTTTCACCTCATCCTCGGTATTCTGCATCTCGTACATTTGCCGAGACATATACGCGGGATTGATCATGGTGAGCTTGATGCCTTCGGTGGTGGTCAGGTCACGCTCGGGCACGGTGAGATAGGGGTTGGGCTGGTTTCGTCCATTCTGGCGAACATAGACTCCACCTCGGGCGGTGTTCCAGCGGCGAAAGGTCAGGTCTTTTTGAAAAGCGACGCGGGCTGCCACTCGTGCATTTTCGAGCATGCTTTGGTAGCTGGCGCTGATGGAGATGGCCACCGAGGCGAGAGTCAGTAGAGTCCAAGCGATGCCCGCAAGAGTCAGTTGGTTGTGCAAAAATCTCATGGCTCCCCCTCGAAATGCGGACATTCAACAGATGGATACCGATACAGACATTGAGATGAGTATGATCACTATACACAAAAAGTTTTTGCTGTACAGACGGCAATAAAAAAGGCCGGAACCCTTGCGGGCTCCGGCCTTGCTGTGAAGCGTGAGGCTGGTCTGGGGCTAGTACATGCCGCCCATTCCACCCATGCCGCCCATTCCACCCATGCCACCGGGCATGGCCGGAGCGGCGCTCTTGGGTTCGGGCTTGTCGGCAATGGCGCACTCGGTGGTCAGCAGCAGGCCAGCCACGGAGGAGGCATTCTGCAGAGCGATACGGGTGACCTTTTTGGGGTCGATGACGCCGGACTTGATGAGGTCTTCGTACTCGCCGGTGCCGGCGTTGAAGCCGTAACCGTCTTTGCCGTTCTTGACCTTCTCCACAACGATGGAGCCTTCAAAGCCGGCGTTGGCGGCAATGGAGCGCAGGGGCACTTCGATGGCGCGGCGGATGATGTCCACACCGGCCTGCTCGTCGTCGTCAATAACAGCGACCTTGTCCAGCACCTTCTGGCAACGGACCAGGGCCACGCCGCCGCCGGGGACAATGCCCTCTTCGACAGCCGCGCGGGTGGCGTTCAGAGCGTCTTCAACGCGGGCTTTCTTCTCTTTCATTTCGGTCTCGGTGGCCGCGCCAACGTGGATGACGGCGACGCCGCCCACGATTTTGGCCAGGCGCTCCTGGAGCTTNTCCTGATCGTAGCTGGAGGTNGTCTCGGCGATCTCGGCGCGGATCTGCTTCACGCGGGCGGTGATGTCGGCCTTTTTGCCCTTGCCGTCCACGATGGTGCAGGATTCCTTGTCGATGACGATGCGCTTGGCCTGGCCCAGCTCATTGACGGTGATGGACTCCAGNNNCACGCCCATGTCCTCGGACACGCAGGTGCCGCCGGTGAGGATGGCGATGTCCTGGAGCATGGCCTTGCGGCGGTCGCCGAAGCCGGGCGCCTTGACGGCGGCGACGTTCAGGGTGCCGCGCAGCTTGTTCACCACCAGGGTNGCCAGGGCCTCGCCCTCGATGTCCTCGGAGATGATGACCAGCGGCTTGCTCATCTTGGCCACCTGCTCAAGAACGGGCAGCATGTCCTTCATGGAGGAGATCTTCTTCTCGCAGATGAGGATCAGCGGATCGGCCATCTCGCAGGTCATTTTCTCGGGATTGGTGACGAAGTAGGGGGAGAGGTAGCCGCGGTCGAACTGCATGCCTTCGACGACGTCGAGGGTGGTCTCCAGACCCTTGGCTTCCTCAACGGTGATGACGCCCTCTTTGCCGACCTTGCTCATGGCCTCGGCGATGATGCCGCCGATGGTGGCGTCGTTGTTGGCGGANATGGTGCCGACCTGGGCGATCTCTTTCTGGTCGCGGGTGGGCTTGGTCATTTTGCCAAGCTCGGCGACNATGGCCTCAACAGCCTTGTCGATGCCGCGCTTGATGGCCATGGGGTTGCGTCCGGCGGCCACAAGCTTCACGCCCTCGGCGAAGATGCCCTGGGCGAGGATGGTGGCGGTGGTGGTGCCGTCGCCGGCGACGTCGGAGGTCTTGGAAGC